>Ga0315537_1000312_pt1 | contig 37002 bp, 32 predicted proteins | sample SalMarSW160270MG_FD_203091 | JGI IMG/M metagenome (GOLD analysis project Ga0315537, IMG submission 203091) | Salt marsh sediment microbial communities from the Plum Island Ecosystem LTER, Massachusetts, United States - Salt Marsh Sediment SW1602-70 ... | reverse complement strand
GAGTCATCACCATTCCACGCCACCTGCCTGTTCATACGGCAGTTACTCTGGAGGTCATAGGTCGTCCAGCCCACTTCCAGACCGGGGGAATTCGATGTGATTTGCTTAAATCCAAGATCTTGCTCATCACCGGACGAGCCGGATAGACCGGCTCCTACCGGATTTTCAGTTCCGGCAAGTTTCTGTTTCAAGTTCTTGCTCATATCGATTCTTGCCTTCCACGGGTCCTTTTTAACAGGAGCCTTGGCGGCCAGAACGCTCATCGCGAGAAAAGCAACTACTAACAAGGAGAGCATGACAAGAAATGAAAATCTTTTTGTCATTATCAGGTGCTCCTTTCTAAAACCTTTCTTTTAGTTTCCCAACTTATTCCCTAAATTTACTCCAAAATGAATAAACTTAGACCAACCTTCTAATGATAACCGGATTGCGGCTATCATACAGAATTTTTAGTCTCCCGACGACCACCCCCTTCCATTGCAATATTTCGGTAATACATGATTTAAATTTACTATTTTTAACAATCGAAATTTTTTCCGTCTATTCGTCTTTCGTTGAAAAATAAAATATTCCGGCCAAGCCAAAAACCTGTTGTAGTATTTAGTCAACCGCCACGTTAAACCAATCAAAACCATCAAATGCCGAAGTAATTCAGCAAGCGAGATTTTTTCAATAGCGAGACAATACTAATATAAATTCCATGTTAAAATTTGTCAACCATAAAATCAGCAAATAAATTGTAATTAAATAAATTATGGAGTCTCAAAAACTCTTTAATTGCGGCATTTGCGTTAAAAGAAAATGCAAGCAAACAACCTCTGAACTTTACAATAATTCATATATTCTTCTATTTTTTCGCAAATTCTCCGTGAGGTCGCTCCTATTCCTGCATTTTTGACGGTGTAATGTCAGAGATTCAAAAAAATCAGGCAAATTCCGATGTATAATGCGAAAAACCGCCTGAGATATATTCCACCTTATCGGTTAGTAACCAACCGGTTGTTCCAAAACCCTGCAAAAGCAAACAAACTAACTGGTTTAGCCACAACTAAGCTAAAATAGCCAAAAAACAGACTTTTGTCAAGAGTCTATCAGTTCATTTTTTCCGAATAATCTCGGAATACACATCATTCCAACAGGTAGTAAACTTTTTCAATAATATCAATCCGAATTCAGGCTCAATTATTTCTTGACTTTTTCCCGGCTGGATAATTCTTTGTGCTGATTATCGCGACGAGAGCGGTTTTATTTCGTCCGATATAAATGTTATAATCCAACTCCTTAAGGGTTATGAAGGGACGTCATGAGCGGTTTGGAATATATTTTTAGGCCCAGTTCGGTAGCCGTAATTGGTGCCTCGGGGAGAAAAGGTAAAATCGGGCGCGAGATCCTGCATAACCTGATTGTAAATGAGTTTAACGGCAAGGTCTTTCCGGTCAATCCGAATTACGATGTGATTCATTCGATCAAATGCTACTCAACGATACTTGACGTTCCCGATGCCGTCGATCTGGCCATTGTTGTTGTTCCGCGCGATGCCGTTTTGGAAGTTGCCGAAAAATGCGGCAACAAAGGTGTCCGCGGACTTGTCGTGATTTCCGCCGGTTTCAAGGAGGTCGGCGGGGAGGGAATCGAACTTGAAAATCGCCTGGTCGACATTTGCCACCGCTACCGGATGCGAATGATCGGCCCGAACTGTTTCGGAATTGTTAATACCGATCCCAAATATAGTCTCAACTGCACCTTCGGCAAAACCAGTGCCCTGCAGGGGCGGGTCGGATTTGTCTCACAGTCCGGTGCCCTCGGCGAAGCGATTATGAATCATGCCCATGAGCTCGGCCTCGGTTTTTCGATGGTGGCCTCGATCGGGAATAAAGCTGATATTTCCGCCAATGATATTCTTGAATTCTGGAAGGATGATCCGCAAACCGATGTCATATTACTCTATCTTGAAAATTTCGGCAATCCCCGCCGTTTTCCGATGATCGCCCGCGAGATTTCCAGAAAGAAACCAATCGTTGCCGTCAAATCGGGACGAACCACTCAGGGCGCGAGGGCGGCTTCTTCGCATACCGGGGCGCTGGCCGAACTTGATGTCGGAGTTGACGCCCTCTTTGATCAATGCGGCGTTATGCGCGTATCGTCAGTGGAGGAATTGTTCGACGTTGCTTCGGCGCTCGCCAATCAGCCGATTCCCAGAGGCAACCGGGTGGCGATCGTCTCCAATGCCGGCGGACCGGCGCTGCTGGCAACCGATGCCCTGGTGAGTATGGGTATGGATGTCTCGCCTTATACCGGCGAAACCAGGCGAAAATTAAAAAGAGCCTTATCGGGGCAGGGAACGGTCAATAATCCGCTTGATCTTGTCGCCGGCGCTCGCGGGAAGGAATTCAAGGCGGCTTTGAGCGTCGTAAAAAACGATATAAACTACGACACTATCATACCGATATTTGTCCCGCCGGTAACAATCGATCAGATGGATGTGGCCAGATCCATTCTGGAGGGTGTTAAAGGAACCGGCAAAACCGTCCTGGCCTGTTTTATGGGAACCGGGGAAAGTAAGGAGGGTGTCCATTTCCTGAAACAAAACGGCATCCCGGTTTATGAATTCCCTGAAGCGATCGCCAAAACATTATCCGAGCTTGATTACCTGAGAAAATGGATCGAACGACCGCGCGGGAAATTCAAGAAATTCAAAGTCGAGAAAAATAAAGCTCAGCAAATTTTCGAAGAATCCATGGCTCATGGTGAAGCCACTATTACCGGTGAAAAGGCGCTCGAGATTTTAAATCATTACGGAATCCCGGCCGCCTCCAATGTGATTGCTTACAGCGAAAAAGAAGCGATCGCGGCGGCGGATAAAGCCGGTTATCCGGTCGTTGTCAAGGTCAACACTCCGACAATTTTACATAAAACCGAATTGGGTGCGGTTGTCGTCGATCTGAGAACGCCCAAAGAAGTAAGAACCGCGTTCGGCGATTTGAAAAAGAAAGTTGCCGGACTTACCAGAGGCAAATCACGAGAGAGATTCTCCGTCTTTATTCAGGAGATGGTCTCCGGAGGCATCGAGACTGTTCTCGGCATGATAACCGATCCTTCTTTCGGGCCGCTGATTATGTTCGGCCTCGGCGGTATTTATGTCGAAATTCTCAAAGATGTTGCTTTCAGGATCAGCCCGCTCAATGACAAAAATATCGAGGAAATGATTCAGAGTCTGAAATCATATCCGCTTTTGACCGGTTTCCGGGGCGCCGATCCGGTTGATATGGCCACCCTGAAGGAGTCGCTCCAGAGGCTCTCGCAACTGGTTTCCGATTTTGATATGATTGCCGAAATCGACGTTAATCCGTTTATTGCCTGCTCTCAAAAGGGTAAATCGAAGGCGGTCGACGCCCGGTTTATTATCAAAAAATCGTAAGTTTTATATTGAAACGCGACATTAAAAAGTATATAGATGGCGTGTATCTAAAACCAATTTAGAAGGAGGCCACTGATGAAATATGAACTAAAATCCATCGGCTATTGGCCGCTGATAAAAGTCTCGTTTTTGATTAATCTGATTGTCGGCTTTATTATGGGGTTGTTTGTTGCGCTCTTTATGGGCTTAATGATTAGCCTTTTGGGGCGGTTCGGCGGTTTACCGGGCATGGAGATGTATAATGAAGAGATGGCCCCGATGGGTTTCATGCTGGTTATTTATCCGTTTATGTTTGCCATTTTCGGAGCCGTCTTTTATACCATCCTTTTTCTTTTAGTGGCGCTGATCTATAACCTGATTGCGAAAGCAGTCGGCGGGCTTGAATTCACCCTGAATGAAATCCGGGTACAGCCGCTGGCCTATGCCGCGCCGCCGTCGCCGACCTATGCCCAACCTCAACAACCGCCACCACCGCCTCAACCGGCGCAACCTCCTCCACCGCCACCGCCGGTCGAACCGTTACCGCCGGATATTACGCCGCCCGATGAAGGAAAAGACGACAAAGAACAACTTTAATAAAATCGCATAATCATTTATATTATAAGTTCTTATGACTGGCGACAATATAAGAGTTAGAATTGCGCCCTCACCCAGCGGATTCCTCCATGTCGGCACCGCTCGAACCGCCATTTTCAACTGGCTTTTTGCGCGACATAATAATGGCAAGTTTATTATCAGGATCGAAGACACCGATCCGACCCGCTCCAAACCGGAACTGATTCAGCCGATTTTCGATTCGCTTAAATGGCTCGGACTGGATTGGGATGAGGAACCTTGGTATCAGTCGAAACGGATGCAAAACTACATGCCGTATATCGATAAACTCCTTGAAAAGGGGATGGCATATCGTTGCTTTTGCACTAATGAGGAGCTGGATGCCGCCCGGAAAAAAGCGATGGCCGAGAAGAAACCGGTCGGTTACAGCGGCAAATGCCGCGATTTATCGGAAAACGAAATAAAAGATTGTCTTGATGCCGGCAAAACATGCGCTATCAGACTTAAAATTTACGAGGGTGAAACCAGCTATGAAGATATGCTGCTCGGCAATATTACTCGTCAGAATACCGAAATCGAGGATTTTGTGATTTGTCGCGGCGATGGCCGCGCCGTTTATAATCTGGCGGTGGTCGTCGATGATCACGAAATGGGAATCACCCATGTCATCCGCGGTAACGACCATATCAGCAACACTTTCAAACAGATTCATATCTATAATGCGCTTGATATAAAACCGCCTCGATTTGCCCATGTGCCGCTGATTCTTCAGAAAGATCGAAAAAAATTGTCGAAACGTCGCGGCGCCAAAGATGTCGCCGAGTATGGTCAGGAGGGCATTCTGCCCGAGGCGTTATTTAATTTTCTGTGTCTGCTGGGATGGTCGCCCAAAGATGATCGCGAGTTTTTATCGCGGGATGAATTGATAAAAATTTTCGAATTAAAAAATGTCAGCGCCTCCAATCCGATTTTCGACGAGGAAAAACTCCTGGCATTAAATGCCGAGTATATCAGAACTACGCCCGATTATAGATTGGCCGAACTGGCGGCGCCATTACTCGTCAAGGCCGGCTATACAAGCAGATACTGGCTGGAAACACGCTGGGATTATCTTCTCAAAGTCATTGCACTATTAAAAGAGCGCTGCCGCCGCATGACCGACTTCATTAAATTGGGCGGATATTTCTTCCATGCCGACTATGAATACGATGCCGGAGCGGCCGAAAAACAGTTTACGCCGGAAAGTAAAAATTATCTGTTTCGGCTAAAGGAAAGCTTTGAAAAAATAGATAATTTTAGCAAGGAAAGCCTTGAAGAGGCATTAAACGAAATTGCCGAATCGCAGGATATCAAACGGGCCAAATTGATTCATCCGACCCGGCTGGCAGTCTCGGGATTATCGGGCGGCCCGGGACTTTTTGATATTTTAGAGACCATCGGCAAAGACCAAACCCTGAATCGACTTGATAGGGCGATAAAGTACATTGAAAAAAATTCTTGAGAAAAAAGTAGTAGGCGTAGGTCAGGATCCCTGCGATCCTGACGGGAGTGGGGCAACTGAAGTTGCGGGCGGCAGACCTCCCGGTCTGCCCCTTAAATGAAACTTAACCGAGGGTAGCATCATGGACGAAAAAGAAAAACTCCAGAAAGAAATAGAGCGGCTCGAAGAAAAACTCTCCAAGGACCATTTCGGCGGATTGATTAATCAAGCCGGCCGCCGCAAAGACGAAAACCGCCTCAAGAAACTCCGCAAAGAACTGGAGAAATTGGGGAAGAAGGGGAAGAAAAAGTAGGTTAGGAGCCCCGCCCGAGACAATGAGCCTTAGCGAATTGTCGAGGGGCCCGAAGGGATTTCGTGGGCGGCAGACGCCCTCGTCTGCCCCAATATCGTGCCCGGCACATGTCCACATGTGCCGCGAATTGTCATTCCCGCGCAGGCGGGAAACCATGAAGAATAGATTGTACATAATAAGCCCACCTTTATGGATCCCTGCCTTCGCAGGGATGACGGTTTTGGTGGCCTACCCCTTGGGGTAGGTTTACAATTCCTGCATGTTTCATTGAACAGTCCCGCACTAAGGGGTGCGCCACCCTGCCGATTTTTAAATTTTTTTCGATGCTGTAGAAAATGTAGGGGCGACCCTTGCGGTCGCCCTTGTTTGATGTACTGCCGCGACATGATTAACAAGGGCGGGGGCAAGCCCCGCCCCTACTGATTTTTGTGGGCGGCAGACGCCCTCGTCTGCCCCAACCGGCTAGCCCATCCGCTCTGCGGTGGGTTTCTTAATGTAGTATACATCATAATTTTATTGCTGGATAGTGGCGGCCGGCGTGGACCGATTTGTCAGGTACTTAATCCCGCCTCGGCTCTCATTTTGTCGAACGCCGAAGGCTTTTGGGTTTTGTAAAAATCAAGCACTTTTTCAACACATTGTTCCACGCTAAGAGCGTGAGTGTCCAGCTCAATATCGTATATCTTGCCCAGATGTATATTCTTGATCTGTGCTCTCGCAAAACCCTGTCGTCTCTTGCCGCGCTTTTGTTCCCGGCGCTCAAGCTCCTCCAGCGGACAACTCAGACCGACAAAGAGAACATAACGATCACCCAACAGCTCCAGAGTTTGATCCATCCAGGCCTTATCGACCAATACATTGTCAACAATCAAATTGTTCTGCTCCTCACTCATTGCCGCAATCGATCGGTTCATACCGCTTACCATTCTATAAAACATATCAATATCATCGGTGCGTGGAAGCATATGAATAAAATCGTCCAGCTGCAGATGGAAAAAATTCTCCGGTAGGCGCTTTTGTAACTCAATAGCAATAGAGGACTTACCGGAACTGGAAACCCCGTTGAGATATATGATTTTCCCGGGACTCATGATCTGTTTCTTTCAATTAAGGTGTGCACGTCTAATAAATACTAAATACGATTATTGATAATAATTTAATCCACTAATGAGCCAATGTCAACAATCAGTAGCCCGGCTGCTTTACAGCGGGTTTTTTCCCGTAACAATTCGACATAAATAATGTTTCAAAGATAAAAGTCCGGTAATCCGCCCATTGGGTGGGGTACAAAACCATAAATTTCACTGAATTTCACAAAATCGCTACCACATCAATGTAAATTCCGACCTGCGGCCATTATATAGAAGCAAGGAAAAGGATTAGCCGGATATGATTTACAATATATTGCAAAATCACCATCGAATTACTATCGATAATTGCGTGAAAACCGATAAAAACGGCCCTTTTCGGCATGGCCATTTCATGCTATCACCTTATCATACAATCGTTTACATCGTTTATTGCCGAAATAATGCAAAAAAAAAGATGTTAAAATATGCCATACGAACCCAATTTGCCGTATCGCATTGTCCCACCATACGTTACACGGGTTTTTGCCTGAATGCGTTTTATTTGTCATGTTTTAATTTACGGGAAGTAATAAGCTGTGTCCGGCACATGTGGACAGTGCCGCGCACAAATGCTGTATGAAAATTTTTTACTAAAATAGGAAACGAAGCCATTCTGAATAATGCGAAACCATCAAAAAAAGAAGGCCGGAATAATCCGGCCTCCTTTATAACCTAAGATAGTATGGTTACCGTAACAATAAAGAAAATCGTCGACGGTTTACCATCTCCGGCCACGACCGCCGCCGCCGCCGCGACCACCGCCGCGACCGCCGCCACCCCGGTCGTTTCGAGGACGAGCTTCGTTGACATTCAACGCCCGTTCGTTCAGCTCCGTGCCGTTCAAACCGTTGATTGCCGCCGTAGCCGCGTCGTCATCGGACATCTCTACAAAAGCAAATCCTCTGGATCTCCCGGTATCTCTGTCCTTGATAATGTTTACGTTCGAAACCTCTCCGAATTCCTCGAAGGCGTTACGCAATTGATCTTCTGTCGTTTCAAACGACAGGTTGCCGATGTAGATGTTCATTCTACACTCCCTAAATGTTTATCCCCGCCTGAAAGTCCATCCTTGCCGGATGCGTTCAATGAGATAAACCGTTTTTTGCGCACCATTGCGCGTCGGTCCTCAGATTCAGCTTTTTTAAAGATTGTATTTAAAGAACAAAACCTCAATAAAAGTGACAACTGAAACCATATCTAACTAAATAATTATATCGGTATTTTATGATATTGTCAATAGATATTTTTAATAATTCGCCGCCTTTTAAGAAATTGAGGTTCTTTTATAACGGCAATTTTTTCCCGATTATAGGTCCTAAGTCCCGGGTTAAGGATTCAATAGAGGACTTTAAGTTGCTTTCACAAAAACTCTATGATTGGCTTTTTAAATATAATTGGGCCGAATATATGCGATTTCGAAATCGAGATATTTCATATTCCCGTAAGACGATCGCGCGGCGAAATAAGAAATTTATTTATTTTTTGGCCGCTTCGGATTTCAATAATTTCAGTTTAAATCGGGAGTCAAAGCCTCGTCCTTTCGAACATATCCCGCAGGAGGCCATCCGTAACCGCTTGCGCCGTGCGTATTCGGTGCCGCAAGCCGGGCAATAGTAGAGATATTTATAATTTCCCCTGAGTTTCGGATGCGATCGGGCTTTCAAAGATGCCCCCATTTTACTCGCCAGCTGTCTGAATCTTGCATCATGATTGAGATTGATAATATGTATCATCTCATGTTTCAGGGTATCCTCGATTTCCTCGGGAAAAATCTCATGATATTTTTTCCCGATTCGAATTTCATTTTTCGCCGGCGAGAAGGACCCGGCGATAAGCATCCGATTTGAATAGAGTATTCTTGTCCGCGGAAGTCGTCCGCCGAAATATTCATCATTTATTCTATCGTATATTTGATAAAGCTCGAACAATGTCGGCAGCGACTTATTTGATTGACTTATTGCCTGATTATCGATACTTATTTTATCCGGTATTGTCGATCGCGCTATAACCGGATTGAATAAATCATAATGGGCTTCGGCCATTGCCCGCGCGCTTTTCTTTGACATTTTTATTTTCATTATCTGCCGTATATTGCGGTGTTTTAATTCACGGGCGCTAATTTACCGGTTTTAAAAATTAATTTCCAGTGGAAAATTCCATGATGACTTTTCAAATTAAAAATAAAATAATTTAAATCTGCGGCCAAGGGCTCTATTTTTGGGCAAAGAAACGGAATATTTTTATGGACTAAATTTAAATATTTATTATATTTATTATGTTATGCATGGTTTGTAAATAATTTCTTAATTATCAACATCAGTCGGGTGACGGATGTTTTCAAAAATGGCATCTGCCTCGACGCTTGAGGAAAGGGACTGCTATGCCGCACAAGTTAACGTCCGGAAAAAGAAATTACCGTTATATACTATCTTATGCGATAGTATTGATCTGTCTATTATCGGTTGGACCACCGGTTCTGGCCGAACAGGTGACAATGGAGTATCTTTTCGACTACCCCGAAGTTAATTCCATTGATATCGCCGGGCAGGTCTATGATAGGGTTGTCATGAAAGACGCCCCTAATTCAGCCAATGCCGGTCAGCCGGCGTTGCCGGCCAGAGGAGCCCGGATACTCCTTCCGTTCGGAACGGATGTGTCGAGTATCGAAGTAATTCCGGATGAAAAAATCCGCGTGGGAAGCGGGTATTATATCGAACCGGCCAGCAAGCCGATACCGCTATCGAAAGTCGATATTCAGGGCGAGCCGCCGGTTCCTGATCCGCTTATATACAATTCGGATAAACCATACCCGGCGGCACGGTTTGAGAAAATCGGTGTCCAGACTTTTCGCGGGTATCAGATTCTGGTCGTGAAACTTCAGCCGGTGCAATATGTTCCGACCTCCGGGGAGTTATATTATTATCCCCGGCTGACTCTGGTCGTGAACACCATCGGTTCCGATCGCGCACAAAGCATGTTGCGCGGTTTGAATGAGGATGATGCAGAGGTTCGGACGCGAGTCGATAATCCGGATATGGCCTATGGCTATGCGGCCGGTCCGGTTCGGGGCGGACGCGCATATGATCTTTTGATAATCACGACTACTTCGCTGGCTACTTCTTTTCAACCATTAAAAGATTATCATGATACCACCGGCCTACTAACAGAAATTCACACGACGAGTGAGATCGGCAGCAGTTCGCCGGATGCCTTGCGCGATTACATACGGGACCGTTATCTAAATGACGGTATTCAATATGTCCTTATAGGTGCCGATGATGATATAATTCCCGCAAAAGACCTGTATGTCAAAAGCGATGCGGGCGGGTATTATATCGAATATAATATGCCGGGTGATGTATTCTTCGGTTGTCTTGACGGGACCTATAATTACGATGGTGACTCGTACTGGGGGGAGCCGACCGATGGTGATGGCGGCGGTGATGTCGATCTCGTGGCGGAAGTTTATATAGGCCGAGCTTCAGTCGGCAATACAACCGAGGCGGATCGCTTTGTCGATAAGACCCTCTGGTATTTGACCAAACAGCATACCAATCTGCAAAATGTTTTGCTTGTCGGCGAGTATCTCGGTTTTGGGGGTGTCGCCGATTATGCAAATGCCTACATGGATGAATTAGTAGACGGATCCAGCGCCCATGGTTATGTCACCGTGGGTATTCCTTCGGATCAATACGCGATTGATAAACTTTATGATTATGATTGGCCCGGCAATGACTGGCCGCAATCGGAATTGAATAATCGTATTAATGCCGGTTTACACGTACTTAATCATCTTGGTCATGGCAGTGAAGATTATGCCATGAAACTTTATAATTCAGATGTTATGGCGGATTTGACCAATACAGATCTTTGTTTAGTGTATTCACAAACCTGCCTGGCCGGTCATTTCGACGGCGTTGATTGTTGGGCGGAATATATGAACATTAAAACCGATCATGGTGCTTTCGCCGTCATTATGAATGCTCGATACGGATGGGGAGAATTTGAAAGTACCGATGGACCGTCGCAAAGATTTAATCGTGAATTCTGGGATGCCGTGTTTAGTACATCGGAAGGCAAACCGGAGCTCGGGCGCGCGAATCATGATTCGAAGGAAGATAATCTTTATCGTATCAATGAAGACTGCATGCGCTGGTGCTATTACGAGTTAAATTTATTCGGGGATCCATCCGTGAGCGTTTTGGGTGTTACGGGACTTAAATTTGCTTATCCCAACGGCGTTCCGGAAATGATCCTACCGGGTGAAGCCGCGTCCTTTGAGGTTGTGGTATCCGGTGCCGGGGACGGTGTCCCGGTCCCGGGCACAGGTCAACTGCATTACATAATTAACGGCGGCCCGGTGGAAACAGAATGGATGACCGAATTGTCAGCCAATCATTATGAAGCCACGTTGCCCGGCGTCCTCTGTGAAGATGTCCTTGAGTTTTATGTTTCTGCCGAAGAAGAGGTCAATGGTCGAATTTATAATCCAAATCCAAATTCGCCCTTCCGTCCGTTAATCGCAACCGGCATCGATACCGTTTTTGCCGATGATTTCGAGGCTGATAGCGGCTGGACTATTTCGGGCGGTTTATGGGCCCGCGGGACGCCAACGGGTGGTGGTGGACAATATGGTGATCCGGATCCAAGCAGTGCCTACTCCGGTATGAATGTATTCGGCTACAATCTAACCGGAGATTATGAAAACAATATGCCGGAGAGGCATCTGACCAGCCCCGCGATAGACTGTTCGGAGATATCCGGCGCAACTCTAAAATTCTGGCGTTGGCTGGGTGTCGAGCAATCGGCTTATGATCACGCCTATGTCCGCATCAGTACCAACGGAATAAACTGGACGACGATTTGGGAAAATTCAGGGACTATTTCGGACGGTGCCTGGAACGAAATAGAATATGATATTTCGGATATCGCTGACGGCCAGCCGACCGTGTATGTCCGCTTTACCATGGGTACAAGTGACGGATCCTGGCGATACTGCGGATGGAATATTGATGATCTCAAAGTTATCGGCTATGTGTGCGGTACGAACGCTCCTATAATCAGTACGACATCGATTCCGGATTGGACAGTCAACCGGCCGTACTCGTTCAAGATGGAAGCTGTCGGCGGTATGGGTACCATTGTCTGGTCGGATGAGTACAATGACCTTTCCGGAACCGGATTGAGTTTATCATCGACCGGTTTTCTCGAGGGAACGCCCGCTTCTGCAGGAGTGATTTCATTTACGGCCCAGGTTGTTGATGATTCCCTGCAGACCGACGAGGAGCCGTTCAGCTTTACCATAAATCCCTCGATGGCGGTGACGACTGCGACACTTCCTGATTGGACCGAAGATGTTGCATATTCGCAGCAATTAACGGTCAGCGGCGGGACCGGAGCAAAAACATGGAGCGATAAGAATTCAGAATTGGCCGGCACCGGTTTAACCCTATTGGCGAGCGGTGCGGTATCAGGAACACCGCCAGTAGCGGAATCAATCAGTTTCACCGCTCAGGTTACCGATATCACGGGGGACGTGGCCGAAAAGCAATTGGGATTTACGGTAAATCCGGCGATAGCTATCACGACCGAATCGGTTCCGGACGGAACCGTCGACGCTCCTTATTCACAGCAATTGGAGGCAACCGGCGGAACCGGAGTAGCGTCGTGGGTCGATAAAAACAGTGACCTTGAAGGAACCGGTTTAACGCTTTCATCGGGCGGCCTTCTTTCGGGTACGCCCGATACGGCTGCTGAAATCTCCTTTACAGCGAAGGCGACGGATAGCGTCGGCTCTGTCGACGAAAAGCTGTTCACGTTGACAATTTATCTCCAACTCGAAATTATAACCGCCGATGTTCCCGATTGGACGGTCGAGAATGATTATTCCTTCCAGCTTGAAGCCGTCGGCGGTGTCGGGGAAGTCGTCTGGTCAGATAAAAATAATGACCTTGACGGCAGCGGTTTGACATTGTCGTCATCAGGTCTGCTATCGGGGACCCCAATAACGACCGCGGAATATACATTTATTGCTTTGGTTACCGATGATTCCAAACAAGCCGATGAACAGCAATTTACGCTGACGATTAATCCGCATATTGAAATCACAACCGAGTCGGTTCCGGATTGGACAATCAACTTTCCATATTCTTATCAGATCGTGTCAAGCGGTGGTACCGGTAATATTACATGGGCGGATAAAAATGGAGATCTGTCCGGTAAAGGATTGACTTTATCTGCTGATGGATTATTATCCGGAACGCCAACTTTCCTCGGTTCCGTAACATTTATCGCCATAGCCGGCGATCAGGGCGGCGATGCGGTTGAAAAGCAATTCGCGTTTACAATTAATCAGGCGGTTTTGATTTCGACGATTTCGCTACCGGAAGTCACTTGCGGAATAGCTTATTCCTACCAGACCGAAGCGTCGGGGGGTACCGGCACGCTGACATGGAGTGATAAAAACGGAGTCCTTGATGGTACCGGTTTGACTCTTTCAGAAACTGGTTTGATTTCCGGGACACCACCCAGTGCCTCTACCATCAATTTAATGATTCTGGTTACCGATCAGATCGGGGCAACGAGGGAGAGAATGCTGCCGTTAACGGTCAATCCGCTTCTTGTTATAACCACCGATGCTCTTCCCGATTGGACTGCCGGCCAGACCTATGGTCAGCAACTCGAAGTTATCGGCGGAACCGGAGAAAAAACCTGGGTGGATTTAAACAGCGACCTTGAGGGCAGCGGGCTGACCCTGGATACAGCCGGCTTGGTTTCAGGAATACCCTCAGGTGACGGTTTAATAAGCTTCACCGCAAAGGTAACGGATCATTGTGGTGACGAAGAAGAACATCAGTTTGAGTTCAATATTAATCCCGCGGTGGCAATTACCACGACGGAACTGCCGAATGGTATTGAAGGTGAAGCTTATTCGTATCAGCTTGAGGTAAGCGGCGGAACCGGCGATCTGCTCTGGAACGATATGAACGGTGATTTGGACGGGACCGCATTTACCCTATCCGAAAGTGGCCTGCTCAGCAGTTCTTCGGCGGTCGGGACGGTAAGTTTCACGGCCGAGGTAGTTGATATCACCGGAAGCAGCGACTCCAGATTGTTTAATCTTGAATCGATACTCGAGTTTCTCTGCGGTGATGTCAATGCCGATGGAGAGGTTAATATTTTCGATGTTACATCGTTAATCGGCTATTTGTATCTCGGCGGCATAGAACCGGATCCTTTGGAATCGGCCGATGTCAACAATGATGGAGAGATTAATATTTTCGACGTTACTCATTTAATTGGCTATCTGTATTTGGATGGGCCAGCGCCGGATTGCCCGTAATACGAGATGTATTCGAAAACCAGGGGACGGTGATAAACCGTCCCCTTTATTTTTTGTTGACATTTCCGAGATATAATATAAATTAAGTAATCGGAGTTGACCAAGAACCTGATATTCCGGAAAGGAGACGTAATTTATGACCGCTCGAAAGAATAAAGTTGATTTAATATTGCGCTCCGTCCGGGATTGCCGCTAAGTTGTTTTAACCGTTCAGCCGGTTCAGGCTGACGTCAATCCTGTTCAAGCGTTATCATTTTAAAAAATCGATGCGGGCGGTTGTACACTGCCCGCTATCGGATAATGCAGGTGAACGATAAAATAATAAGGAGACATATAATGATTGGCGATATTAATTCAATAGCCTTTGGCAAATTAGTTAAACGCGCTTTTAAATTAAGTGCAACGAAGAAATACCATAATACAATCAGGAATTGAAAAAATGAATTTACATAATTTAGGCTGGAACGAAAAATTCAGCCGGTATTTTAAAGAATATGAAAATTCCGGTTTTATCCCGGCCCGTGTAATTCTGGAGCATAAACAGATTTATAGAGTTATTTGTGCTCACGGTGAATTTACGGCAGAAGTATCAGGCAAATTTCTCCATAAGGCCGTATCGCGAGCCGATTTTCCGACAGTCGGTGATTGGGTGGCGGTGGCTTTACCATCCGGGGACAGCAAGGTAATAATACACGGCTTGATTCCGAGGAAAAGCAGTTTTTCCCGAAAAGCGGTATTGGCCGGCGGACCCAAGTATGGATATGGAAAAACCGAGCAACAGCTCCTTGCAGCCAACATCGATAACGCTTTTTTGGTTTCGGGTCTCGACGGGGATTTTAATCTTCGACGTCTTGAGCGCTATCTTGCCATAACCTGGGATAGCGGCGCCAATCCGGTTGTTATTCTTAATAAGGCTGATCTCTGTCCGGACGCGGATGCGTATATCAAAGAAGTGGGATCAATTGCATTCGGGATTCCCGTTCTGGCTATCAGCGCTACGGAGAAAGATGGTATAGAGCAGCTTTATGAGTACCTGGAAGACGGCAAAACAGTGGTTTTCCTCGGTTCATCCGGTGTCGGCAAATCAACAATTATTAACAGCTTGCTCGGTCAGGAGATTTTAAAGGTCGGTGAGGTGCGGGCGTATGATCGTCGAGGACGACATACGACGACTCATCGCGAGTTACTTTTCCTGCCGAAGGGCGGCATTGTTATCGATACGCCCGGTTTACGGGAACTTCAAATGTGGGGCGACGAGGAGGGCTTGAAGCGTACGTTTGATGATATCGAGGAGCTGGCGGCGCAGTGTCGTTTTAATGATTGTAAACATAACAGCGAACCGGGATGCGCGGTCAGGAAGGCTCTGGAGGACGGCAGCCTGAATGCGGATCGATTCGGGAATTACTTGAAACTGCAAAAAGAACTCAGACATCTGTCCCTTCGTCAAAATCAGAAAGAAAAACGGCAGTCCGAAAGAGCGTGGGACAAAAGGATCAGGCAATATTTCAAAGAACGCAAAAAACTCCAAGATGAGGGGATCTTATAGTAAAAGACTTAATCCGTAACATTAGGACGAAATTTATTTAATGAATAGTATACCGGCAGGTTTCATTCCGATTATTCGTTATTGCCTGCCGGTGTAAAATAATTCATTTTTACATTATCCCAACAGCCGGCATCTGCCCGTTCGGGATAATACTTGACAGCCACCTAAAAAATGCTCTAAATTCATAGACAATAGAGTTTTTGAAAATATTTTCACCGAGGAGGATTGAATGGATGCTAAATTATCGAACCAGAGTGCACTGACCTGGTTTCTGCAACGAATTACCGGTCTGTTCCTCGGTTTTTTTCTGATAACTCATATAAATGTCCAGCATCTGTTTCACGACATAACCATTCATGGTCTGATTAATTTTGAATCGGTACGTGAGAACCTGGCTTCATCGAACTTATGGAAGGTGTTCTATTTTCTATTTGTCCCGATGGTTATATACCATGCGTTAAATGGCATTTGGCAGATTATTGCCGATTTTCGTATTTCCCGAGGAGCCGCGATATTGATTAAGGCGCTGTTCTGGATACTGGGCGCATTGTTGACCGTGATCGGCGCGCTGACATTGAATAACCTCTTTTAAGGAGCGGCATAATGCCATTTAAAAAATATTTGGGCGGCCTCGTCGAGGACGCCGAATTGAATAAAAACGCGGGAAATTTCTCGTACTGGGCGCATCGTATAACCGGTATCGGGCTGTCGATTTATCTTCTCCTCCACATTTATGTCCTGTCGTCGGCGTTATCCGGCCCGGAAGAATTCACTCAGCGCATGCAGGATGTTCAGAGTCCACTATTTGCCTTGCTGGAAATAATACTGTTGGCCGGTGTATTCTTTCATATGCTCAATGGTTTACGAATTACGCTCGTTGATTTTTTCGGCTGGACACGCCACCACAAGCTATTTTTGATTTTGGCCGTGGTTTTCTTTGCGGCATTGATGATAATTACGATTGTTTTGCAATTACCGAAATTTGACATTGGCAACTATGGCGCGGGAGGATGAGTCTGATGTTTTATGATATTCTTATAGTCGGTGGCGGGCTGGCCGGATTGCGCGCGGCGATCGCAGCTCATGATGCCGGGGCAAAAGTCGGGTTGATTTCCAAGATTCATCCGGTACGCTCGCATTCCGGTGCGGCACAGGGGGGAATCAATGCGGCGCTGGGGAACAATCCGGACGGTCGCGATGATAGCCCGGAGCGTCATGCCTATGATACCGTTAAGGGTTCCGATTATCTGGCCGATCAGGATGCGGCCGAAATTTTGGCTGATGCGGCGCCCGGAACTGTAATAGAGTTGGAACATTGGGGATGTCCGTTTTCGCGATACGAAGATGGTACGATCGCGCAGCGTCCGTTCGGCGGGGCCGGTTTTCCACGCACCTGTTATGGTGCCGATCGGACCGGACTGTATCTTTTGCATACATGTTACGAACAAGCGGTAAAACGCAACATAGAAGTTCTTTATGAACGGTTTGTTACGAAAGTAGCCGTTCGAAATGGGCGATGTGCCGGCGTCGTGGTAATGAATATGCACAGCGGTGAATTTCAAACCATCGGTGCCAAAGCGGTGATATTCGCCACCGGCGGTTCCGGGCGCGTCTATTCGGTGAATACTACCAATGCCCATTCTTCGACCGGATTGGGTGTGGTCATGCCTTACTGGGCCGGTGTACCGCTGAAGGATATGGAATTTATCCAGTTTCATCCGACCGGACTTGAGGGCTCGTCGATTTTGATGACCGAAGGTTGTCGAGGCGAAGGCGGTTATCTTATCAATAACATCGGCGAGCGGTTCATGAAAAATTATGTGTCCGAGAAAATCATGGAGCTGGCGCCCCGCGATATCGTTGCACGGGCGATAAAGACGGAAATAAATGAAGATCGCGGGTTCGAAGGAAAGTATGTGCATCTGGATCTGCGTCATCTCGGTGCGGATCGAATCAACGAACGCCTGCCGGGCATTCGTGAAATCTGTATGAAATTCAAAAACATCGATCCCATAGACGAACCGATACCGATTCACCCGGCCATGCATTACACGATGGGCGGTATCGATTGCGATAAGGATGGTGTGACTCCCCTTGAGGATTTTTATGCCGCCGGGGAATGCTCCTGCGTGTCGGTGCACGGGGCTAACCGGCTGGGCGGTAACTCGCTTCTGGAGACAGTTGTTTTCGGGGCACGGGTCGGGGAGTACGCCGCCAATAAAGTGAAGGGCAGAAACGAACCGGCTGACGGCGAGGCTCTCGATAGAGCGTTGAAAGATGAGGCCGAGCGATACAAGATGCTGCGGTCGTCGGATGGCCGCGAAAATCCGTATCATATCCGGAACGAGCTTTCCGAGTTGATGAACGAGAAATTCGGTATTTTCCGCAATGAAGTCGATATGCAAAAAGGATATGACGAAATCCGAAGGCTACGCGCGAGATTTAATCGTATACGCCCGATTCCCGAAACAGGGAAGTTCAATTATGATTTTCTCTGGGTGACCGAGATTGCCGGAAACATCGATGCCGCCATGGCGATCGCCAAAGGGGCACTGAATCGGACCGAATCGCGCGGTGCACATTATCGCAGAGATCATAAAGAACGCCGTGACGAGGAATGGTTGAAACATACCTTATGTAATTATACGACCGAAGGACCCGAGATATCATACAAAGAGGTTACCATTACGAAGTTTGAACCTGAAGAGAGGAAGTATTAATATGCCGACCTTTGAAGTTTTCAGATTTAATCCGGAGCATGACGAGGACGCCTATTTTCAGGAATACGAACTGCCGGAAATTAAGGGGATGACGGTTCTGGAAGGGCTGTATTATATTCTTGAGAATATCGATCCCACGCTGGCTTTCCGATCATCGTGTCGGCAGGGTGTCTGCGGTTCGTGTGCCATGCACATCAACGGGCAGTACCGGCTGGCGTGCGAAACACAGGCGGCCATGATGGGATCAAGGATTATCATTCGCCCCCTGGCGCACATGAAAATAATCCGTGATCTGGTCGTTGACATGGATCCGTTTTTCGCCCAGTATGAAACTATCAGACCATATCTTATTCCGGCCGAAGAAGCTGGTGAGCGAGAATACAAGCAATCTCCGAAACAACGCGCGAAGATCGACCATCATGTCGATTGCATTTTATGCGCCGCCTGTTATGGTTCCTGCCCGGTGGTAGCAACCGATGATAAATATCTCGGTCCGCATGCTTTGCTGAAGGCACTTCGGTTCGTGGATGATTCGCGCGATGGCGCGACGGGGGAGAGGCTGGCGCTGGTGGCGACCGATGAAGGTGTATTTCGCTGCCATACGATATTCAACTGCCAGCAGGTCTGTCCGAAAGATTTGGACCCGACCGGCGCTATCGGCAAACTTAAAATGAAATCGATATGGGCCAAATTCACGGGTCGATTGAAAAAGACGGGGTAAAATACAGATTATACATTAGCCGGCATTTTTTACCCTGTTAGCCATCCTGCAAAATGCTTTGACAATTGTCTGGTGTAGATTAATTTATAGAGTAAAACCTATATTAGAATCGCCAATATCGAGGGTAACCTATTGGACTCGGGAAATGATGAATTAAAGAAACCTCCTTTTTTAAAGAGGCTGAGATATTCTCTTAAGAGGAGTTTTTCATCCCGGAAATTACTTAATTATGAGATGGAGGTTAAGTGTAAATATTCGCCCGATACAATGATTATAAGATTTTTTGCGGCCAGAAAGCCCATATTCGTTGACATATTGATTCCCGACGATACATCAGCGCGCGTAACCGGAGTCAAGTTTTTATTTAAGGATGGGGCCGAATCGGAACGTAAAGACGGCGAGTATTTGGAGACCTACCCAAAAACGCAAATAAGGATTTACTCTCCGGCGATTGCCGATACAAGGCAAATTGAAGTACTATTTAAAAATCTGCCTGACCGATTCAATTATAAAGTTCGGGTTTTTGTCGAGAACGAAAACAATTTTGATTTGATCTTAATTAATGAAGCTGTTCAATTATTTCGAATAGGCAGGTACGATGGGGCGCTTGAGCAAAGTCTGGAATATGATAATACTTATGGTAAGAATCCGTATGTGCAATTAATGATAGCACAAATATACGATAAACAGAAAAGACCGGAACGGGGTCAAGAGTATGCCCTTAAAGCCGCTGCCAACGGCCTTGAGACGGAAGGATTGAATATATATCGGGAATTGGCGGCAGGTAATGCTTTTACTGGCAAAGACGACATATTATCATTAAAAGAACGCGGTGCCGAATGGGAGGTGCCGTCTCATTATGGCGCAATAGTTCTCTCAAAAGACCAGCAGTACATCCTGGGGCTTGACGGATGGTTTTTAAAGAAACATCGTGAAATACTTCAAATAAAAAGACCGGTCGCGGCCAGAATGCTGACCAGCCTGGATTTTAATTTCTCGAATAGGGAAAAGCTGCTGTATACCGGTTGCCGAATAATTACCCGGGACGGCCGGATTAAAAAACTGGAGTTTGAAAGATTCGTCGTCAGCGATAGCAAGGAAAGAAATATCTATATTGCCACCGAAGAGGAAAAAAGCGGGACATGGATTCTGCCCGATTTATCCGTCGGTGATATTATTGAATTCAATTATGACCTCTTCTGCCAAGAAAATAATAAAATAGAAGACAGTAAACCGCACGTTTTTATTATAACACCATTGGCCCATGAATTTCATCCAACCTATCAGGGTTCGGTCGCCATTCATTATCCGCCCAAATATGATATAATACATGATATCTCGAATAAACCTGATAATCTTGAATATTCCGAAAGTGGTGAAAATAGTAAAAAGATTAAGAAATTCAGGCTTCTGGAATATATTCCCGAAAAGAACACCGATTTTTATCGCGAAAACTATTTCAGGAATCCCATATTGGCCTGTGCGGCGTCAGGTTATTCCTGGTCTGAAATAGCCAAATTCGTATTAAATTTTAACCTGGGTGATCCCGATCTGGATGACAACCTGCCGCAACCGCTGGAGCAAATGCTCGAAGGGAGCCGCGATACATTTGAAAAATTAAGGAAGACTTTTTACTGGACCAGAGACAAATTGAAGTATGCTGCAATCGGTTCGGCGGTCGAACATATCGGGAAAATCGGCAGGGCGCAGGCAATTGTCGATTCAGGTGTTGCTGATTGCAAAGACAAAGCGTATTTATTAAATCAGATTTGCAGGAAACTTGGACTGACTGCGGAATTTATTGCAGTGTCATCCAGGTACGGTATCATATTTGAAAATCTCCCGTCCGATCAATTTGACCATGTATTTGTCAGGATCAGACTAAACGATGATTGGCTGTATCTGGATGCATCCAATCGACTTGCGGTGTTCGGATCCCGACCGGCCAATTTTCAGTCTATGAAAATGCTGGTTCTAAATTCCGGCAAACCTGTGGAAACGATGGCCTCCGAATTGCCCGAGAAAAACAGATTGGTTATAACGGAGACCCTGGATCAGATTGATTCCGGATGGTTATCAGGGACTTTTCATATCCATGCCGATGGCAATATTGCCCGGATCATTGATGAAAACTGGAAATGGTATTCTATAAATACCATAGATCAACTGCGCTCTGCGCAGACGATACTAAAGGGATTTATGCCGGGTATGTTACTGGTTTCATGTGATCGAATCTGCAATACATCGATGACCGATATATTTGAGGCGGTCGGGACACACCGGAGATGTCAACTTGGTATTTTTAAAAGCAGACGGGTGGGGATTCTTGATTGGAGGGTCCCTACGCTGCCTATAGATTACTGGAGAAATTTATCATTTGATAAGTTTTTTGTTTTTTACCAGCCGAGTCAAATTGAATTCAATCTGGTTTTTATGGATAATTTGGCCGACCAGATTGAGGAGTTTTCAGGGACGGGAAATTTCGAGAACGAAATATGCTCGATATCCGAAAATGTCAATCGGGATAAGGACCGGCTTTTGATATCCAAAAAGTTCATTATTAAGAAAAAATTCATTGAGCAAGCAGACATTCATTTATTACCCGAAGCCATGGAGCAGCTTGAAAAAACATTGCAGTTTGCGATAACGTTTAAGGTGCCGTAGGTTTTTCCAGTTTTTTCGCTTTTATACATCCATTTTCTGCAATATCTTCGGTATATCCAAAAATGTTTTGGCCGGGTGGGCGCCGGCAGCTTCTAATGCATCCAGCTTTTCTTTGGCCGTGCCCATTTTGCCCTCGACAATCGCTCCCGCATGACCCATTCGTTTACCGGGCGGGGCATAGATGCCACCGACCATGGCAATCACCGGCGTCTTCATTTTTGAAATCGTATCACAGGCGCGTTCCTCATACACTCCGCCAATTTCGCCGGTCATCACGACCGCTTTGGTTTTATCATCCTGCTCGAACATCCAAAGGATTTCATCGAACGTCGAGCCCAGAATCGGATCACCGCCCAGACCGACACAAGTTGTTTCACCATAGCCGGAATCGGTCAATGTATTGGCGATATAGTATGTAATCGAACCGGAGCGACTGACCGTACCCACACGCCCGGCCTTAAAAGCTATGTCGGGCATGATACCGAGGTTGGCCTCGCCCGGCGTGATAATTCCGGCGGTGTTTCCGCCCAGAACGGTACAACCGTACTGCATCGCCTCTTTACGAACCAAAAGCATATCATGAATCGGAATATGTTCGGGTACGACAACGACAAATTTAATTCCAGCCCGGATAGCCTCGATGGCTGCCTCTTTGACAAATTGCGCCGGAAGAAATATAACCGAAGTATCGGCGCCGGTTCCCTTGACACATTCGGCGACAGTATCAAAAACCGGTTTGCCTTCGACCTCCTGTCCGCCTTTACCGGGCGAAGTGCCGCCGACTATTTTAGTGCCGTATTCAAGCATCCGTTTGGTATGGAATTTCCCGGCGCCACCGGTAATACCCTGCACCATAATCTTCGAATTCTTATCGACGAGAATAGCCATCACTTACCCCCTTCCGCTTCAGAAGCCAATTCAACGGCGCGCCTGGAGATCTCCTCAATAGGCGTTTCGATACCATGAAATTCGAATCTTTTAAACAATTCCGGATTTTCTTTTTTGGCCTCGGCGAACATTCTGACGCCCTCCTGCCACATATTCCCGGTCATACGACAAACCATAGGTTTGGAAAGACCGTGATCTTTGAGAAACATTATAACGCCTTTCGCGAAATCATCGCAGCGCGATATTCCGCCGAACCGAGCGCCAAAGATGGCTTTCACATTTGGATTATCATCGAGCAGGACAAGCATCTTCGTCAGGCGTTCCGGGGTCGGACCGCCGCCGGAATCCATAAAATTGGCCGGCTTGCCGCCATAATAATGAATAAAATCGTTACCCATAATTCCGAATCCCGCGCCCCCGGGGAACATGCCGATGTTTCCATCAAGATCAAGGTAGGGGATACCCCATTCTTTCGCCTGTTGTTCGCGCGACGTCATTTCGCCTTCCTCGTGGCGTTTTTCGATTCCCATGGCGGCCAAATCCGGGTGACGGAAGACGGCGTCGTCATCGAGCGAAATGCGACTATCCGCGGCTATTAATTCGCCGTCGTTTGTAATTACCAGCGGATTTATCTCGGCCAGTTTGGCGTCATACGCTTTAAATAATTTGAATAAATTAATAATTATCGAGGCGGCTGATTTTACCGATTCCGAGGGAAGGCCGATTGACTTGGAGATATCAATGGCGTTGAACGTATAAAGTGCAGCATCAATATCAAATGAGCGGCGCGTGACCTTTTCGGGGGATTTCTCGGCGGTTTCTTCAATATCGACGCCACCTTCGGCCGAGGCGATAACGACCAGTTTATAATTAACTCGGTCGATCGTTACGCCCAAATAGATTTCCTGCCGGATATCGAGTTTCGGTTCAATCAGGATTTTCTCGACCGAGTAGCCTTTAATTTTAAGCTTGAATAAATCTTCGGCGATTTTTTTGGCATCGGCCGGATTTTCGACCGCTTTGATTCCCCCGGCCTTGCCGCGGCCACCGGTAAGAACCTGCGATTTCAGCACCAGCGGTTTATTAAGTTCTTTGGCGATTGCTTCCGCCTTAGCCGGTGAAGTGGCTATTTTCCCTTCAGGAACGGGGATTTTGAAATCGGCGAATAGCTTTTTGCCCTCGAATTCATATAACCTCATATACAATCACTCCAATTATTTACATATACTTTGCTACTTTTTTCACTAATTTCGGCAATGTAATAATTCATGATTAAAAGTCAATATTAATTGGTTTCGGCTCGCTCCTATTAAGCCCAAAAATTTCAATGGATTGCAAAGCTCAGCCGAAAAGACAAAAACGGTCGAAAACATAACTATGGAAATACGAAAAATTTAAAATTTTATGGTCAAACCTATTGTCTTTCGGAAGCGTTTATTATATATTAAAACCTTTGAAGATATATAAATTTGTGAAAATATTCACGAATGACGAGTATAATAGAGAAAACAACTTCCGGATGATTTCGGAAAATGTACACCATTTGATGAGGTCTCGATGGCAATAAATATTTCAAAAAGCGAAAGCGATGATCAGCTACGGCAAAAGGTTATGGAAATCAGCGGGCAGAATTTCCAAAAGTGTTACCAGTGTGGGACCTGTTCCGGCTCTTGTCCGATGGCGGAGCATATCACGGTTCAACCGCGACGGATTATGGCTCTTCTGCAACTGGGGAATCGCAAGGCATTAAGCGAGGCCAACACCCCCTGGGTGTGCGCCTCATGTCATACCTGCATGGTTCGATGTCCGCGAAGTATCGACATTACCCGGTTGATGGAGGCGCTTCGGCTGGTCAAGCTGCGCCAGAATATCGACCATGTCCATCCCAATGAACTTAAGCCCGAAGAAATCGCCAGGTTACCGCAGATTGCGATGGTTTCCGGTTTTCGCAAGATGACGTCGTGAGGTGAGAGATGAAGATCAGTTATTATCCCGGTTGTACTCTGAAAACAAGGGCGAAAAATCTCGAAAGTTCGGCGCTGGCCTCGCTGAAGGCGCTGGGTGTCGAATTCGAAGAATTACCGCGCTGGAATTGCTGCGGGGCGGTTTATTCGCTGGCTGACGATGATTTAATTCATCTGATTGCCCCGGTGCGGGATTTAATAAGGGTTAAGGAACGCGGACATGATACAGTTCTAACATTATGTTCTATGTGTTATAACACTCTGGCCCGTGCCAATGAACTGATGAAAAGCGACGAGGAAAAGCGATACACGATTAATACCTTTATGGATGAAGAGCCGGATTACGCCGGTGAAGTCCGAGTTTTGCACTTTCTTGATTTTATCCGCGATGAATTCGGCTTCGATAAGTTGAAGGAAAAAATAACCAATCCGCTGAACGGATTAAAAGTGGCTCCGTACTATGGCTGTACGCTGCTTCGCCCCAAAGAAGTGGCAATCGATTCCCCCGATCGACCGAAGTTGTTTCATCAATTTCTGGAAGCGCTTGGTGCATCGGTCATCGATTTCGGTTCATCGACAACATGCTGCGGGGCGTATCAGGTTCTTAACGAACCGGAGGCGACTCTTACAGTATCGCATCGTATCTTAATGGACGCTGTTAATCACGGCGCCGAGGCGATGGCTTTAACCTGTCCGTTGTGCGATTATAATCTGGGGCGGCGTCAGGAGGCGATGAAAGAGAAATTCGATTTTGGCGATTTTCCGATTTATTATTTCACACAGCTTCTGGCGATGGCGCTGGGATTGCCGGTTGAGGAATCGCATTTTGAATTGAATCTCGATAGTTCGACAGAGCTATTGAAAAATAAAAATATAATAAAAGAATCGGCTTAGAGGAAAATTATCGTTTTGCATAAATGTGACACAAATGTGTGTCACACAGGTGTGAAGAGGTTTTAATGAGTACAACAGTTGAAGTAAAAGAGGCTATTGAGGCAAAAATGATACCCATTTACATAATGGGGAAAAAATACGATGTCCCCGAAACGCTGACCATAATGAAGGCGATGGAATACGCGGGGTATAAGTACATACGCGGCTGCGGATGTCGGGGCGGTGTTTGCGGCGCATGCAGTACCGTTTATCGTAAACCGGGCGATTACAAAATATACTCCGGATTGGCCTGCCAGACGGTGGTCGAGCCGGAAATGTATCTGACGCAACTGCCTTTTTATCCGGCCATGCGGGCGACATACAATTTTTATGATATCACGGGTGAGCCGGAGCAGGTTTTCGGACTGTATCCTGAGTTGTTCCGATGTGTGGCCTGCAATGCCTGCACCAAGATTTGCCCGATGGATGTTGAAGTGATGGATTACATCGCCGCTTTAAAGCGGGGTGATATAAAAGCCGCGGCGGAAATTTCTTTTGACTGTATCCAGTGCGGATTATGCGCCAGTCGGTGTATGGGTGAACTTCCTCAGTATCATATCGCTCAGCTGGCCAGACGAATCAATGGTGCCTATCTAACGCCGAGGGCGGAGCATCTGAAGACAATGGTGGCGAATATCGCGGCGGGACGTTATGCCGAATGTTTGAACAAACTGAAGTCGATGAATGAGGAAACGCTCAAGAAAACGTACACAGCTCGGGAGATGGAACCGGCTACGGCCGGTGAGGACTGGACTCCCGAAGAATCCAAATGTCTGTAAATAATTTGATATGAATAGAGGTTTAATATGCCATATCCGGAAGAATTAAAAAGGTTAATAAAGGTCGTAGAGAGCACTCGCGCCGAACGAGTCGAAAAGAAAAAACATAATGTGGAAGTGCCGTTTCTCTCTTTAGATGAGCGTCACAAAATACTCGACTACCATCCCGATTTTAAGGAGGAAGGCCGAAGGGAGATAAAAGTCGGACCGAGTAAGGGATATAGAATCGCACACGAGATGTGCGATTTGCTCGAAGCTAAAAGCCGTGTCAATCCGGCCGATATTGATCTTTCAAAAATCGACTATGAGACCGATGTCCTTATTCTTGGCGGGGGCGGCGCCGGGACTTCGGCGGCGCTTCTGGCGCAGGAGCAGGGTGCGAAAGTAATTGTCGCAACCAAATTACGTCACGGCGATGCCAATACGATGATGGCCGAGGGCGGTATTCAGGCGGCCTCCAAAGGCCATAAGGATTCACCTTATTATCATTATCTCGATGTTCTCGGTGGCGGGCATTTTAAAAATGTACCGGAACTAGTGGAAACACTGGTTACGGAAGCGCCTGATGTTATCAAATGGCTCGAAAGCCTGGGGTGTAATTTCTCCAAGTTTCCCGACGGGACGCTGAAAACAATTCATGGCGGAGGAACCTCTCGCAAGCGGATGCACTTCGCAGCCGATATTACCGGAGCCGAAATGATGCGGACGGTTCGCGATGAGGCACGCAACCGCTCCAATGATATTACCGTCATCGAATTTGCGCCGGCGGTCGAACTGATTTTAAACGACAAGGGGAATTGCGCCGGAGCAGTACTTTATAATATGGAAACCGAAGAGTACATGGTTGTCAAAGCCAAAGCGGTGGTGATGGCGACCGGCGGTTCGGGTCGTTTGCACATTCAGGGATTCATGACGACCAATCATTACGGCGCGACCGCCGATGGCATCGTCATGGGTTATCGGGCGGGAGTAAAGATTTGCTTTTTGCATACGGTACAATATCATCCGACCGGAATCGTATTTCCCGAGCAGGCCGAGGGGATTCTTATAACCGAGAAATTCCGCGGTTCCGGCGCCAATCTGGTTAATATCGATGGGCAGCAGTTCGTCAACGAACGGGAGCCACGTGACGTCGAGGCCGCTTCGATTATTAAAGAGTGTATCGTCAATGGCAAGGGTGTCCCGACGCCGACCGGCAAGCTTGGTATATGGCTGGATTCGCCGATGATTGATACGCTTTCCGGTGAGGGGACGGTCGAGCGGGAATTCCCCGGAAAATTTATTCTCTATAAACGATTCGGGATTGATATTTCCAAAGAACCCATGCTTATTTACCCGACGTTGCATTATCAAAATGGCGGGTTAGAATTCAGAAACAGCGGTGAGACTTCTCTGCCCGGTCTATTTATCGCCGGTGAGGTTGGCGGTGGAATCCATGGGGAAAATCGTCTGATGGGGAATTCGCTTCTGGATATTATGGTCTATGGACGGATTTCCGGCAAAAATGCTGCCGTTTATGCCAAAGAGAAAGCGCAGGACGGGGAATTGACACTGGAGCACGTCGTCAAATATAACAAAGAATGTGACGATACCGGCGCCGACGAGGGACGCGTGGCGCCGATGATCCTTCCGGACTACACCGATCCGCGTGTCCGCGAGCGACAGTTGACGGCTCATTATGTCGGTACCTTAAGATAATTCATGTCTACTTATAAAAGAAAAGCCGCCGCATATTTCTGCGGCGGTTTTTTATTTTATTTCTTTTGATTATTTAATATTTTAGATTACATATGTTAAAGGTCAAAGGAGGACCAAAGTATAATCGAGAATGGAAACCGATTCAGGCATATCGTCGGCAATTGAAACTGAAAATGGCAGTGAAATCAAAATTGCCCGGGATAAAGGCCGCTTAACGCCTATAATTATTACCGGAATAATCATTGCGGTCGGGATGATAATTGCCGGGATTTACAAAGAACAAATAACTGTTTTTGGCGAAGAATTGATGACCCGTTACGGCCGCCAGTGGGTTGATATCTTTCTTTTGCTGATTACCTTTGTTTCCTGTACACCTCTGATGCTTCCGGTCTGGTGTTATGCATTGATTGGCGTGGCGATGGGATTCAATGTTTTTCGTTTATCGGCGGTCATGGCGGTCGGATCGGCCTTCGGCTCGCTGACGACATTTTATTTAGGGCGATTTTTCGGTAATCGTGAATGGGTCAAAAAGCGTTTTCCTAATATACTCAATCATCCCTGGACAGAGGGAAAATCGAAATTATATGTCAGCTGGATTTTATTCCTGGGGACGGCGTCGCCGATACCCTGTGATGTCTTATACGCTGCCTGCGGCGTTAAGCGGTATCCGGCTGTTCCTTTTTTGCTGCTGATGATTGCCGGGCGCTTCGTCCGATACATTTATCTCGGTTATGGATTTCATTATTTCAGCAAATTTTTCTGAATCCGTTAGGCATATTTGAAAAGGTATAAAAATGCCGGAAGTGTACGACCATCCGGAATATTATGAAATAGCCTTTTCATGGCGGGATATTCCGGCGGAAGTCGATTTATTCGAAGGCTGTTTCAATCAATATTCAAAGATTCGAGTCAAATCAGTGCTGGAAATCGGCTGCGGGAACAGCCCGCACATGGAAGAATTGATTAGCCGGGGATATACGTATCATGGCTTTGATTTAAGCGATAAAATGCTTGAGTATAGTCGGCAAAAGCTGGGTAAGATCGGGGGTAAGGCAAATCTGTTTCGCGCCAATATGGTTGATTTCAAGGTCGAATCGAAAGTGGATTTTGCTTTTATAATGCTCGGTTCACTTTTTGCGACCAGCACCACGGATTTGAACAGTCATTTCGAATCGGTCGCGGAAGCGTTGAACAAGGGCGGATTGTATCTTCTTGATTGGTGTGTCCAGTTTGAACCACCCTGGGAAACGAGGGGTGGCAGCAGCTGGGAAATGGAGCGTAACGGCATCAAGGTAAAAACAATCGTCACCTGGAAACCGGTCAATTTGGCTCGCCAAACCTTCGAGGAAAATATCGTTCTTGACGTGGACGACCACGGAAAGAAAATCACTGTTTCCGGAAAAAATATTCATCGGGCGATTTATCCTCAAGAGTTCAAATGTTATATCGGTAATCATAAGAAGTTCGAGTTTGTCGGTTGGTGGAATAACTGGAACCTGGATAAGCCGCTTGATTTTGCCGGTAAGATTGATCGTCCGATAATAATAATCAGAAGAATATAATAAAACGCCAGGTCATACTCCTGACCGTGTTCCGAGTATGGCCTGGCGTATCCCTGAAAGATTTATTCCATATACGTAAAAATCTAATTCTTTACGACGGACCAGGTGCCGTTATCGTCGGGATTGTATGTCCACCAGGCTCCGCTACCGTCAGCATACCAGACAACTCTAATGCTGAGAACGTCATTTAAGTAATAATCTACATGACCGGAGCCGTCGGCATTGATAATTGCGGCAATTCGTAATGAATCTAATCCGCTCGTGAAAAGATATGTTACGTTATAGACACCGGCAAGGTAAGTCCATGTCCAGGAGAATAGAATATCGGTCGTATTGTTATCGTACCAGTAAAAATGTCCTTCGGTTCCATCTTTGGATTCATCGGCGTAAAACCATACCCAGTTATCATAGACTACTTGATCCAAGGTCCCATCCCAAAGATATTGCCAGTGGTAGTGGGTGGCTGATTCCCAAAATCGTAGTTTAATAGTCATAGTGCCATTGGACCATGACCATACTAACGTATCGGCGGCAGAAACGAATGAAATGGCTGCTTTGGCAGCCTTTGACGGAGGGATAAAATAAGTAAACAGACTGTCGAATGAAGCTAGAGCTTCGACCCAGTCGGTGGCCATTTGTGCGTACGGATCATTTGACTGCGCCATAGCTTCGGGAACACCAACATTAATGGGCGTCGGCGTATGCTCCATGCTCGGCGTGCCGTTGGTGCCAGTTGGTGTTTCATCGTCGTCGTCGGAACAGCCGAAGGCGAGAAATACAACCAGCAATCCCAACAGCCAAATCGGATAGGTTTTCTTAAACACTTTACGTCCTCCATTGATTATGAAAATTTAACTTGCTCGCATAAGTAAAAAATTCAATCGGCGTTGTCAATATTTATAATTATCTTTTTCGATAATTGCAGAGAATTCTGGAAGAGAGTCGATATTCACCTGAGATTAGAAATCTCTTCTTCGGAATATAAAGAGTGTTATAAGAAACAGCGCCGCCGAAAAGGCGAGTGTGGTATAAATAGCAAAAGTATTGGAGAAACCATTCCCGGTCATCAGAGATTTATAATTGCTGTCCATCTCGCCTATTTTGGGTAAAATGTAGTAAAATATATCTATAATCGTTTTCCATACCGAATCACCCAGGAAATTATATACGATTTCACGGCTGGATAGCAGACCGGACACAATACGTATTATAAAATAGCCCATAATGGCTAAAACTCCGGAGCGTCCGATAACGCCGATGGCGAACACAATCGTGTATATTGCCAAAAATTGAAGGCATCCAAGTAATAAACCAAAGAAGAAATATCCCGAGAAACTATCAAGCCTGATAGCCAGGATTATCCAGATCAGGATGGTCATGGTTATCAGGATGCCGGACTTAATCATAAATACAGCCGCGAATTTCATCGAGAGAAGTCTGAAGCGATTAATCGGTTTTGAGAGAATCAGTTCGACGCGACCCCTGCTGAGATAAGCGGGGAGAAGCCAGGCTGATCCGAATACCATCAGGAAAATAACAAAACCCAAAAAGCCGCTGAAGAAAAAGGCCATAACCTCTGAAGCCAATTCAGGTGAAAACAGGCTACCTTTGGGGATGTTCCCGCTTTCGATATCAATTGAAGGAAACAGCCCGAAAACCAACAATAAAACCAGAGTAATGGCGGCGTACAGATAGATTATCTTGCTGCTCCTGATCTCCAGAAACGTGTCCAGCAATATCGCGTAAAATTTACTCATGCACCTCTTCGCCCTTAATCAACCGCATAAAACTGTCTTCCAGACTCACCTTAATCGGTGTGACCGAGATGACATCGATCTCACTTTGTCTCAGCAAATCGACCAGATTGTTTATCTGTTTGGAATCATCAAGCGTTATCGAAATAATATTGTCCTCGATATTTGCGCCGGGAAATGATTCTTTAATTTTACCGATTATGTTTTCCGTCAATCCGGCTGTTTCGACTCGGTACGCCGGTTTGGCCGTAATCAGTCCTCCGATCGGTCCCGTTTTAATCAACTTGCCCTTGTTCAGAATACCGACGCGATCGCAGACAGATTCCACTTCGGAAAGAAGATGCGAATTCAGGAAAATGGTCTTTCCCTGTCTTTTGAGATTGAGGAGAATATCACGGATTTCGCGCCGCCCGATGGGATCGACACCGTCGGTCGGTTCGTCGAGAAATATTATTTCAGGGTCATTGATCAGCGCCTGCGCCAGGCCGAGCCGCTGCATCATGCCTTTAGAGTATTTTTTAAGTTTACTGTTCCGCCAGTCGAACATCCCGACCATCTTTAAAAGGAAATCAATCTTCGTTTTTAATTCTGCCTGCGGCAGCCCGGCCATACCGCCAAAATAGAGCAGCATCTGGCGGCCGGTAAGGTATGATGGAAATTGATGATTCTCGGGTAGAAAACCTATCTTATGCCGCGCTGCTTCAGTGCTGATATCGTGGCCATTTATGGATGCCGTACCTGAAGTCGGATACAGGGAACCGAGCAGCAATTTTACCATCGTAGTTTTGCCCGCGCCGTTGGGTCCGAGCAGGCCAAAGATTTCGCCGGTATGAACGTCAAAACTGACATCATCCAGCGCGCGCACCTCACCGCGCGCGCCCCCCTTGAAGATTTTCGAGAGGTTGGTTATCTCAATCGCTTTTGAGTCGTCGATCATGGTTCAATTTAACGGATGATATCACGAATTGTTGCCAAATATATAAATCCAAGGCTACTGTAACTCAATCAATGAAATATCAAAGGTTACCGAACCGGAGGTCGGGACGGTCGCATTGGGCTGGGCGGGGGGAATCGTTCCGCCACCGTAATAACCGAAATAATCACCGGTTATAGGCGGGCCGGTTGTGCTTATGATAAAGACGGCCGCATAAACATAGTAAGTTCCGGAAGGGACATCGTCAATAGTGTAGCCGACATTCGTGCTGTTTCCACACAAACCAATTGTATTTTTTACCTCCCCATTATCGCGGTTGGTGTCATTGTCTATCATGACGGCGTATGTCTGACCGATAGCCGTAGCCGGTAAGGCTAGAGTGCCGTTTACGTCGGCGGTTGTTACAGGATTATTGCTTATATTATTATTGTCGTCATCATTATCGCTGCAACCAATTAAGAACAAAGCCGACAGGATGAAAATTGATAAAGCGAAAAGGCTCAATAAATTCGTCGATTTCATAATAATCCTCCGGAGACGATTTTTCAATTTATCGATTCTTAAAAATGGAATGTACCTTAATAAGGCGACTGAGTCAAGATAATTTGACTTAATGAGAAGTCGCGGCTTTGTTCGCCATCTGCATATAGGAGTCAAGCTGTTCTTCCATTCGAGCGGCTAAAACGGGGAGGGAATCTATTTTATTGATTTCGAGATAGGGGGTATCATTGAGATCGTATAATTCTCTGGCGGCGCCGACCCAGTGGAAGTACAACATGGAATTTTCTATCATGCCCAGTTTTCTCTCGGCATTGACGATAGCAAATCCGGAATCGCTATTCGGAAGTGACAGCAAATCGCGACCCCAGCAGTACATATTGGTTTCCAGTCCTAACATGCCGATCAGCGTCGGAATAATATCGACCTGACTGCCGGTTTTTTCGATGATTACGGGTTTTTCACCAATCAGATGCGGGGAATATATCAACAAAGGAATACGAAAATTACGCGGATCAAGCGGATATTCGGCGGATTGATGCGGGCAATGATCGGCGGTAAAAATAAATATTGTACTGTCGAATACCGGATACTGCTTCAAGTCGCTGACAAATTTGCCGATCGCCCAATCGGAATAATAAAAGACATTCAGTTTGTCGCTATCCGGAACGGAATCATCGTACACTTTAAAACGGTCATCGGGAATCATGTACGGCTCGTGGTTACTTATGGTCATAATCGACAAATTGAAAGGCCTCGGGAATTTTCTAATTTCCTGAACCATACGAGCGAACATGATATGATCGGCGACGCCCCAATCGCCGAGATAGTCCTTTTTATCAAAATCATTTAAATCGAAAAATTTATCGTATCCGACTTTCTTGAGGAAGTTGCCGATATTATCGAATTCGATATCCCCGCCATAAGTAAAAACAGACGTATAGTCATTTTCATCCAGAATTTGTGCCAGTGAACGAAATGGATAAGCCTTTAATTCTCTTTTCATAATCGAGTGTCCGGGAATCGAGGGAAACGAGCATAAGACGGCCGGAATACCCCGATTGGTCCGGATACCGTTGGCATAAAAATTCGTGAATAAAATTCCCCGGGAACTCAGGCTGTCAAACTCGGGAGTGAGTCCCAGCTTTGAACCGAGGATGCCGACTCTCTCGGCCGTCCAACTCTCCATTATGACGATTACAATATTTGGCGAAAACTCAAAATTTCTATTTCTATTAGTTTGATACGTCAGAGAATAATTATCTTCGGACGCCTTGTTCTTTATAGCCAAAAGCTTTCTTGTAGTCTGAAAAGCATCATTATCGTTATAAAACTTGTATCTCCCACTATTGCCCCTGAATCTTGCGCTGCGGTTGATGTAATCGTCGGCAACATTAAATGCAATGCTGTAAATGCTGTTCAGGGACATCTGGTCGACGAAGTAATTCTTCCCGAAGAAGGCATCACTCCAGGTCAGGTTATGTTTCCCGAATCCCCCTCGGATGCCGACCATAAGTAGTATCGGCGCCAGGATGTAAAATACGGTGACGGAACGGAAGTTGTTTTTCTTATCCATAGAAATCGTCTTTTTTATGACGAATTTGAGAGCCAATAAAAATGCGGCGCTAATCAGCAGCCATACCAAGATGAGCAGCCAAAAATCGCCGCAGACGTACAGGCTGTAGAAAAAAAGTCCGAGGTGACCGGCATAATCAACAGCCCAATAATTCATCCTGCTGCCGAAATGATCGATGTAACCCAGGTCGGCGGTACAGACGAAGAAAATAATGAGGAAAATCAGAATCAAAATAATAAATAACAGCCGTCTCCAGATTTTTTTTGAAAAATTTATAAAAGGCAGGAGTGACAGCAAAAATAAAGGCAGGATTATAACCGATAAGACGACGCTGTCGAATTTGAATCCGAGCCAGAAGGAATAAATGATATCATACGCTGAGCTACTATTTATTAAAGACATGTGAAGCAGGAGGAACAACAGCCGGTAGATGAAAAAGAAAAGGACACCGACAAAATAGACACCGGCCCATACGGCGACTTTTTGGGGTAAAAATGATAATCTTGCCATGACGGCAAATATAATATCATTTTATAGAATTAATGCCACCCAAAATAATCATATCGGGGCAATTCGAATTTTTATATGCCGGGTGACCGTTCACTCTGTAATCCGGCTCGGATCCTGGTTGCCTGCGGAACGCGGCGGATAATCCGGCTGACCCGGTATATTATACGTCGCGCGGTTATTAAGCTCCATTTGTACTATAAACCACACGGCCGGTGAGAAAACGATCCAGAGAATAAATAAAATCCAGCGATTAAGTTTGTCGCTGGAGACTTTTTCGTACAGCTCGCCGTATTTATAATGCGAATAGATAGCACCGAACGGGATGAATAAGAGCACTGTCCATAGCCCGGGATTGGCGTCCCTGTCATCGGCAAGAGCCTTCAGCTCCGTGGCCGTTTCATAATACCAATAGATGGCATAAAAGCCGATGGTGATTATCATTAATCCCACCTGCGCCCACATATCACGATATTTTACATCTTTGTTCATCTAGTCCCCGGAGTATATTCTAAGTGTCATCCTCAACAATTACGGCTGTCCCGTAGGCCAGAAGCTCTGCGGCGCCCTGCATTATGTAAGAAGTTGAAAATCTTACATTAACAACTGCATTGGCGCCGAGTTTCAGCGCCTCCTCGGACATTCTATCGAGTGATTGCTCCCTGGTTTCAGCCAGCATTTTTGTATATTCTTTTACTTCGCCGCCAATAATATTCCTTAATAAGGCCATAATATCGCGCCCGATATGCCGGGCACGAATGGTATTTCCTTTGACCAATCCCAGTACCTTCACAATTTTTTTCCCCTTTATTGTATCCGTATTGACCAGAATCATCGCTGTATCTCCTTATAACGGTCGCGGGTGTAAGCAAAAAGCCGTTCGCGAACAGTTGACACCAAGAGGACAATCAGACCCAGCCCGCCGGCGCCCACTGCAAATTTAAGAAGTAAAGGCTCGTTGGAATTCAGAAAAAAATCTCTGACCAGGCAATAACCTGCGAAAGCCAGTAAAATCATTACGCCGATCGAAAGAAGAATCCACCCGAATCCCCGCTCGAAGCGACGGTAAATTCCACTCCAGTAGTTTTCCCATACGTATTCGGGAATATCAGCATATTTCATGGCTCCGGTAACCTCCTTCAATTTTTGAAACGCCTCCAGTTCCGTACGGCATTCGGCGCAACTTTTCAGATGTCTTTCAATTTCTTCTTTCTCTTCATCGGTCAATTCGCCGTCAATATAGCCGGACAGCATTATTCTATACTTGTCGTCACCTGATTTCATTTAATAACTTCGCCAATTTTTTTCGCGCATAATAAAGACGCGACATTACCGTTCCTTTCGGGATCTTCAATAAAACCGCGATTTCCTCGTAGGAGATATCGCGAAAGTGCTTCAGCATTATTATTTCCCGGTCATCGGGGTCGAGTTTCATTATTGCATTGCGGACGCAGGCGGCTTCTTCTTCTTTTATCAAAATCGTCTCCGGATTACGAGCATCAACCAGAAGGAAGGTGTTATCATCGATGTTTACTTCCCTGGATTCATGTTTTTCGCGCCGGTGCAGACTGTCTTTGCATAGATTGATGATGATGGAATAAAACCAGGGGAAGAAACGCTGATTCCGGTCGAAACTTCCGGCGGCTTTAAACACCTTTATAAATGCCTCCTGCGAGATATCATAGGCTTCATCCGAACTACCAACCATCCCCAATGCCAAAAAATATGCCCTTTTTTTGTATCTTTCGACCAGCATTTTCATCGCCGACTTTTTTCCGGCCAAAATCTCGGCCATAAGTCTGCAATCATCATTATCTTCGTTTTTCACTCTATATACCGGGCAAATTAAATTTTATTCATGACTTTTTCATTTTTCCACGATTCAGGTTGTTTTTCAGGAAATTTCAACTTCCTGCGGAATGCTGAGCATCCGCCTTATCTCTTTTTTCTTTTCCGCTTTGTTCAACAGCCTGATGAAGACGGTCTTTCTTTTTGAATCGGTATCGATTTTGGAAACCGC
>Ga0315537_1000308_pt1 | contig 37202 bp, 21 predicted proteins | sample SalMarSW160270MG_FD_203091 | JGI IMG/M metagenome (GOLD analysis project Ga0315537, IMG submission 203091) | Salt marsh sediment microbial communities from the Plum Island Ecosystem LTER, Massachusetts, United States - Salt Marsh Sediment SW1602-70 ... | reverse complement strand
GGCTTGCCAGGCGGACATTCACGCTGGGATCGTTACTCAGGGTCTTCAGCAGGGCTTCCAAAACTTTTTCGTCAGGATTGCTGAGTTCACCTGTATAACTCACGGCTTTCAGCCGGTCTGTTGCATTTGACTGATCGATGAGCGTCAGAGCCATCATAGTTTTCATGGATTGCATCTCTTCCATCATCAGGCTGTTCTGGTATTGAAACTGTTTATCCGGGATAATCCAGTGGCCCAGGATCATCCCAACGATCAGGATAAGGCTTGCATAGAGCATTTTAGGAAGGTATACCGGTTCCAGAAGGGTTCGAAAGGGTTTCAGCAGGGCATCCAAAGACCGTTCCTTTGATTCGATCCTGGATTTTTCTTCTTCCAGCATATGAAAGAATTTCTCTTTCATTTCTTCCCGTGGTTCGGGCGCCCGTATCTCATCCAGTTGCCGAACCATTTCGTCCATCTCATCCAGTCGGGAAAGATCGTACCCTTCCTCCCTTAATACTTTCTTTAATTCCTCCGCCTGTTTGGCAGTCAGATTGCCGTCCAGGTAGTCCATGATTCGTTCCTGGTATTTCTCTTCTTTCATGATTACCGGTTTTCTATTTTTACATATTGTTCACGCAGGTCAGCCAACGCTCTGAACATTTTTATCTTGATCGCTCCTTCGGTAGTGCCCAGTATATTTGCTATCTCATTATACTTCATTCCCTGGTATCTGCTGAGTATGATAACCTCTCTCTTATCATCACTGAGGGAGTTAAGGGCTGTACGAAGCTGACGCAATTGTTCCTCACGTTCGATCTGCTCATCTGTACTCAATCCCTCTTTCAACTCCCATCGTTCCATATCATCCTTCAAATCAATTCTATGGTTTTTCTTATAGTGGTCAGCCCACAGATTATGTGCGATCTGGAACATCCATGAGCTGAATTTCCCTTTTCCTTTGAACTGGGACCTTTTTTTCAGGATCCGGTAAAATACGGTTTGAACCAGGTCTTCACTTGTTTCAACACTTCCGGACATTCTCCAGAAGAAGCCAAAGAGCATCTTAGAGTATCTCTCATAGAGCAGGCTAAGCTTTTCGATATCACCTGCCTTTACTTTCAGCATCAACGCTGTATCTGAAACGGGATCCAAATCTGTTTCCGGGTTTGAATTCATAATAGAAGACCGTCATGGTTCAAAAAGGTTACTGAAAATTACGTTTTTTTTAGTACAACGAGCCTCCAGGCTTGTTGAAAAGAACCTACAAAACCAGATCGTATAATAAATCTATATTCATATTATTTTTATCGCACTCGAACTCCGATCACAAGTCGGAGTAGGAGGAGTCGAGGTGCGAATCATACAGGAGGTAGTATCAAAAAGTGATACGATGACGTTCCACTCCACAAATGGGCTTCACTGAGTCATCGTATCACTCTATCTTAAACCATATACTCCTGTTCGAGCATCTCAACGATTTCCAGTATGAACTTTTCGCATTTCAGTTCATAGAGGTTTTTCTCCTCCGCCTCTTTTTTCCCCTCTTCTGTGTTGAGATCGACACCGATCAAGCTGAAACAGTCGGTATGACCGTATTTCCCCTTAAAGTCGGAAGTAAATTTCTGGATCATCTGTACCGCTTTCTCATTGGCCAGGTCATCATCCGGTGCATGCATACCGTGCAAATACCCGATAACCATGTATGCACCGGTGAGAGCACCGCAGGTTAGCTGTTGTCGCCCCATCCCTCCACCGAATCCGGAGGCAATCCGGATCGCTGTATGCTCATCAATTCCCAGGTCATGTGCAAAAGCGGAAACTACCGATTGTGCGCAATTGTATCCGCTTTTAAATTGTTGAAGTGCAACTGTTTTTTTATCCATATCGGAAGTATAATATAATTAAATTTTGGTTTTCCTCGTCACCCGACTTCAGCTCGGGTGACGAGTTTCTGAAAGCCCGAAAGTCGTACCCCGGATCGACATCTTTAAAATTGTCCCTATCAGGGGCTCTTCTCATGCATCATCTTCTCAATTTTTTTCACTTTTTGCTTCAGCATCTCCAGTCCATCTTTTGTTTTACAGTATTGAGTTCATGCAATCTTCAATAAAATAAGACAGGCAGACCAATCAATCAGTCAAGCGATTTCCCTTCCACTCCCATATTCTTTGCCCAAATATAGTAGATCGGAATACCGATAAGAACGGTTATAACTGCCGCGGTTGATTCGAGTGGCCGGTTAATGTATGCAATGATCATGATCAGGAGGCTGCAAATCAGGAAAAAGAGAGGGACAACCGGATACCCGGTCACCCGGACAGCCATTGACTCCCCGATGTTCTTTTTTCGTGCAACAAACAGGCCGGCAACTGCAAAAAAAGGAAAGATGAGCAAAGCAAACTCAACATAAATTATGATCTGTTCAAAAGAACCGATCAGTGCAAACATAAATGCTATGCTTCCCTGGATCAGAATGGATCGACCGGGAACTCCAAATCTTCGGTGTACCCTGGCTGCGAAAGGGAAAAACAGTTTATCCAGTGCCATGGCATAGTAAATCCGTGGGCCAATCATGATAAAGGCGCTAAGTGAAGCCAGGAGCGCTATTGCACTGAGGATCCCCAAAATCCGACCAATCCATTCCCCTAACGCAGCAATGGATGCTTTTTCAAAAATGGCAATGGTCCCCTGAATCTCCCGGAAAGGAAGTGAGCGGAAGATAAACAGATTCACTGAAAGGTAGACGGCGATGACAATGCCGGTGCCAAGAAGCAGTGAAAGAGGCAATGATTTGCGCGGATTTTTCATCTCGCCGGCTATGTAACTGCTTGCATTCCAGCCGCTGTAAGAGAACATCACCAGCATCATGGCTGTACCAATTGCCAATCCGCCATATGCCTCTCCGGATTGAAACTGGAGATTTGACCAGTCACCTTCTCCCAGGATCATTCCCAGTGAAGCCAGTCCGAAGACAATCAGGATCTTCACTGCAGTCAGCAGGTTCTGAATCCGCGAGCCCCATTTGTGACCCATGTAATGAACAACAGTAAACAGCACAATAACGGATAGGGCGAGCACCTTCTTTATCCAGACCGGATCTTGTATGACAACTCCTGAGACAGTTAACCCTTCATCAGGAATTATGTATTCCGCAAAACCAAGCGCTGATGCGGCAATGGGAGCAGAAAATCCAACAAAGAAGCTGGTCCACCCGCTTAAAAATCCAAGAGAAGGATGATACAACCGTTTCAGGTAAAGGTACTCTCCACCATCCTCAGGCATGCGGGTGGCAAGTTCGGCGTAGCACATTGCACCGGCAATGGCAATCATTCCCCCTACAAACCAGAAAAGCAATACCCAGGTGGGATTGGGAAGGTTCCCGGCCATCAACCCCGATGTTGTAAATATTCCTGCACCGATCATGTTGGCAACCACAATGCTTGTTGCAGTGATCCATCCGATCTTACGGGCTATTTTGGGATTGCTCTCAAAAGCCATGTAGAAAATTCTTACGCAACCAGTTTATTGAGACGATTTCTTTGCAAGATAAATATTATCGAATTGTAATGTTGTATCGACCCGGATGTTTTTGTAACGAATTCGTCAGACGATCTCGAGTCGTCTGACGAAGTTAAGGGAATTAGCCGTCAAGCGAACTGTAACCGCCAGACGGAATGGAAATCGTTTAGCGGATTATGTTTTATAACAAAGGTTCATAGGCATTTACAAAATAATTGCCATTTTTACTTCATCTTTTTTTACAATGACAAAGCTCATCATCCATAAAGATACCCTCGTTCAATTAGGGAAGGACATCCGGAAGTCGATTGCGGGAACTGAGATGGATTTTACCTCGGGGAAGATCGGCCATGCCATCTTATTATTATCGGTACCGATGGTGCTGGAAATGTTGATGGAATCGATTTTTGCCGTGGTGGATATCTATTTTGTTTCGTCGCTGGGTTCGGGTGCTGTTGCCACGGTTGGAATAACCGAATCGTTCCTGACGATTATTTATGCCATCGGTGGAGGATTAAGCATCGGAGCTACTGCGCTTGTATCGAGACGGATTGGTGAAAAGAACAGGGAAGGGGCGTCTATATCAGCCGTTCAGTCTATTGCGACTGCTATTGCAGTTTCCCTGGTCATTGCCATACCCGGTGTTTTGTTTGCCCGCGATTTTCTTTTGGGTATGGGAGCGGAACCGGAAATTGTCGAATCGGGGTATATCTACACCTCGATCATGCTGGGAGGGAATATGGTAATCATGCTGCTGTTCATCAATAATGCCATTTTCAGAAGCTCCGGTGATGCTGCCTTATCCATGAGGGTATTGTGGTTTGCAAACCTGTTTAACATCATTCTCGATCCGCTTCTCATCCTGGGAATCGGACCGTTTCCTGAGCTTGGAATCATGGGTGCTGCTATAGCCACAACCACCGGCAGGGGACTGGCTGTGGTCTACCAGTTTTATATGCTCTTCAGGGGGCACGGTAGGGTCACTATCAGGGCACGGCATGTTACCCTGAATCTTCCCGTAATGAAAAACCTGGTCCGTGTTTCCATGGGTGGCATCGGGCAGCACATTATTGCCACATCGAGCTGGATTGCCCTGGTCCGGATCATTGCCATTTTCGGAAGTGATGTGCTTGCAGGGTATACCATTGCCATTCGCATTCTTGTCTTCTCCATGCTTCCGGCGTGGGGCCTGGGCAATGCAGCTGCCACCCTTGTCGGACAGAATCTTGGCGCAAAACAACCGGAAAGAGCAGAACGGTCGGTGTGGTTAACCGGCAGGGCAAACATGATCTTTCTCGGGTTAATTGCCGTGATCTTCATTGCCTGGCCCGGACTGTTTATCCAGTTGTTTATTGACGACCGGGCGGTGATTGATGCAGGTGCATTATGCCTGAGGATCATCAGTTATGGATATGTTCTGTATGGCCTGGGGATGGTACTCGTTCAGGCTTTCAATGGTGCCGGTGATACCGCCACACCGACAAAAATCAATCTCGTCTGCTTCTGGATGATCGAAATACCCATCGCTTACCTGCTGGCGATCACTGCCGGAATCGGAGAAAAAGGAGTCTACCTGGCAATCATCATAGCCGAATCAATCATGACCTTAACCGCCCTTTTTCTGTTCCGGCGCGGTAAATGGAAGACAAGGGAGGTATGATTTGTTAATGGCTAAAAGTTATTTGTTAATTGGTGAGTGAGTTGTGAGAAAAAAGGGTGCTGCCCTCCCGACTGAACGTCGTTCGGGCGGGGATCCTCGGTGCTTGGTACTCGGTTCTCGGTAAAAGATATATGGCAAGAGTGTAATGCAGTTATTGAGTTAGTCGGTTAGTGAGTTAGTGAGGTGCCTGGTTGGAAACCTTTAAGGTAGGTGCACGGTGATATGTCTATTGGAAATGATTTTTTGCAAATGTCTTACAATCATTGCTTAAATCTATATACTCAATAACTTACTAACAAATAATGATGATCTACCAGCATGCAGGTATGACTGTCGCATGACAATCGTTATTCAGCAATATGGATTGATTAACTAACATTGTTAATAATGGAATCACACAAAGGATTAACTACTTTGTCCTTTGTACTTTGTACTTTGTACTTTTATCTTGATTCACTCATATCTGAGTGAATTAGCCGGATTTTTAATGGCTGCACGGACCGACTGGTAACTTACCGTCAGGATGGCAACCACCAGCGTTAGCATGGCAGCCAAGAGATAGGTAAATACTCCCTGGTCAATTCTGTAGGCAAAATCCTGCAGCCAGCTCTTCATCATGAAGAAAGCCAGTGGCCAGGCGATCACATTGGCAGCCAGCACCCATTTATTGAATTCCCGGGCTAACAGGAGGACAATGCTGCTTGCTGTGGCACCCATTGCTTTTCGAATACCGACATCCTTGGTTTTCTGCTCGGTAGTAAAGGATGCCATCCCGAACAGTCCGAGGCAGGCAATAAAAATTGCCAGGATGGAAAAGATCGAGTAGATTGTTCCAAGCCTTCTTTCTCCTCCATAGATTTCATCAAATTCATCATCCAGGAAAAAGTACTCGAACGGTTGGTCGACCACCATTTCCTTCCACAGCTCTTCTGCTCTCCGTATTGTGGTTTGTCTGTTTTCAGGCTGAACCTTAATTATCAGGAACCGTCCGATCTGTCCTCTTCTCATCAGCTCCAGGCTCATGGGCCGGATCGGGTTGTGTGCCGACTGAAAATTGAAATCCCTGACAATCCCGATGATGGGTCTGGTTGTAAGTGTATCAGAAGGCTCAACCAGTCTCTGGTTCAATGGATCATCCAGTTCAAGTGAAGGTATGGATGCCTGGTTGATGATAAGTGCATTGGAATCGGTTGGAAACTTCCGGGAATAAAACCGGCCGTCTGCCATGGTAAATCCCATCGTTTCGAGTATGTCATAATCAGCCCACCAGCGCGAAAGAATATGAACCTCAGTATCTTTCCCTCCCTCTTTCAAAATACCATTTCCTGAAAATCCCCGACCGGGAACATTAACAGAGACCGATGCATGTTCGATCGCCGGATCCTTAAGAAACTCCTCTTTAAACACCTGCTGGCGGTCGCCTAATGCATTAAACCGCTGGATTACCATGATCTGATCTTTATCGTATCCCAGATCCATATTACGCACGAACCGGATCTGCGAGAATACAGTCAGTGTGCAAATGATCAGGAAGATGGATATGGTGAACTGGAATACCACCAGAATATTTCTCAATACTCCCGATTTCATAGCATGGGAGAATTTCCCCTTCAGCACCGACAGAATATTCACGGATGATTGGAAGAATGCAGCATAACTACCGGCAACAAAACCAACAAAAAGGGTTAACAGGATCAGTGATGGTATAATGACAGGATTACTGAAGTAGTCTACGGTCAGCTCTTTTTCTGCCAGGTTATTGAACTTTCCTTTCAGCAATTCCACCAGAACCACTGCCAGGATCATCGATAATATACTGATGAGCATGGATTCGGTAAGGAACTGGTAAATCAGTTTCCGGCGGTTTGACCCGACAACTTTTTTGATCCCCACTTCTTTGGCACGAAGGGATGAACGTGCAGTGGTCAGGTTAACAAAATTTATACAGGCAATAAGAAGAATAAACAGGGCAACAACAGACAGGATATAGACATATATCGGGTCCATGGCTCCTCCAAAATTCTCTGTAAAGCTGGAATGCAGGTGAATATCAGTAAAGGATTCGAGGTAATAATAATACCGGTTTCCGCCCTCATAAAATTCCGTAAGGGAAATATTCATGATGGCATTAATGATGGGACCAAAATACTTTTCCAGGATAGCAGGAAACTGGTCATTGATCTTATCGGGAGTAACATCTTCTTCAAGGAGAACGAAGGTTTGTAACCGGTTACTGCCCCATTCACCTGCGTCTGGCCTGCCCCTTCCCGTCATTGACCGTAAAAAATCAAAGTCAAGTGAAGATTGTGACGGGGGTGTTGCACATACACCGGTAATCTCATAATCCTCTTCTCCATCAATTCTCAATACCTTCCCTACCGGATTCTCATCACCGAAATACTTCATCCTCATCTCTTCCGTAATGACAATGGTATTCGGCCTGTCCAATGCCGTGTTGGGATCACCGGCGATGAATGGGAAGGTAAAAATTTCAAAAAAGGTTGAATCGACAAAGTAACATTGTTCCTCTGTAAATATGTTATCCTCGTATTGAACGATGGTTTGTCCGGCACCTTCGAACCGGGCAGCCTGTTCGATCCCTTCGAATTCTTCCATTAAAGCGAATACCATCGGGGGAGGTGTTGAACCGGCTTTCAAATCCTGGTTACCCAGTTTAATATCCAGACCTACAATATAAATGCGGTCAGCCTTTTCATGAAACCTGTCATATGACAGTTCATCCTGTACCCAGAGAAGAATAAATAGGCAGGCAGCCAAACCGATCGCCAGACCGGTTACATTGATGAATGAATATCCTTTCTGCTTGAGAAAGGTTCGGATGGCAATCTTCAGGTTATAACGTAACATATCGGAAGGATGGATTTATTTATTAGACGATGAACAAAGATAATTCGTTACCATGAAAATATCTAATGCCCTTATTCAGAATTGTATTATCTGATAAAATATTTCCATCTCTTTATTCGTCAGACCAACTTGCTGCCTCACACTCCAGCGCTTAGTGGTCAGACGAAGTTCGCACTGCAAATTACTAACAAGACATAACACTTCTCTTCGTCTCTTCGTCACTCAGTCTCTCAGTCTCTCTCTTTTACCGAGCACCGAGTTACGAGTACCGAGAACCCAACTCATCAATCATTATTCATCATTCATCAATCATCATTCATACCTGAGTGAATCTACTGGATTTCGATTCGCCGCTTTGAATGTAAGTACAATTATTGTTAATATAGCCAGGATAACAGCAATGACACCCGGGATAACAAAGAGCCACCATGAGAGTTCGGTCTTGAACGGGAAATTATACATCCAGTTCTTCAGATATCGCCAGGAGACCGGTACGGCTAACATGATTGAGATTCCGATAAGCACAATTATTTCAATGGTGAAAGAATAGGTTATGGCTCTTACGGTAGCACCAAATGCTTTTCTTATTGCAATTTCCCGTGTTTTTTGCTCAACGATAAACAGGGTTAGCCCAAAGAGTCCTGAACAAGCAATTACAAGTGCAAGAATTGTAAAATATCCAAAGGCTTTCATAAGCTGATCCTCAGATCTGTACTGGAGGTCAAATGAATCATCCAGGAAAGTATAGGAAAAGGGAAAGTTTGCTGAGAATTCATCCCATTTTGCCTCGATATTATGCAGTGTATTTTCCATGTGCTCACCTGTTATCCTGATATTAATTACGCGGTGCGGCCAGTCAAGCCAGTATAAAACAAGCGGTTCGATTTGGTGGTGTAGTGATATAAAGTGAAAATCTTCAATGATCCCTATGATCTCCCCATCACCGTTAGGACCATCCAATAATTTCTTACCAACCGGATGATCCAATTCAAAAAGTCGTGCTGCAGTCTCATTGATTATAAATTTATTATCCTTATCAGTCACAAGATCCCAATTGAAGTCCCTCCCTTCAATTATTTTTAAACCATACATTGAAATGAAATCAGGATCAACTGCATTGACCCTTACGCTGCTTTCTATTTCATTTGACCTGACCGTCCAATACCAAAAATTGCCTCCGGGCGGTGCATTTGAATAAGAGACCTTCTGAACCTGGGGGATGTTAAGTATTTCTTTTTTAAAAGTCATCATAGTATCCTGCAATGCCCGTAGTGGTTCCAGAATTATTGTTTCTTCTTTAACAAATCCGAGATCTTTACTTTTCATGTAATTTACCTGTTTCAGGACTGTGAACATCCCGGTAAGTAGCATAATAGAAACAGTAAACTGAAAAAGGATCAGTGATCTCCTCAGATTAATTCCCTTTCGGCCCTTTGTTCTTTCTCCTTTTAATACAGGTGCAGGATTGACAGAAATCAGGTTAATACCCGGATATAAACCGGAAAGGATCCCCAGTAAAATAGCACCGGATATAAAATAGATAACTTCAGGGACCCGGTAAAATTCATTCACTTTCAAATTACTGACTATCAGCTGATTAAATGGAGGTACAAGCAACTCAGCTACTATAAATCCCAGCACTAAAGCCAATAATGTAAGAAGCACAGACTCTGTAAGAAACTGTGCAATGAGGTTACTTCTGCCGGCTCCTGTTACTTTCTTTATTCCAACCTCAATAAACCGTTGTCCCGATCCTGCAGTCGTAAGATTAATGTAATTGAGAGTTGCCACAATAATTATTAGAATACCAACAACAAGCAGAAGGTAGACAAACTGAAGATTACCTTTCTTTCCTACCCTGCTGGTAAAATACACTTTGTTCAAACTATTAAGTTCGAAGTCAGGGTTCTCAAAGATCTTTCGCTCCTTATAGAATTCTTCTATTCTATTTTCGATCTGAGTAGGGTTATGTTTCTCAGGCAGCAAAATATATGTGGGGTGCTGCCATCCATCATCATACCGGTAGTCTCCTCCGCGCATTTTCGTAAAGATGTTGAATGAAAAGATAGCATCGATGGGTATGTGAAAATTCTGTACATTTTCTATCACTCCGGTAACAGTATATTCCATGCTATTCTCAAGTCTGATCACTTCGCCAACCGGATTTTCGAATGGGAAGATCATCGCTGCTATATCCTCAGTCAGGATAACAGACAAAGGTGCACTAAAGGCTGTTTCGGGATCACCGTATATGAAATTGAAACTAAAAACATCAAAAATTGTGCTATCGGCAAATACAGGATTTTCCAAAATATAGGATTGAGGTTTTTCTCCAGATAAAGGATACTCCACAAGGCCTGCACCCCAAACTGTAAACCTGACAACTTCCTCAATATCCTTAATATTTTCTTTCAGATCTATTCCAATGGCTGCGGGCATGTGTTCAGTAGTCCCCAACTGAACAAGATAGATCCGGTCACGCTTCTCATTAAATTTATTAAAACTAAACTGATCCCGTACAAAAAGGAGAATGAGAATTGTGATGCCAATGGCAAGTGATAAACCACCAAGATTGATGATTGTGATTGGCCATTGTTTAATCAATTGCCGGAATGCTATTTTGATGTGGTTTCTGAACATTCAGAGGTTATAAGTTATGCAAAAGGCCCCATAGTTCCGAAGCTCCGAAGGAGTTCCTTCGGAAGAATCCCTACGGGAGGATGCCTTTGGCACGTCACTATGTGATTCGTTGATCCACCTTCATCAAGATTGCGGTGGACAATGTAAGTTAATAATTTTAGCTCAATTGTTTATTCAGTCATTCTTCTCTCCGTTCTATACTCTGTGCTCCCAGCACTTTGCTCTATGCTCTATGCTCACTCACCCCGCCGTTGGCGGGATGCCCGCCTGCCGCCTGCCTGTCGGCAGATAGGGAGGGGCAGGAATTCAACCATCATTATTCTCTGCAGCTTTGCCTTAAGAATAATGTGTTTCATTCATACCTGAGTGAATCGACCGGATTTCGTCTTCCGGCACTATACGATTGGTAACTGACAGTAAGCAATGCAATAATCAGTGCAAATAATCCAGCCAGTAAAAAGATCCACCAGGAGAGGTCAGTACGGTATTCGAAATTTTGCAGCCATTTCCGCATTAAAAACCAGGAGATCGGTGTTGCAATTATAATGGCAATCAATACCCCTTGAGAAGTCTCTTTTACCAACATGAGGACGATTTCACCGAGCTTTGCCCCGCACGCTTTTCGAATTCCTATCTCCTTTGTTCTTTGCTCCGTGATAAAAGACGTCAGACCAAAGAGACCAAGAGAAGAAATAATGATCGCGAGAATTACAAAGGTGCCAAATATTTTTCCAGCCCTGATCTCACTCCGGTAAATGCTTTCAAATCTCTCACTCAGAAAGTGATACTCAAAGGGGTTATTCGGAGCCACTTTTTTCCAGAGCTCTTCTATATACGGTATAACTGATTTGAATTGTTCAGGGTCAATGCGAACCAGTACTTTTTGGTAATAATCAGGATCGTTTACCATGACCACGGGTTCGATTTTATAATTCAGTGGAAGGGAATGGAAATTCCTTGTAATTCCAATGATGGTATACAGGAAATCATCTCCTATATCAAATTTCCCTCCTACAGGAGATTCCATCTCCATAACCTGGATGGCTTTTTCATTCAATATAACGCTGACGGAGTCTGCGGGATAGTCAGGCCGAAAACTCCTTCCTTTTAGCAAATCGGTATGCACTGTTGAAAAATAATCTTCATCGATTGACAGAACTCCAAATGCGGCTCCGTCATCAGTCTCTTTTCCCTCCCATACAATTCCCCTCATGATGTTCCAAACTTCACCCGGTAGTTGGGATGAAGCGGCCACCGAAGCGATCCCCTGGTGTTTCAATAGTTCCTCTTTGATGGTATGGAGGTTATTCCTAACATCCCGGTTCATCGTAAGATAAATGAGGTTTTCAGGTTCATAGCCCAAATCGGTAGTGCGTGTATAGCGAAGTTGTAAGAGGATGATCCCTGTTCCCGTGATGAGTATGATCGTGATAACAAACTGCAGGATGACAAGTCCTTTTCTGAAGATTTCATTTTTCAGTGTGAATCCGGTTGTACCATGGAAGGTATCCAACGGTTTGAATTTTGATAAAGCCAGTGCAGGATAGCTTCCGGATAAGAAACCGGTTATTAGCAGTAGACCAATGAGAGTGAGGAAAAAAACAGGTTTGAAATAGTCAATCACCAGGTTCTTTCCCGTCAGGTTATTAAATGCAGGTCTGCATAACTCCACAATGATCAGTGCGAATAGGATGGAGAGTATGGAGATGAGGAAGGCTTCAACGATGAATTGGAAAATCAAATGGTATCTGAATGCACCTACTGTTTTTCTGATCCCGATTTCCAGTTCACGTTTTGATGACCGGGCAGTTGACAAATTCATGTAATTAATACATGCGATCAGCAGGATAAAAACGGCTATTAATGAGAAAAAAATGACATATTTCATGCCTGCCCGATTTCCCTCCACGGAATAGAGATGCAAATCGCTCAGTGCCTGTAGTTTGAGTGTTAGCTTTTCATTGGGTAAATGATCCTGAATTATTTCAGTCAATTTTTTTTCAACCCGGTTTATGGATGCGTTTTCTTCAAGCAGAAGATAGGTATATAACCAGTGGGATCCCCAATTCTCTGCATCATCAGTTTCTGTTATGTTATCGATGTGTGCAAACATATCGAACTGAAATTCAGAATTTGAGGGTATGTCGTCAACAACACCCCGTACCAACAGTTCAAAACGGTTATTACATGTCAAGCTTTTGCCAACCGGATCAACATCCTCGAAATATTTGTGTGCGGTCTTTCTCGAGATGACCACAGAGTTTGGACTGCAAAGAGCAGTTTCAGGATTTCCACTAATAAAATGAAAGGTTAGTATTCGAAAGAAAGAGGAGTCAGTAAAACATACCCGATCTTCATTGTATATCCTTTCTCCATATCTGACGGGGATACTACTCCGGTAAAAATGTGTACTCATGACTACTTCCGGAACCTGCTCAATTGCTGCCTGAGCCAGGGGATATGGAGTTGAAGGATTTGCACTTATTTCATTCCCCAACTGATATTCCTTATTGACACGATAAATCTGCTCCAGGTTTTTATGAAAATGATCATACGACAATTCATCTTTAATCCATAAAGCAATCAGGAAAAAACAGGCAACTCCGATTGACAGACCCACAATATTGATCATGGAAAAGATCTTGTTCCTGATGATATACCGGAATGCAATTTTTATGTAATTTCTGAACATATTCAGTATTAATACCTTTTTTAACCTTTATATCCCGTGTAATATTTTCGAAAACAACACTTTATTTACTTTTAACTTTCCTGCCTGCCGTCAGGATTATCATTCAAAAAATTGAAACCATCCGGACCAATTTGGAACTATCTTTCCTGAGACTTCCCATTTTTCCATAAATCTTCAGGATTCTGAAATGTCACTTTTATTCGTATCGTAAACTATCCGCCGGATTTCTGTTCGCGGCCTTGTAAGTTAGTGTACTGATTGTCAATACAGCAAGTATTACAGCAAAAATTCCCGGAATGACGAACAGCCACCAGGAAAGTTCTGTTTTAAATGGGAAATTATACATCCAGTTTTTTAAATAGCGCCAGGAGACCGGAACGGCCAGCACAATAGATATTCCAATCAGTGCAACCATTTCATAAGTAAAGGAAAAAGTAATGGCTCTTACTGTGGCACCAAATGATTTTCTAATTGCGATCTCCCTTGTTTTTTGTTCAACTAAAAATAGTGTCAGACCGAACAATCCGGAGCAAGCAATTACAAGAGCAAGCAAGGTAAAATAGCCAAAGGCCTTCATCAGCTGGTCCTCTGACCTGTATTGCAAATCAAAGGAATCCTCCAATAATGAATAGGAAAAGGGATAGTTGGCCGAAAACTCATTCCATTTCTCCTCAATATTATGCAGGACATTATCCATTTTACCCCCCGATACCCTGACATTGATTATCCGGTGAGGCCAGTCAAGCCAGTACAAAACAAGAGGTTGTATCTCATGATGAAGGGAAATGAAGTGAAAGTCCTCTATTACACCGATAATTTCTCCGTCACCATTGGGGCCTCCTGTAAGTTTTTTCCCGATGGGATCATCCAGCTCGAAAAGTCTCGCAGCCGTCTCATTAATAATAAACTTATTATCCATGTCAGTTGTTTGATCCCAGTTAAAATCACGTCCATCAATAATTTGTAAACCATACATGGATATAAAATCCGGATCAATAGCATTTACCCGGACACTGGCATCTATTTCATTGGAAGAGACTGACCAATACCAAAAGTTGCCACCCGGTGCTGCATTTGAGAACGAAACACTCTGAACCTGGGGTATACTCAAGATCTGGTCCTTGAAAGTCAACTTAGACCCTTCCAGGGCTCTTACCGGATCCAGTATGATTGTTTTCTCTTTAATAAAACCCAGATCCTTACTCTTCATATAGCTTAATTGCTTGTATACTGTAAACATACCGGTTAGCAACATAATGGATACCGTAAACTGGAAAATGATCAGGAATCTCCTTAGGATAGCCCCTTTTTTCCCTTTGGTTCTTTCTCCTTTAATAACCTGTGCAGGATGAACAGATATCAGGTTATAGGCCGGATAAAGTCCGGAAAGTAAACCAAGAGCAACAGCGGCGAATACAACATAAAGTATTACCGGTAACCGGTAGAACTCTTTAACGACCAGATTGCTAACAATCAGATTATTAAAGAGTGGTATCAGGAGTTCGGCAATAACGAATCCAAGGATTAATGCCACCAGGGTTAACAGAACTGATTCGGTAAGATATTGCATGATCAGTGTAACACGATCGCCACCAATCACTTTTTTAATCCCAATTTCCATGGAACGTTGACCCGATCCGGCTGTAGTCAGGTTTATGTAATTCAGGGCAGCCACAAGGATGATCAGGATCCCAACAACCAGCAGGAGGTAGACAAACTGAAGATTCCCCTTTTTGCCCACCCTGCTTGTGAAATATATCTTGTTTAAACTGTTTAGCTGAAAGTCAGGATCCTCAAAGATCCCCCTCTCTTTATAGAAATCTTCAATGTCCTCTTCAATCTGGGATGTGTTATGCTTCTCAGGAAGTAATACATATGTTGGGTGTTGCCATCCGTCATCATACCGGTAATTAAATTCCGGACCATAAATCTTTGTCAGACTACTGAAAGAGTATATCGCATCAATGGGTATATGAAAATTGCTTACGTTATCTATAATACCGGTAACCGTGTATTCAAAACTGTTTTCCACTTTTATTACTTCACCCATCGGATTCATACCGGGAAAAATCATATCAGCAATATCCTTCGTTAAAACAACAGAGAAAGGAAGATCTAAAGCTGTTTCCGGATTCCCGGATAAAAATTGAAAAGTGAATATGTCAAACAAAGTACTATCAGTAAAGACTGGATTTTCAAGAATATAAGCATTGGAATTCTCACCGGAAAGCGGGTATTCAACCAGTCCGGATCCCCAAACTGTGAATCTTACCATCTGCTCTATATCTTTAATATTCTCACTCAGGTCTATACCAATTGCAGAAGGCATATGTTCAGTTGTCCCAAGCTGCACCAGATAGATCCGGTCGCGCTTCTCATTAAACTTATTATAACTGAACTGATCCTGAACAAAAAGCAGGATGAGGATGGTGATTCCAATGGCCAGTGATAATCCACCCAGGTTGATGATGGTTATCGGCCATTGTTTAACCATGTGCCGAAATGCCAGTTTTATGTGATTCTTAAGCATTCTAGTTTTCAGTTAACTGATTAACTCATTTATCACTTCACTTAGTCTTTTAGTCCCGTTTCATCAGCCGTAGCCTTGGCGTAGGCTGAGAGTCTCTTCTTCCTTCTTCCTTCATAGGTTATCCTTTATCTTTATCCTTCTCATTTCTCATTTCTCACTACTCCCAAGTCACTTCTCATCTCTTTTCTCATTCATATCGTAAACTATCCGCCGGGTTCCGATTTGCCGCTTTCAATGCCTGGTGTGTCACCGCAACCATTCCCATAACTGCAACGACAAACACCGTAACCGCGAATATCCACCAGGAAAGATCCGTCCGATAGGCATAATTCATCAGCACTTTTCTCATGATAAACCAGGCTACCGGACAACCCAGCAGCAAACCGAGACCTATCCATTTGGCAAACTCCCTGATCAACTTGAAAACAATACCTCCCGTGCTGGCTCCATTAACTTTTCGAATCCCGATTTGTTTCGTTAACCGTTCTGTTGTATAGGATACCAGTCCGAACAAGCCAAGGCATGAAATGAAAATGCTCAGAAAAGCAAAGTAGACAACAATATCCTTTACCTTGTTTTCAGGTGCATACAGCGTGTTAATCTCATCCTCAAAAAAAGAATATGGCAGTTTGAAATCGGGTGCAAATTTCCGTGCAACATCCTGAATATAGGAAACGGTTTCCTGGATATATTCAGGACTGATCTTAATTACGAGGTAGTTATACCATGGTCTGTATATCCGTATGGCAAGCGGAACAATTTGTTCCCGTAACGGTCGATGATGAAAATCCTTAACTACTCCAATAATTTTCCCATTCCGGAATCGATCCGGGAAGTATGGATGCTGGAATTCAACCGGATAATCCACGGGATTCTCAATTCCCATCCGTAATAATGCCGATTCATTAATAATATATGCGATAGAATCGTCACCGGCAAAATTTTCGGAAAAACTGCGTCCATACAACATCTCCATCTCCATGGCTTCAATCATATCATAATCCGCCATAAAATAGTCGATCCCAATTCCCTGGTCATTCTCGTTCCCTTCCCAGCTCATACCAACGTGTGAATTTACATTGGTTGGCAGATGGGAACAGCCGTAAACATAAAAAATCCGGGGATTTCGTGTTAACTCATCCTTAATAGCATCATACCTTGAAGCAAACTCTTCACTGAATGGCATTACCAAAATATTCTGTTTGTTAAGTCCAAGGTCTTTATTCTGTATGTACAATAATTGTTTATAAATAACCATTATACAGACAATTAATACTGTTGAAACAAAAAACTGAAAAACCACCAGGAGGTAACGCAGCATTTTGCTACCGGGATGAATCAGTCCCTTCCCTTTAAGTATGTATAACGGTCTGAATGATGATAGAACAATGGCAGGATAACTCCCTGAAAACAAACCCGTAAAAAGGAGAATTAACAGGAGAGACAGCAACAGGAGAGGATCTGAATAGGCAATCTCAACCTCTTTGCCTGTAAGGTGATTGAATGAGGGCCGGAACAACTCAACAAGAATCCAGGCAATGATCAGGGCAAAAAAGGCAAAGAGGATTGATTCAAAAAGGAATTGTACTATCAGTTGAGATCGTTTTGCTCCCATCACTTTTCTTAATCCCACCTCCTGTGCACGTTTTGTTAACCTTGCAGTTGACAAATTCATAAAATTAATGCAGGCAATCACCAGAACCAATCCGGCAATAACAGAAAAGGCATAAACAAATATGGATTTATGAGGACCAACATATTCATTCAGATAAACCTCTGATACAGGTTGAAGATCCGAGTAGTTTGTTCCATCAGGATCCAGCATCCTCCATTCCGTTTCCATCTTACGAATCACACTGTCTTTTTGTGCATCCTTTGAAACCATAATGTAGGTAGGATAATCCGATGCCCAGCTGGTTAACCGGTACTCAGGAACAAGATCAATGTGCAACAGCATGGTGAACTGAAAGTGGGACTTTTTTGGTGGATCTTCGATCACTGCAGTTACGGTCAGGTCAAGCGTATCTCTGATATTCAGCATCTTTCCGACCGGTTCCTCGTTCCCAAAATATTTCTTCGCAGTGGATTCTGTCAGAACCACCGCATCGGTATTGGGTAAAGCCAGTTCAGGATTACCCTCAACAATGGGAAAAGTAAACATCAGCAAGAAAGATGGATCCACCAACCGGATCTCTCTTTCCCAAAACAGTTTATCCTTGTATTTAACAGCACTCCCTCCCGACCAGTATCGTGTATATGCTTCAATCTCGGGTATGTTCTCTGTCAACAGAGGCCCTAAAGGAGTCGGTGTTGTTGTCCATACAAAATCAGGATCTGCATGGTCTTTCTGGAGAAGCCTGTAAAGCCGATTAGCATTCGCATGGAATCGATCATACCCGGTTTCATCCTTTACCCATAAAAAAATCAGGATAAAACAGGTCAGGCCGATAGCCAGTCCAAGAATATTGATGAAAGAGAATACCTTGTTCCTGAGTATGATCCTTACTGAAGTTTTTATGTAGTTCCTGAACATCGTGGATGATTCATTTCAATAATATACAAAAATCTGCCTGAATAACGTTCCAATCCACATATCCTGCTCAAGCCGTATACCAGAATTATAATTACCTGATCTATAAATTATTAACTAAATGGTGTTATAATCAGATGTTGGAAATTCCAACACTCATGTCTGTTTTTATTACATTTACATATAGAAAAATAACAAACATCATGGAAAAAAGCACAGGAATGAATCGTCGACAGTTTGTTTCCACCTCACTGGCTGCAACAGCCGGTCTGATGGCAAGTGTGAATGGTTTGTCCGCATGCAAACCGGAGAAAAGCTCAAACATGAAAGTGGGTCTGTACAGCATTACCTTTCTTGGCATCTGGTACCGCGGAGAAGCTCTCTCCCTGGAGGAAATAATTAAGCGGGCGAAACAGTACGGTTATGAAGGAATTGAAATTGATGGAAAACGTCCGCATGGCAATCCGCTCGACTGGCCGGTGGAACATTGCAAGGAATTGCGATCCTATGCCGACAGCGAGGGAATTGAAATTTTCGGAGTGGCAGCCAATAATGATTTCAGCAGCCCGATACCGGAATTCCGTGAGTGCCAGATCGCTTACGTTAAAGAATTGATCCGGATGACGGCTGATCTCGGAGCCAGAACACTCCGGATGTTTCTCGGTTGGCCTGGCGTAACATTGCATCCGCAGGTTGCAGAATATAGTATCGCACGAAACATCTGGCAGGTTACACATGAGAAATTCACGGAAGAAGAGACCTGGGAATGGTGCTTCAACGGAATGAAAGAATGTACAAAATATGCGGAAGATGCAGGGATTATTCTTGCCTTACAGAATCATGCACCGGTCATCAAAGACTACAGGGATGTACTAACAATGGTTAATGAGATCAATTCTCCCAGCCTGAAGGTATCACTGGATGCACCAATCATGGTCGATAAATCTGCTGAGAATATTCAAACGGCAGCACAGGCTGTGGGAGACCTTCAGGTATTAACTCACTTCGGAGGCGAATATGAAAGGGATGATGGTGGCAAGGTAAACGGAGCACCATTCTACACCGATTTTGCCCGGGCAATGCATGATATTGGATACAACGGTTACTTTAGCTATGAACTGTGCCATTCACTTCCTGTTGTTAACGGAGAACGGGTCGGAATCGAATATGCAGAAAAAAATGCAGAGCTGGCTGCCGAGTTTATGCGAGAAATCATCACCCAGGTAGTATCATGACAAAAACCAAAGGGAAAATACTAATTGTTGATGATAATGAGGAGTTGTTGATCGCTCTGAAAATGGTCCTGACTCCTCATTTCTCAGAGATAGTAACAGAAAAGAATCCCAACCGAATTCCCTCTTTACTGGATAAGGATTCATATGATATCATTTTACTGGATATGAATTTCCATGCCGGAGTGAATACCGGAAATGAAGGGATCTTCTGGATGAACAAAATATTCGAAATGGATCCTGTGGTCACCATCGTATTCATCACAGCTTTCGGTGATATTGAGCTGGCTGTAAAAGCGATGAAAGAAGGCGCTACTGATTTTATACAAAAATCATGGGATCAGGAAAAGATCCTGTCCACCATTTTATCAGCCTATACCTTGCGGTTATCGAAACTGGAGATCTCCCGGTTAAAATCAAAACAGAAACATCTGAAAGAAAGTATTGATCGTGACTTTCAATTGTGTACCGGAGTCTCAAAAGCGATGAAAGAGGTTATGCGAATCGTTGAAAAGGTAGCAAAAACAGATGCCAGTATTTTACTATTGGGGGAAAGTGGGACAGGTAAAGAGGTCATCGCCAGGGAGATTCATAAACGATCTGCCAGAACGGATGAAATTTTTGTTGGCGTCGATCTCGGATCATTGAGTGAAACACTCTTCGAAAGCGAATTGTTCGGACACGCAAAAGGGGCGTTTACCGATGCAGTCGAAAACAAACCGGGACGGTTTGAAATTGCATCGGAGGGAACACTTTTCCTGGATGAAATCGGAAATCTTACACTGCCGTTGCAATCCAAAATACTTACAGCTATTCAAAATAAAGAAGTGATTCCTCTCGGATCCAACTCACCCATTCCGGTTGACATCCGGTTAATTAGTGCTACCAACAAACCATTATTCGAAATGGTTCAACAGGGTAAATTCCGCGAAGATCTGATCTATCGAATCAACACAGTGCAAATTGAAATACCACCTCTCAGGGAACGACCGGAAGACATTCCGGAACTGGCTGTTTTTTTTCTTGATCAATTTCAAAAAACTTACCATAAAAAGAAGTTGCACATTGGTAATCTGGCATTACAAGCACTACAGGACTATTCATGGCCGGGAAATATAAGAGAACTAAAACATGTGATAGAAAAAGCTGTTATTTTCTGTGAGACAAACACCATTTTAAAAAATGATCTGCACTTCATTGAATACAGGAAGGAGTTGGACAAACCTGAAACGTTTAGTCTTGAGAAAAACGAAAAGTACCTGATTATAAAAGCCCTGCAAAAACACAAAGGGAATATCAGTTCTACAGCAAAATCATTGGAAATCAACCGCTCAACATTGTATGAAAAAATACGAAAATATGGCATATGACAGGTTCTCATTCATGGTTGCCCTGCAGGTTATTGGGCTGGCAATTACTCCAATCCTGTTTTATTGGCTGGTCACAAAAGATGATACACTGGTTACATCGGTTACTCTGATTGTCGTTTGGGTTGCACAAATCATCTATCTGCTCTATTATGTAAGAAAAACTAACCGTGAGATTGCCGGGTTTCTTAACTCAGTAGTCTACCGGGATACTTCTCTGAAATATGATGAAGAAAAAAGTGGACGATCTTTCAACCAGTTATATCATGCATTCAACACTGTTTTCCGCACTATCCATGAAGCGAAAATAGAGAAAGAAGCAGAGCACCACTATTTTCAGAATACGATAAAACACGTGGGAATCGGACTGGTTTCGTTCGATGAACAGGGTACAATTGAACTGTTCAACCAGGCAGCGTCCAATTTGCTGGGAATGAAAAGTCTACGAACAGTCAGTGATCTGAACCGGGTATATCCAAAACTGGGTGAGCTGCTTCAACATGTCCGGCCACAAAATCCGGAATTAATCAAAATACAAATTGGCGGAGAAACATTTCAGCTTTCAGTTAACGCGGTGGAATTTAAGATCGAGAAGAGGAACATCAAACTGGTTTCGATTCAGGATATCAGTTCGGAGATCGAAGCAGGAGAAATTGCTGCATGGCAAAAATTGATACGTGTTCTGATTCACGAAATGACCAACTCAATCAGTCCGATTAATTTGCTATCAAATACCCTGCTCAATCTGTTCCGACCAGGGGGGAATACCCTTCAGGCACAAGAGCTGGATCAAAAAATCATAGATGATTCAATTACCGGGCTTCAGGCAATTAATAAAAGAAGCAGGGGATTAAAAAAATTCATTGAGTCCTATAGCCTTTTCACAAAGATGCCGGAACCCAATTTTTCGAGTTTCAGCATTCAGGCATTTTTTTATACCCTCAGCGTGTTATTTAAGGATGAGCTAAAAGGAATACAGCTGAAATCAAATATGACACCACCAGGATTATCTCTCTATGCAGATGAAAAAATGATAGAACAAGTATTGATAAACCTGATCAGCAATTCCATTTATTTTTTGAAGAAGAGAAAAGGTGCCATGATAGAACTTTCAGCATATAAAGAGAAGGGAAGGACAGTCATCCGTGTTTCTGACAATGGACCGGGAATTGAGAAGGAAGAGATGGAGAATATTTTTGTCCCGTTCTATTCCACCAAGGAGGGTGGTTCGGGTATTGGATTAAGCCTTTCAAGACAGATCATGCTGCTTCATAAGGGAGGGATAACTGTTGTTTCGAAACCGGGTATCAGGACAGATTTTATCCTGACGTTTTAAAGAATAATGGTAAAGGAAGTTCCCTGGTTTTTACTCGATTCGACCCCAAGGAGCCCGCCATGCAACCGGATGATCTGTTTACACAAACTCAGTCCAATCCCGGAACCTTCCTCCCTGGTCGTGAAAAACGGTACAAATATCTGTTCCCGGATATCTTCGGTCATACCGACACCATTGTCCATAAACCGGATCATTGTTTTTCCTTCATCCGTGCCGCTGAAATGAATCTCGATGGTGGGATTTTGCCTTCCGTGAAGTGCCTCAATCGCGTTCGTTAACAGATTTAAAAATACCTGGTCAAGAAGATTGATATCCCCTTTTATGTATTGCACATTAACCGTCGTTGCAATGTGAAGAGCAATATCCTTATCTTCCAGTTGTGCTTTTCCGAGAATTTCCAGACGGTGTATCAGATCACCGATCGGAATGGATTCCACCCGGGGTTGTGGTATCCGGGTAAGTTCCTGGTAAGCCTGGGTAAACCGCATCAATCCTGAACTTCTGTCATGGATTGCTTCCAACCCGGTAACGATTCTTTGCTTCTCCTTATCAGTAAGTGGGTCCTCTTTAGGGCGTTGTAACATCTCAAAGAGGGATGAACTCAGGGAGGTGATCGGCGTTGCCGAATTCATGATCTCATGGGTTAACACCCGGATTAGTTTCTGCCACGATTCCAACTCCTTCTCATCCAGTTCCTGGCGGATGTTCTGAACGGATATGAGTGTAAAATCCTCTTTTTCTGTTTTTATTCTGGTCACAATGAATACGAGCGGGGTCATTTTTTCCCGTATCTTCAGTGTGATCAGTTTCCGTTTTCCGGGAGTCAGATGCATCAGCAGGTCACCGATCTCAACCGGAAGATCACTTATGGAAGAATTGAAGACTATTGGTCTGAGATTCAGTAACTCGCGAAAAGCAATATTTACCAGGCGTATTTCACCCTTTTTTGTAAAGGAGAGCAATCCTACATTTGCTTGTTCTATAAGGGTTCGCAGATACAGATACTGAATCTCTTTTTCCGTGTTGATCTCCCTGAATTTCTTTGTGATCTTGTTCATGTTCTCATACAAAGAACCAAAGGATTTTCCTTTTTTTTCTGCATTGAAAATATTCGTAAAGTCAGAGCTCAGTATGGACTGAAAGAAATTCGACACATCCCGGTTCGACCGGTCGATGTAATAAAAAAGCTCAATGAGGGCGATTATTACGATGATTCCCAGGTAAAACGAGCGGATATACTTTTCACCAATAATGAGGTAATACAACATGAAACCACAGGCTGCAACAATGATCGTCAACCTGATGATTACCTGAATCCGGAATTTTTTAAAGACCATATTTTTCTATCCTCCTGTAGAGTGCACCCCGTGTAAGTCCGAGTTCTTCAGCTGCTTTTGTTATGTTTCCGCCATATTGCCTGATGCATTTGTCGATTGCCCGTTTTTCCATTTTCTCCAGGTTGTAACTCCCGGGTTCCGTTTCATCAGAATCATCAGATCCATAGATCTGAAAATCCGTTGGCTTGAGCAGTTTCCCATCACTCAGGATAACGGCTCTTTCAACCGTATGCTGAAATTCGCGAATGTTTCCAGGCCACTCATAGTGCTGAAGTTTTTTCAGCACATCATCCGGCAACCTGAGGTTTTCTTTCTGATACTTCCTGGTGTATCTCTCCATAAAGTATGTTGCAAGAAGCGGTATATCTTCCTTTCTGTCCCTCAAGGGTGGAACGGGTATTTCAACGGTATTGATCCGGTAAAGCAGATCCTCCCTGAATTCTCCTTCTGAAACCATTTTTTTCAAGTTCCTGTTGGTGGCACAAATCAACCGGATGTCAATGGATATGAGCCGGTTGCTACCAACCCGGATGCTCTCTCTTGTTTCAATCACCCGAAGCAATTTGGATTGTAAGGGCTGGGAAAGATTGCCGATTTCATCCAGGAACAGCGTCCCGCCATTTGCTGCTTCAAACCTGCCAATCCGGTCTTCCTTTGCATCCGTGAATGCTCCTTTTACGTGCCCGAAAAGCTCGGTTTCAAAAAGGGTTTCCGTGAGCGAGCCCAGGTCAACCGATATAAAAACTTCCTCCGAACGGGTAGATATTCTGTGCAAAGCCCTGGCAACCAATTCTTTTCCTGTCCCATTCTCACCCAGTATCAATACACTGGCATCCGTTTTTGCTACTCTCTCAATATTATCCCTAACCTTATTTATCAGTTCTGAATTACCGATCATCTCAGAAAACTGGTGATCCAGGGTTGAACTGAGGATTTTCTGGGTTGACTTTAATTGAGAAACCTTTTTGCGTGACTGACTCAGTTTGTATGCAGCCGAAACGGTAGAAAGGATTTTTTCATTTTGCCAGGGCTTCACAATGAAATCTATTGCTCCAGCTTTCATCGCTTTCACGGCAATGTGTATTCCTCCAAAGGCAGTTATCACGATCACATTGGAAAGCGGCTCAATTTCATTGATTTTTTTCAACCACCTCAACCCTTCCCTTCCCGATGTATCTCCCGGTTTGAAATTCATATCCAGAAGGATAACATCAAAAAAATCATTCTTCAATACCTTTGGGATCCCAGAGGGCTCTTCCAGGGCAACGATCTCAGCAAAATGTTCCTCCAGCAACGTCTGAAGAGAGAGGATGATGTACGGATCATCATCCACAATCAGGATCTTTCCTCCGGTTTTGCCCATTTTTATTGCTTTACACGAACAATTGCATATACCATACCAGTTTTGTATAATCCGTTCTTTCTCACAGGTATGATAAAAATAATAAAATATATCGGGAAGATTACTGTCCATTGCTGGACACCCGATTGTCCATTACTGGACGTTTTCCACTTATCGGTCCGATTTATTGTGCTTATTTACCTAATATATAAATCTTTACAGACTATGGCATACGAATTGATTCCTCATAAAAAAATTCATTCGTCGAATGTTCAGGCATTACCTTATAACAGCTTTCCGGATTATTCTAAGACAGAAGTTGTATACACTCATCATCCTGGTGGGGCTTGCCCTTGGATTATCCTGTTCTACGGTCATTCTTATTATGGTAACTCATGAGGTTCGATACGATAATTTTCACGAGAAGAGAGATAATATTTATACTGTGAGGCAAACCTTTTCAACGGGAGATTCTGATTATACCACGGACCGGTCAGGCGGTGCATATGGGCCTGCTTTGAAGGATGGGTTTGATGAAATTGAAGAATTTGTACGCATTGAAATGCCGGGTGAATTACTGGTCAGTTATGCGGATCCTGAATCAAATGATCCCCAAAAAAGTGGCACCGTTGAAAAAAAATTCCTTGAGACGACCGGCTTGGCTGTTGATCCTCAAATTTTTGAAGTTTTTACCTACCCGATGCTTAAGGGTAATCCTGAGACTGCACTTCTTCAGCCCTATTCCATGGTAATAACCGAAGATTTTGCCGACAAATATTTCAGTACGGAAAACCCGCTCGGAAAAACCATCAGGATAAACAACGACTTTGATTTTACGGTAACAGGATTAGTTAAAAACGTACCGGATAACACAAGTCACCCGTTCGATTTTCTAATACCATTCACATTCCTGAAGGAGTTGGGGCACGACATCGATCGGTTTGAAGGGAATCCATATTTTACCTACTTGTTGATGAAGGAGGATGCCCCTGTTGAAAGAATAAGTGATCAGTTGCCACAATTTTTTGCAGGACTTTTCGATCCGGATGCCGATTTTTATCAATTCTTAACACCATTTAAAAAATCCCACATCTATGGTGAAGCAAAAGCAATTGCCGGAATCATCATGACTTCGATACTTGCGGTTCTTATCCTGCTGATCGCATGCATCAATTTCATGAATCTTTCGACGGCCAGGTACCTGAACCGTACAAAGGAAGTGGGAATACGAAAACTGGTTGGGGCTTCCCGGGGGTCATTGATCAGGCAGTTCTACGGAGAGACCCTGCTCATGACATTTATTGCACTGAATATCTCACTTCTGGTTTCGGATCTGATCATTGAATGGATCAATGCGCGGATTTCATCGGATTTTTCATTAAACTTATCTGATCCAATGCTCATTGCACAGCTTGCAGGAATTCTTGTCCTTTCTGCACTCATTGCGGGAAGCTATCCGGCAATCTTTCTTTCACGCTTCAAACCGATGAATGTTATCCGTAACCTTTTAACTTCAGGAAAGAAGGGGGCAACAATCCGGAAGGTCCTGGTTGTTACTCAATTTACATTCACCATCATCCTGATCCTGTGTACCTGGATGGTATACAAACAATACGATTACATTAAGCATGCCGATCTTGGAATCGAAAGAGACGGGATCATAATGATAACAGCCAGGGGGGAACTCAAAGATAAATACCCTCTTTTTAAGGAAAAATTGCTGCCAAATCCTGATATCCTGCAGGTAACAACCGCATCGAGAGTTCCTTTTTTTATTGACCAGGGAGAATTTGAATGGGGTGAAGTACCGGATGCAAAGAATGATCTCGCCCGGGTTAGCTGGGTGGGGTATGATTATCCGGAATTGTTCGGGTTGAAAATGGTTGAAGGGCGGTTTTACTCCGAGAAATACGAAACAGACCAGGAGGAAGCCATCATCATTAACCGTGCACTTGCGAAAAAAATGGGATGGGATTCGCCAGTCGGGAAAACATTTTACCTCTATCAGGATAAATATACCATTATTGGCATTATAGAGAATTTTTCATCGTTCCCAATCACCCTCGGAGGAGAAGGGCTTATTCTGCCTTTTGGGAAAACCGGGGATTATATTTTCGTAAAATCCCTACCTGGGAAAACCGATGAGATGATACAATTCGTGGAGAAGGTTCATGAAGATCTGAATCCTGCTTATCCGTTCATCTACCAGGAATTTAACGACTATCTGGACCCAATCTATCAGGGAGTCAGCACCATCTCTCCCACCATGCTGGGATTCACCCTGCTCGGGATCTTTATCTCCTGCCTGGGATTGTTCGGATTGTCCAATTTTACAACAGAACAGCGTACCAAGGAAATTGGAATCCGTAAAGCGATCGGCTCATCCGTTCTCCAAATTATGAAGCTTCTGGCTTATGAGAACGTGAAATTAATCCTGGTCGCCTTTGCAATAGCCTTTCCATTAGGCTATCTGTTAATGAGAGGAATAATGAAAAACCTTGCTTATAAAACAGACCTGACCCCGGCAATGTTTATCGGGACTGCCGGGCTGGTTTTGTTTATCGTGATCCTGACCATTGGATTTCAAACCTATAAGTCGGCCATCAGGAATCCGGCAGGTTCACTCCGGCATGAGTGAAACAAGGAAAAAGTTGTTAATCCCTTGTGTGAAGCGAAAAGCATTAGTCGAACTCCTGCCCGTCCGGCAGGCGGGCATCTTGATGAAGGTGGATCAACGAATAACATATAACTTCGATATGATAAGAAACTACATTAAAACCATCATCCGGATTTTCTGGAGATTCAGGCTCAACAGTTTTATAAATCTATTGGGTTTGGCGCTTGGGATCACTGCCGGATTCATGATACTCACTCACATCAGGGATGAGATCAGCTACGACCGGTTCTTTCCCAAAGCAGACAGAATATACCGTGTTATCAGTGAGGCACATTACGGTGACCAGGTCAGGAACTGGGCGCCTACCGCTCCTGTACTGGCTGAGGAGATCACCCGCTATTATCCTGAGATCGAGAAGGCAACCCATTTCAGGTACATGCATGATCTGTTGCTGGAGTACAGGCCGGATGGAGAAGAACCCCGGCTGTTCCGGGAAAAGTGGGGATTCTACACCGATTCGGCTGCCCTGGAAATATTTGATATTGAATTACTCCAGGGAGATCCGGAAACAGCACTGCGGGATATTTTTTCCATTGTCATTACACCCGGGATTGCAGAGAAGTATTTTGGTGATGAAGATCCCATGGGCAAAACGTTATTCATGGAATCCACCGTACCCCTTACCGTTACCGGTGTAATAAAACCGCTTCCTCCGAACACCCATTTTAAATTCGATTTCCTCGTATCATTCAACACCTTTACCAAACAGCTGATCAATGCAGGTTATGAAGAGTTGTACTATGCCCGGACCTGGGCAGCAGTCTACACCTATGTTCTTTTACATGAGAATAATACCGGAGAACAGGTTGAATCCAAGTTTCCCGCTTTCCTGATGGAATATTTCCAGTTCGATGGACCTGTGGAGGAGCTCCTGGCAGAGCGTAATTTCTCCCTCCAACCCATCACCGATATCCATCTCCGATCCAATCTTGAACAGGAAATGCGAAGAAACGGTAACATTGTCTATGTCCTTGTATTTACACTTGCAGCCCTGTTTATCCTGTTCATTGCCGGGGTGAATTTCGTGAACATTACCACTTCACAGTCATTCAAACGCATGAAGGAGGTTGGTATCCGTCGCGTGATGGGGGCTCACAGAAGCCAGGTTGGCAGGCAATTTCTCGGGGAAGCTATTGTTGTTACCGTGATTGCCGCTTTCATCGGATTACTGCTGATCGATCTGTTGATGCCGTTGTATAACCAGCTTTCCGGTAAAAGCATAATCCTCTCACAGGTCTTCAACAGTAGAAACGTGCTGATGATGATCGGTGTCGTACTCCTGGTGGGTATACTTTCCGGAATTTATCCTGCCTTCTTCGTTTCATCATTCAAACCGGTTGAAAGCATTAAGGGAATTAAAGATCCGAAATCATCTTCAAACCGGTTGCGAAAAGCATTATTGATTACCCAGTTTATCCTGGCAGGATTTCTGACCTTTTCTACCATCATCATTTATAGCCAGATGAACTACTTCTTCAAAGAGGATCTCGGTTATGAGGAGAAGAACCTCATCGCCATAAATGTATCGGGTAATTTACAGAGATTTGCCTCATCCAACCCGGAAGCATTGAAATCGGAACTTTCCAGCCATCCATCCATTCTTTCAATTTCATTTATTTCAACACTTCCAGGGCAACGGTACAGTGTGGAAGCACTTGTTCCGGATAGTTTTCCTGAAGATACAGACCTCCCATCCATGCGTTTCATGCGCGCGGACGAGGACTACATTACAACTATGGGGCTGGAACTGGTTGAAGGGAAAGATTGCAAAGAGATGATCCATCTGCCCCACGTTTACATCATCAATGAAAAGGCGGTTGAGTCATTAAACCTGGCTTCACCGGTCGGGTCAAGAGGGAGCAGTACGTTTGGAGGGGAAGGGGAAATCATCGGGGTGGTAAAGGATTTTCATTTTGCCTCTTTTCACTCACTCATCGAACCGATGGTGATTGAATACTTCAATTCGTCCGGGGAGGTACGAATGGGTGTTGGGTACATATTGATCAGGATCAAGTCCGGTCAATTCAGGGAGGCACTGTCACATCTTAGAGAGACCATCAATCGCATTGTACCGGAATCCCTGTTTTCCTATGAAGTGCTTGAGGAAAATTTGAAAAATCTTTATGGAGATGAGAAACATGTGCTGGATCTGTTCAAAGCGTTTGCCCTGTTATCGATATTCATTTCCTGCCTCGGACTGTTCGGCATGTCAGCCTATTCTTCAGAATTGAGGGTTAAGGAGATCGGAATCCGAAAGACATTTGGTGCTTCACTGTCCCAGATTGTGCTTTCCCTTTCGGAAGAATACATAAAATTTATAGTGGCTGCGGTTGTTATTGCTATCCCGGTTGCATGGTATGTGATGCACAGGTGGCTTCAGAATTTCCCATTCCATATCCGGATTACCTGGTGGGTTGCCGTATTATCAATTCTCCTGATTACGCTTGTCGCAATCCTGACAGTTAGCTACCAGGCGATCAAGGCAGGATTAGGAAAGCCTGTTGATGCTCTCAGGTATGAGTGAAACACATCATTCACGAGGCATAACCGAAGTGAATGATGGTTGTTGAACTCATCCTGACATCCCGACAAAATCGTCGGGATAGTCAGGATCTCATCAAGAATTGTTAAATGTTAAAAGTTAAAAGTTAATGGTTAATTGGAAAGGGAGAATAAATAGCAGTAGCAATCCCGCAGGAAGCGGGGTGAGTGAGACAAGATAAAAGATAAAAGTACAAATACCATAGCTTCAATAATCTTCGTCCTTTTTGTTAGCTTTGTTGCATCATTAATGCACCATTTTTCACATGCCTGAACGAATCATTAGCCAGAAGCTTGGAAGCTCAAATGTTTACCTCATTCCGGGAGAGAAGGGTTATTTGCTGATCGATGCCGGTAATCCCGGTCATTTTCATATCTTTTTAAAGCTGCTACAAAAAGAGAATATCCCTCCGGATGAGATCACACTCATTCTATTAACCCATGTCCATCGGGATCATGTCGGAAACCTTCAGAAGATCAAATATCTTACCGGTGCAAAGGTTATGGTTCATCAGCTGGAATCGGAATGGCTGGCAAACGGTAAGGTGGATGTTCCAAACGGAACTATTCCGCTGTACCGGTTCATCGCAAAAATGGGGCAAAAGCGGGGGGTTAAACTGAAATTTCCACCGGTTGAAGCAGATATTATAGTGAGCAGGGAAACATCCCTGAAAGAGTTCGGTCATGATGCCAGGGTTATTCATACTCCAGGGCATTCCATCGGGTCGGTTTCACTGTTTTTTGATGATGGAAAAGCGTTTGTCGGGGATAACTGTTTTAATTACCCTGCAATAAAGAGAACCATCCTGCCGGGCTTTGCAGAAGATATTCCCACCCTGTTTGCGACCTGGAAATTCTATCTTGATTCGGATATTCATACCTTTTACCCGGGTCATGGATATCCATTTGGCAAAGAAAAAATTGAAAAAACATTGGAGGTAAGGAGGTATTTGCTGGAAAAAGATCGTTAATCGGTCAACGGTAACGAAACCGGTATCGAAGTTCGAAGTACGGTAACGTTTATTTTTACCACGAACAACGAATCACGACAAACGAAACGGGCTTCGTAACCGAGTAACGAGGACCGAGAACCGAGTACCTTCACTCATAACTCACCCACAGTGAAATATACTTCTTCGTCGCATTTCACGTGGCAGGCACTCAACTCTGTACTCTGTACTTTAACTACTCTTCCAGGACATCCATAAAGATCCGGAAGCCGACAAAGGGAGAAGGTCCTTGATACTGCTGAGTTGCATTGATTCGTACCTCCTCCGCACTGCTTCTCCAGTTGCCTCCTTTGGCGATTCCCCGCCGATTGGTCATTTCAGCCACATTTCCACTGGTATTGTAAAGTCCGAAACCGTTGGGGAAGTAAGATTTTACCGGCTTCAATGTGGCAGCAAACTCTCCACTTTCCACTGCCTCTTCCCTCTCCTGCTGCCAGAAATTACACAACGGTTCACCCTCATCATTGATCACCCGGTCACTGCCCCAGGGATAGACAATGTTTGCGATCCCACCCCGGGCAGCATTCATCCATTCCTGTTCGTTCGGCAGCCGGAACCTGATATTCTCAAAGATCCTGGCCGGGTATGCCATGTACTGTTCCGTTAACCACTCGCAATAGAGTAATACCGCCTCATACGAAACATTCAGGGCAGGATAGCCTGCATAGGTCGGATACCAGCGGTAGACACTTACCAGGGGCAGGTATTCCGATCCTGCCTGCATCCACTGGGACGTATCGGGCCATGCAATTTCCAGTTCCCGCATGTTGTTATTTTCAATAAGGTAGTTAAAAAACATGTTGTACTGGCTGTTTGAGATCTCATACTTGGATGCGTATAACCGGTTTCCAACCTTTACCATTCCCTTCTCCATTTCAGCAAGGAAATCATACTGTGTATATCCTTCACCATGTAAGAGAAACAAACATAGAATAAGTGTTATAAACGGTCTCATGAGGTATTCTATCTTAAATCGATTCGTTAAGGATCTAATCTGTTAATTCTTTACAAGTTACAATTTTTTTAATTACCAAAGGACATGCCAATGTTTTGCTTATCTTTATTATTCCAATAATCAAACCTGTTGAAACCATGTACTATAAAAAACTTAACCTTCTTATTCTGTCCGGGATCTTTCCACTTATGCTATCCGGGCAATCCGGCCTTCCCGTTAGCCGGGATTTTAATGACTGGTATCGTGGCGAGTATCTGAACCATGTTGCATTCCCCCTTGGTGGCATGGGAGCAGGCATGTTCTGTATTGAAGGATCAGGGGCTATTTCCCATCTATCCGTTCGAAACAGGCCCGAGGTATTCAACGAACCGTGTGCATTTGCCGCCATATCGGTCAAGAGATACAAAAACGGAGCGAAGGTATTACAGGGCCAGGTCCCCGGGTGGAAGCTGTTTGGCAGGGAGAATACCGGCAACGGACTGGGCGGAACAAGTTTCGGGCTGCCACGGTTTGAAAAATCGGAATTCCTGCCTCACTTCCCCTTTGCACACCTGAACCTTGAAGATCCGGATATTCCACTGGATGTTACCGTTACTGCCTGGAGCCCCTTTATCCCAACCGATGAAAACAACTCCAGCCTGCCCGTGGCATCCATTGAGTATACCTTCAGAAATCCAACGGGAGAATCCATTGAAGCAGTCTTCTCCTGGAACACACGTAACTTCATGAAGATCACCTCTGCTTCTTCCATATTGCCCACCCGGAACGGATTTATACTTCATCAGGATGGGAACAAAGAGCATCCTGAATACATGGGGGACTTCGCTGTATTTTCCAATGACATTAATACAATTGTAAACCACTGCTGGTTCAGGGGTGGATGGTGGGATCCGCTAACCATGGCATGGCATGCTGTTGAAAAAGGCGAAGCCGTCCGGAACGACCCTGTAGAACAGGATGCTCCCGGAGCATCACTCTTCGTACCTTTCACCCTTAAGCCGAAAGGTGAAAAGACCATACGCCTTATGTTTGCCTGGTATGTACCCAATTCTACCGTGCAATACGGAAATGATCCGGAGCCGACCGGTTCTGCCTTTGGCAAATCACCATCAGCAGGAACAGCTCCAAACCAGCAGGTGGTCAGCGGTTTTATTGGGAACGGATTGGTGAACACGTATGATCCTTCAGGGGATGGACTGACAGGTTCACTGACCTCGCCCGAATTCAAAATCAACCGGAAGTACATCCGCTTCCTTGTCGGAGGAGGTAACTTCCCCGAAAGCATCTGCATAAACCTGGTCGTCGGGGATAAAACCGTACGCACTGCCACCGGAAAGAACAACGAAGCACTCGTACCTGTTACATGGGATGTGTCGGAATTCAAAAACAAGTCAGCCCGTATTACCATTGTAGACCAGGAAACCGGTGGGTGGGGACACATCAATGTTGACCAGATCATCCTGTGTGATGATCCTTCGGAAGACCTGGAAATAGCACGAAACAGCTCCTCCGTCAGCATACTTCATGATTTTGAAGGGAGTACTTACGGGGATTGGATTGTTACTTCCCCGGAAGGCATTGATATGGCAGGTGTGGAAATCACAGTTGACCAATTTTATAAGCCCTGGTATGCAAGCCGGTTTGGATCCATTGAGGAAGTAATAACCTACTGGCAACAAAACTATGATAACCTCAGGAGCAACAGCACCGTTTTTTCAGACGCATTATACGCCTCGACAATGCCACCTGAAGTTATGGAAGCCATTGCGGCAAATCTCACCATCCTGAAATCCCCCACTGTTCTCCGCCAGGACGATGGCCGCCTCTGGAATTACGAAGGATGCAGCGACAACTGGGGTTGCTGTCATGGATCCTGTACACACGTCTGGAACTATGCGCAGGCCATTCCCCACCTCTTTCCATTCCTGGAAAGGACCTTGCGGGAAACGGAATTCTTCGTGAGTCAGAATGAACAGGGTCACCAGACCTTCCGGACAAACCTGCCCATCAGGCCAGTAACGCACACCTTTCATGCCGCTTCGGACGGACAGCTCGGGGGAATAATGAAAGTATACCGCGACTGGCGTATCTCCGGGGATACGGAATGGATGAAGAAAATGTATCCCAAAGTAAAACAGAGCCTCGATTACTGCATTGAAATCTGGGATCCACGGCATAAGGGAGTGCTGGAAGAACCCCACCACAACACGTATGATATCGAGTTCTGGGGACCGGATGGAATGTGCACCAGCTTCTATCTCGGTGCACTCACTGCCTTTATCCCGATGGCCGAAACGGTTGGTGAGCCGGTTCAGTTTTACAGGGATCTCCTTGAAAAGGGGAAAACCTATATGGAAACGAACCTGTACAACGGTGAGTATTTCATCCAGCAGATAGAGTGGGAAGGATTGAATGCATCACTGGAAATGGAATCATCGAGCCAGAATTATGCTCCCGAAGCCTTTGCGCTCCTGAGAAAGGAGGGTCCAAAATACCAGTATGGTACAGGATGCCTTTCAGATGGAATATTGGGTATGTGGCTGGCTTCCGTCAGTGGACTGGATGAAATTGTTGATAAAGAAATGGTTACCGGTCACCTGCTATCCGTTCATAAATACAACCTGAAACGGGATTTGCGTGACCATCCCAATCCCCAGAGACCAACCTTTGCCTGCGGAAATGAAGGAGGATTGCTCCTCTGTACGTGGCCCAAAGGTGGCCAGCTCTCACTGCCCTTTGTTTACAGCAATGAAGTCTGGACCGGGATTGAATACCAGGTTGCCGGTCACCTGATGATGAAGGGAAAGGTGAAAGAAGGATTGGATATTGTTCAGGCTTGCAGGAAACGATACGATGGTCGTATTCGAAATCCTTTTGATGAAATTGAGTGCGGTCACTGGTATGCCCGGGCACTGGCCAGTTATGCCATGTTCCAGGCACTGACCGGGATCAGGTATGATGCGGTAGATAAAATCCTTTATATCGATTCGAAGATTGGTGATGATTTTACCTCCTTCCTTTCAACAGAGACCGGATTCGCGAATGTGGGACTGAAGAAAGGGAAACCGTTTGTCGATGTAAAGTTCGGGAAGGTTGATGTGGAGAAGGTGGTGGTTTCGGGCAGGGATATGGAGTTGTAATATTTCGAATTGCCCCTGCCTGCCGAGGCAGGCCTGACGGGGCTTAAAGACTGTTGGGTAAAATGTTCCAATACCAACACGTTGCCGATAACCGACTGACGATACGGTTTTCGTTACCACAAACCGACTAACGCTTTAAAAACTCGTCGCCCGAACCGGAGTCGAGCGACGAGAAAAGAATTTATCAACACCTTTTCAAGAACCGGCCGCAGACAACTGTTTTTTTTCTACATTACGGAGGTTAAATTCTATTTTCCAGACAGGCTAATTCAAAAAAAACATTCATTTATAAGAATCAAACCAGGAGGTCAACCCATGATAAAAGAGATTACAGTCCGGGATCTGGATCCGGAACAATTCATCAGCGAAAAGGTCAGTGAGATACAAACGCTTGTTGGGGATGGAATCGCCATCAATGCACTCTCGGGAGGAGTGGATTCTTCAGTGGTGACCATGCTCGGACACAAAGCCCTGGGAGATCGTTTGAAAACGTTGTTTATCGATAACAGCCTGATGCGTAAAGGGGAACCGGAACGGGTAGCCAATACGTTCAGGAAGCTGGGAGTGGAGGTCGAGATCGTAGATGCCAGGGAAGAGTTCCTGTCGGCTCTGAAAGGAATTACAGATCCCGAGGAGAAGCGGGAGGCAGTCACACAAACGTTCTATAAGGAGGTATTTGGCAGGATTGTGAGGGAAAGCGGGGCAAAGTTCCTCCTGCAGGGAACGATCCTGACAGATGTCGATGAAACCGTTGCCGGTATAAAGAGACAGCATAATGTCTTTGAACAGCTCGGAATCGATCCACAGGAAGCATTTGGGTACCAAATCATCGAGCCGCTGATCCAGCTTCGAAAGGATGGTGTCCGCAAAGTTGGTGAAGCAGCCGGTCTTCCGAAGGGGGTCTTCGACAGGATCCCCTTTCCCGGTCCTGCCCTGGCAGCACGCATTATAGGGGAAGTGACCCGTGAAAAACTGGATATTGTCCGGGTTGCCACGGATATTGTTGAGCAACTATTGAAAGAGACCGGTGCATTTCAATACATGGCAATCCTTCATGAGGACCGGGTAACCGGAATGAGGGATGGGCAACGGGATTTCGGACAGCAAATCGAGATACGGTGCTGGGATAGTGTGGATGCCCGTACGGCTACTCCCACCAGGCTCTCTTTTGACCTGCTTGAGAAACTGGCAAGCGAAATTACCGGGAATGTTCCGGGGATTGTCAGTGTGACCTACAATATTGCCACCAAACCACCTTCTACCATTGAGGTGGTATAGGTATCTACTTCGTCAGACGGATTCTCTACTTCGTCAGACGACTTACGCACGTCTGACGAATAATAAAAAAACGTCTATCGGTGTTCGCCTGCCAGCCGGCAGGCTGGGTAACGATGCCCGCCCTGTGAAATAGTGGCAAAGCCGCTCCTGCTTTGCAGGATTTCACAGGGCCCGTGTCGTTAAGCGTCCTAAGTCATACGATTGTAATTCGGTAGTAACTCTCCGTAGGAGTCCTTCGGACAGTAGTAACTCGATTGTAATTCAACATTTAAAATTACTCACCATGCTTTCAGCATGTTTCGTGAGCTTACCAGTCCGAACGACGTTCAGTCGAGCAGGCTACACTTTAACCTGAATACCGAATAATAAGTAACGAATTAAGAATGAAGAAGGGAAGTGATTACCTTATTATTCCATGTAAAAAATAGTATGGTCTATTCAAAATATTTGAACATATTACTTCTTCCTCCCGGATTTTCAAAATAAATATCAATCGTCCCCCTTTTCCTGAAAGGGGGTGTCCTGAAATCCCGCACAGCGGGATCGTCATGGGCGGGGGATTTTTT
>Ga0315537_1000305_pt1 | contig 37383 bp, 33 predicted proteins | sample SalMarSW160270MG_FD_203091 | JGI IMG/M metagenome (GOLD analysis project Ga0315537, IMG submission 203091) | Salt marsh sediment microbial communities from the Plum Island Ecosystem LTER, Massachusetts, United States - Salt Marsh Sediment SW1602-70 ... | reverse complement strand
CTATAGTATATCTGTCCTTGGATTTTATGGTGGTTTTTTCCTACCATGGTATTTACGTTATTTTAAGGAAAATAGCGGAAAATTAAGACATGTCTTAATGATTCTTTTACTGTCATTCTTGTTTCTATTCATCCATCCGGTCTCCTACTCCCATGATGCTGGTCGCTGGGGTGGTGTTTTATGGAGTGCATCCCTATACACACCAAATTTCCTCTCTACTTCATTAATCTTCTGGATTTTATTCCCTCTGGGTTGTTTCTTTTTCTACACGATTGTGTTGAGTAGAAAAACTAACAAGGATTACTTTATAATCGTTAGTGCAGTCTTATGGCTTATAGCCAATTTGCACGATGGACTGGTTTTTGAGAGATACTATAGTCCGTTTCTCCTCTTTTTCATCGGTTATTCTATTAAAGAAGAAAAAACAGAACCCTTATACTATTGGATTGGACCTGCCGTCCTGATTCTTTGTTTCTTTGTAGTGGACTTGTTTCGCTTCTTTTTCTAAAAAGAAGATAATAAATCTTATTAGAACTATGCCTTCCCCCCGTCCTCACTCATACACTTAATCCTTACTACGTTAATTCTCACTCGTCTCTCATACACAAACACATTAAGCGATTCCTTATCCTTTTTAGGTACTTGACAGGGTGGAAAGCCCTTTATATCATTATATTATCAGGAGGGTATAAATGAAGAGGAACAGTTATTATGTTCTTAAAGTATAATTACTGTTTCTTCTTTTTTTTCTGGTTATTCTATTGGGGCAATCAGGGAGGATTTCAGGCAAAGTCGTAGATAAATTAACAAGAGAACCATTGTTCGGTGCAAATGTATTCCTGAAGGAAACCAATCTTGGCAGCTCGGTAAATCTCATGGGTTACTTTACCATTAAGAATGTACCACAGGGCGACTATAGACTCATCGCCTCAATGATGGGATACAGGAAAGAGAGTCTTCTTTTATCCGTATCTCCAGATTCTTCTATCTGCCTGGAGTTAAAGTTAGAAACCGAAAGACTTGAATCCAGAGGGGTGATTATAACAGGAAGAAAGCCTATGATTGAAATCACAGAACCCGCTGCACACGTCTATATAAATCTATTAGAGGCTGCGATGAGCCCTATATCCACAATAACAGATATAGTGGCAACACAGGCAGGGGTTGTGAAGCTTAAAGAGAAAGTCTATGTAAGGGGTGGCCGCCCCGGTGAGGTTGCGTATCTCCTGGACGGATGCATGCTTCAGGACCCCTATGACCATACCCTGGATGTCCTTATCCCGGAGTATAGCGTTAGGGAACTCACGTTCTACAGGGGTGGGTTTGGAGCAGAATACGGTGAAGCTCAATCAGGTATTATAGATATATCCACAATAAGTGCATTGGGCAAGCCAACCTTTAGAGTAATGATTATGAGTAATGATTTACGGGGAAGTGTAGGGGGGGTACAGGATTTCCTTGACCAGGAATCCAATAAAGAGAAGTTCAACCGTTTGAACCTCAGATTTGGTGGTCCTATACCACAATGGAAACTACCCGGAAATAAAATTTCAATTTTTACGGCAGGGGAATTTAGGGCAGAAAAAGGAAGGATGGGAGGGGACTATGATTCCACCTTTAGTGTGTTTGGCAAATTTACCTACCTACTCGGGAATAATACCAACTTGCGATTCACAGGGATTTTCTCTAGGAAATCATACCACGAATATGATGCTAAATGGAAAAAAATCCACACCCATTGTCCATACAGTACACAGGGAACCAAGCATTATAACCTTATTCTCGAACAAAACTTTGGGGAAAATGCACTCCTACACTTCCAGATAGAACATCATTCAACTACTGTGAAGTCAAATGTGTTCGAGGATGGGTACGTGGATATCAATGGAGATGGCCTGGCGAATCCTAATCCATACGATAGCATAATCATAGATCCATCTACAGGAGATACCTCTCGCTATCCTTCTGACATTGACGGTATAGATGACTTCACCGATTTTGATAATGATGGCTTTGTGGAAATAAACGGGGAAGAATCCATTCTCTCGTGGGAAGAACTCTGGAATTACCCCGTATACCGCAAAGTGGATAGCCTGGGTTTCTATATAGATGGCTACCACTGGATGAGGTGGCTTTATCGAGAATCTTCTTTTTACTCAATAAAAGCAAACTTTCTCTCCAGGATTCTTCAATGTCATGAAATAAAAACTGGAATTGAATTCAAACCATATAAACTCTCCTTTTATGTAAGTAATGAAGTGTCCCCCTATCAATGGGGTGGTTATATCCAGGATAAGATAGACCTTAAATCCCTAAAGATTACAGCAGGTCTAAGATACGATTATTTCAATTCCAATGTGAGCACAGGTAAATCTGCATCTCAATTCAGCCCAAGAGTGGGGCTTTCCTTTCTGGTTACCGAAAGAGATGTTGTTCACGCTACCTATAGCCACTATTTCCAGATTCCGGCACTCCAGTATTTTTATATAAATCCCCTTTTTGACCCATATATAGGAAATCCCGAACTTGGATATGAGCATACAGCAACTTACGAAATGGGGGTCGTGCATTATCTTCTGAGTAATTTATACATAGATATAACTGGCTATTATAAGGATATTACTGGCCTCGTCGGTATTGAACAGTTACCCGTATCCCTAAACTTTTATTATTTGAACGAAGACTATGCAAACGCCAAGGGGTTTGAGGTAACCATCAGGAAAGAGCCAGGAGGCAATCTTGGATACCTGTCTGGCATAATCAATTTTACTTATTCAAGTGCTGTCGGGCAGAATTCGTTTAAAGTAAGGGACCCAAGTCAAATATGGGGAAGCTATAAAAGGGAATTCCCGGAATTTCCTATGGATTGGGATGAACGAATCAGGATAAACGCTCATCTCATCTTATCCATCCCTGAGGACAGGTCCCTATTCAATCTTAACTGGTTAAATAATTTCTCAATTGGTATTATTACTGAATATGGTAGTGGTTTTCCATATACGACCATTCTCAAACAAATTAGGGTTGTGAGAATAAATGATGGAAGACTTCCTTCAAGATTTACATTGGATATGCGTCTCAGAAAGAACTTCACTGTAAAGAGTGCTTCTATTGAATTATTTACCGATATACAGAACCTCTTCAATAACCACAGACTCTTAAGAATTGCTGATCTTACGTGGTATAATAGAACTGGTGACCCCGATGGACCTTTCAGAGACCCTACTGTATGGGAACGCGCAAGACATAGCCACCTTGGCCTGGGAGTGAATTTTTAGGAGGAAAACAGTGGACTAACCTCTGCCTTCAGTACCGCTTCTTGCTTCTCTTACCTCTCTTCGGTCCTCCGTCTTTCGTCCCCGGTCTTTCGAATCACTTCACCCTAAACTCAACCCTTCTGTTCTTTGCTCTTCCTTCTTCGGCTACATTAGAAGCTATGGGCTTTTTTGTACCATATCCTCTAACAGATAACCTGGCGCGGTCAATACCCTGCGAAATGAGATATTCTCTTACAGCCTTTGCGCGGGCTTCTGAGAGCCATTGGTTATGTGAAGCATTGCCCTCTGCGGAAGCATGTCCACCAATCTCTATACTGACATCCAGATTCGATTTAAGAAGCTTTATTAGTTTATCCAGTTCGCCATAGAAGATAGCAGGGATACCGAACTCATCAAAAGAGAAATTAACACGAAGATTCTCGATTTCCTCCTTCAATGTCTCGAGTTCTTCCTTCTTCTCTTCAGGCTCTTTATGAATCACTTCCTCTTTCCTTAACTCCGCAATCACATCTTTTGTCTCTTCTGCCTTAACATAGACCTTCGCTTGTTTTGCCATATAATCTGGGGAACTAAGCGTGACCATATACAAACCAGGATCCACAGAAATTGTCTTCACTTCAGTAGATAGAACATCTATAACAATTCTTCCTTCGCCATCACTTACTAAAGCACTCCCGGAAATAGGATCACCGGACTCCTCATCCAGAATCAGGAATGTAAGTTTTCCCTGCTTCTTTGCCATTAGTGTGGCAACTTTAAAGGACAAACTGGCATCTATTCTTGGAGTATTTGGTGACCCTTCATCGGCAGTAAATTGATCCAGTTTAGTCAAAGCAAGAGTCCCTTTAAATAATCCAGTTTCGTATTGTACTCCGAGATTGGCATCACGTCCATCTGCCTCAATAATGAAAGATGTTCCTCCAGACACAGAGAACTTCACCCCTCCAAATAACCCAAATACGAAATTTTCATGATATTCATCGAAGAAAACATCAAAATTCAACAGATGGCTTCGAGGCCCATAGCCTGCGTACTTCCCCCGTCCAACCCCAACGGTCAGCTCAAGATATTCACTGATAGTTTTTGTAGCTACAAGATAAGCGGATGCAACCTCTGGAGGTCTTCGGACATATTTTTCATCATCATAAATTTCATTCTCTCCTGACCCTACGGGAGAGATAAATTTACTATAGGTTAAATTATCTATCCCTATGGATAGGGTTGGAAGACCATCTCCACCTTGAAGTATCTGGTATACCAGATCGAGTGCAAAATCAGAACCATTATACCATTTAAGAATCGCATTTAAGTTCGCATAGGCGATCTCAACTCCCACATTAGGATCCATCCCCACTTCACTTTCAGACCTAATAGGAAAATTCCCGTTCAGATTAAGATATAACCCCTGATTATAATGGGCTGTAGGAATATCCACATAAGATTCTCTTTTGAGCTCCTGGGCATCTAAAACTAATACAAAAACAAACATAGTACAGAGAAGAATGCGTTTCATGGTCCCTCCTTTTTATTTTTTTCTCATCTCACAAATCCAATCTATATCCAACCCTTAACTATTTGACTATCTAACTGATTTACCGTTCCCCGGCCTCTCTCACTCTTCCCCAATTTTCTTAAATCCTTCTCCGAGAACCTCTCTCACATGAGAAACCAGCATAAATGCTTCTTCATCCTCTTCCCTGACAATTTGTCTTAGCCTTACGAATTGTCTTCTATTCCGAAGGACAGTAAGGATAATATAGGAACTTTTCTCCCCGTACCCTCCTTCGCCTTTTAGTAAGGTTGCCCCGGCTTGCAATTCTTCTAAGAGCCTATCAGTTATCTCGTTATACTTCTTAGAAACAATCATTACCTGAATCGAAGAAGTAACACCTTCGAGAACCGTATTGATAGTAAACGTATTTACTATAACAGTCAGAATGGAATACATCCCCACTTCTTTGCCAAAGAAGAAACCCGCAGCCAGGGCTATGAGAAAGTCCACTACAAGTAATCCCCAGGCGGGTGCTACTTGAAATACTTTCTTGAGGACCATTGCAATAATATCAGTCCCCCCTGTGGAAGCGCCTGCCGAAAACACTAAGCCCATCCCTGTGCCCGTGAGAAATGAGCCAAAGAGAACCACAAGAATAGGATTCTGAGTCAAACCCTCTCTGGGCAGGAACTGAGCCAAAACATCGACAAAGACAGCCAGGATAATAGTGCAGTAAATAGTTTTAGCACCAAAGGAACGTCCCAGAATCTTAAAAGCCATCAAAAAAAGCACGGAACTCAAGGCAAGCATAGATACGCCAACAGGGAAATGAAATAGATAAAAAAGTATTGTAGCAATACCACTAACCCCACCCGCAACTATTTTGTTTGGGACAAGGAACAAATCTAACCCTAATGCTACAAGAATACTACCAATAGTAATTATAATATATTTACCAATTACTCTTTTCCTATCAGCCAAAATTCGCCACCTCTTTCTATCTTGTGGTTACCTTATTCCCAACTCCAATGTAGAAAATACTCAGAACCTCTAAACAAAATTACATATTAAATTAATAATATACACTTTATTATAAAAATTCAAGTCCCCTAACTCTTTTTCTTTCTTGAAAAACAAAGTAAGTACGGAGGATTAGTTGAATAGTTGAGAAACCAAATGGTTAAATTGGCCTTCCGTCTCTGGTATTTCCATTCAGCTTTCAACTACAGAGGAGAATGGATATATGAGTGAATGAGAAATCTAAGGTTAAAAGAGGGCCTTGCCCTATGGGGGGAAAAGAGGGCATTTGGGACTTTGCCTGTATACCGTCTATCTGTGCGTTGCACAGGGATGGCTGCCGACGGCATATACAAGCATTCTTTGTTCCGCCTTGGACACACGGGTTTTCTCCTCTCGGGTTCCGATCTCCACTCAATCTTTGACTTCCGAGATACGTCTCCTGAAAGTTTCTACCCATCAACATTCAAACTCCCTGTGTAAGACCTCTCATTCACCCATATAACCATCTACATTCTCCTGTCCGTACTTTCCCAACCTCCACCGAACGTAACCAAAAACGAAAGGAAGATAAGTTTAAGGTCAAGTAGAAAACTCTGCTTCTTTATATATAATATATCGTACTTGACCTTCTTCTCAGTTTTAGCTTCTCTATCACAAAAAACCTGAGCAATACCGGTAAGACCGGGTCTCACTCCACAACGTTTATCAAAACCAGGAACATCCATAAGTCTATTGTATCTGCTACCTATAATCTCCACATCTGGATGAAAGGGCCTTGGCCCAACAAAACTCATATCGCCTTTAAAGATGGATAATAACTGAGGTAATTCGTCCATTGCAGTTGCCCTGAGTACCTTACCTATCCGGGTAACATGGTCTTTATAAATTTCTTTGTGTTTAAGCAAAATTCCATTATGGGTGTCCTTCTCCATCGACCTGAACTTCAACATTCGGAATATATTTCCGTCCTTACCAATTCTCTTCTGAGATATAAATATAGGACCACCACTTTCCATAATTATAGCTATGGATGAAATCACCCATACGGGGAAGGACACCACAATACCAATTCCTGAAAGGATTATGTCAAATGCCCGCTTTATTGTTCCACCTCCAAGGTTAATAATAGCAACCGGATAACTCCCTGTTCTTGTAATTATTTTAGTATGGTTCATTGCTAATAACTTTACCCATGCGTTACTCTTCTGTCCTTTCCCTGTCTTTCATCCGATGCCTCCTGATTTTTTTTTATAACCTTCCTCAATCAAGTAAGTCTATATACTAGTCAAACAAATGATGCTACTATAGAATGATTATTTATTTAGTATAGATACATAAATAGAAAAAGGTATCGGCATTTGTCTGATTTTTTTGTAGGAATTTAGCCCGTTGTTCTGTAGGGATTTATCCTATGAAATTAGGGATTAAGATTTAGGTGCCTTTCCGTCCTCCCAATTACCCCTCGCCGTAACCAAAAACGAAAGGAGGATAAGTTTAAGGTCAAGTAGAAAGCTCTGCTTTTTTATATACAATAAATCATACTTGACCTTCTTCTCAGTTTTAGCTTCTCTATCACAAAAAACCTGAGCAATACCGGTAAGACCGGGTCTCACTCCACAACGTTTATCAAAACCAGGAACATCCATAAGTCTATTGTATCTGCTACCTATAATCTCCACATCTGGATGAAAGGGCCTTGGCCCAACAAAACTCATATCGCCTTTAAAGATGGATAATAACTGAGGTAATTCGTCCATTGCAGTTTCACGGAGTATCTTACCTACCCGGGTAACATGGTCTTTATAAATTTCTTTGTGTTTAATCAAAGTTCTATTATGGGTGTCCTTCTCCATCGACCTGAACTTCAACATTCGGAATATATTTCCGTCCTTACCAATTCTCTTCTGAGATATAAATATAGGACCACCACTTTCCATAATAATGGAAATAGAAGCAGTCAACCATACAGGAAAGGAGATAATAAGACCAATGCCCGAAAGCAAAATATCAAACGCCCTTTTTAACAAATACCCTCCTTATTTTGACACTGCTAATACCACCTGATTTTTAGATTAGTAGAATTATGGCTATTGTCAATAGGGGGAAGAGTATGTGAGCATCGAGTGTCCATTCTTTAGGGGTTAGGATTTAGGATTTAGGGGTATGAGTTTTTATCAAGAGTTAACCGTGAGTTTGCCGTGGCATTCTTAGGTCTTAGGGTTTAGGATTTAGGGGTTAGTTTTATTTTCCTACCAACATAACGATTCAACTACTCAACTATTTAACTATATCTGTGTTCATCTCTGGTTTCCTTTTATGAGTTCTTTGTATAATCTTTCGTGCTCTCTTACACAGTGTCTCAGTGAAAATCTTTCCTTTACGGTTTCCCTTGCCTTCCCTCCCATCTCCTTTCTCAACTCTACCGACTCCATCAGGTTTAAAACAGCAAGTGCAATTGCCGATGGGTCACCTGCTGGAACGAGCATACCTGTTTCCCCCCCGATAATTTGCTCGGGAATGCCGCCAACACTGCTGGCTATAACAGGAACCCTCATCGCCATTGCCTCCATTATTGAGATCGGTGTCCCTTCAACAAAGGAAGACTGAATAAAGATATCCATAAGCGAGAGAAGTTGTGGGATACCCTCTCTCTCTCCAAGGAAACGAATATTTTCATCGAGTCCGAAATAGGACGTTAAATTCGTAAGTCGTCTGTAATAACTTATCTGCGTATCCAAGATCTTTCCAACGATAAGCAACTTTATTCTGTGATATTTCTTTTTAATGATAGCCAGCGCCTCTATCAGGTTTTCATATCCCTTGACCCAGGTTATATTACCAACCGAGCCCAAGATGATATCATCATCATTAAGGTTTAACTCTTTCATTAGCACGCTCTTTTCCTCCAAAGAGATGGAAAGTGGGTTAAATACTTGAACATCTACAGGTCCCCTGATTACAACATCCGCAATACCTGAACCGTTAATGTAATAATCCCTGGTAATCTCTGATATGTTTACAACCCTGTCTGCAGTGAGCTTTATAAATGGTTGTAGTGCCTTAACCAGATATTGCGGGTAGAGTGTCCCAAAAAGATGCCATACGACCTTCCTTCGGGTAAGAAATGCCGCTAAGGTTCCCTGTAAATTCAATAATCCGTGGACATGGACAACGTTGATTTTCTCTTTTTTAATGATTTTCACAAGGGAATGAATAGATGGGATAAAATTGAAGATATAACGAATATTCAAAAAGAAGGTCCCTATACTACGGATGTAGTGGGGCGTTCCTAATTCACACTGATAGACGGTCATCCCTTGCTTCCTGGCATATAGAGGCACTTCACCATTGCCCTTTGGCAAACACATCAAATATTCTATTCCTTTATCGTGTAATTTCCTTGCCATGGATAAGACGCGCCTTGATGGTCCACCGATCCTATCATCCAGAAGAACATTTAGCACCCTTATCTTCATGCTCATTTTATCAAAAGCTGTAGTCCTGCTATAATGAACATTGCAGTATAGGAAAAACTCGATAGGAGGTCACCCCTCATCATAAAGAATACAAAACCAAGGAAAAAAGGATAGTACACAGAGAGAATGCTGGGGAACGTAAGACCGAAAGTCTTCCAGTAGTAATCGTCCAATGACGATAGTATCCACCCAAATCCAAATGCAAATAGTATCAACCCACATACTCCAAAATTAATATAACCTTCAAAAGGAAGGGGACAACATAAATTTTCATAGGGAATAGAAAAAAAACGGGCAACAACTCTACCGGAGCCTACGGGTTTCCCTTTCCAGAGACTCCTTGGTATCCAGAACAGGAGCGGACCGGACAACTGCCGCCCATAAGTTATTCCAGCTCTTTTCCTATATTGCACTGTATGGACAGCCATCTCATATGCGTCAAAGTTTGGTGAGGTATAAAGCATGGGAAGCTTATTTACATTGAATTGTTCCACTTTGATCGTTTTCAATGCTTTATCCCGGAACTCATTACTTAGAGGATATAGTATGAGTATTCCCAAAAGTAGGGTCAAAAGCACCCACCCTTTCTTTTTTCCCTTTCCTATAAAAAGGAAAACGATGAATCCCAGGATAACCGTGCCTGCCCAATATCTTGAGCAAGCAAAAGGATTATTAACAAGAAGATTGACAAGGACTAAAGAACCGGTCAAAAACCACCACTGCTTTTTATTCTTCCATCTGCCCTGCATAACAAGGAGTCCTATGAGTGAAAGCGCGGGGATAACCTTCAGGAACTTGTCTAGGAACATCATAAGGTGATGGGGGTGAATAGTATATAAGACTTCCCTGTATACTCCCCTTATGAGCATATTCCGAAGTCCGAATACGTAGAGAAAAATAATTAGAACAAGGAAGGAAAGGTAAACCGATATAAAAACACCTCTCTTCCCTATTCTTAATCGCTCTTCTGCAAAAGATGTTTTCTTGTTGTTAGGTTTCCTGATATAATAACCAACCACATAGAAACCAATCCAGGTAATAAGAAGAAGATTCGTAAGGAGAATAGGATATGCTTCTTCTTTATCAAGCCATAAAGGAAACTGACCCGTAGTGTACTGAATTAAAGGAGTAATGGAAAAGAAAATCAAGAAGAATAACCAGTGAATCAGATTCAAAGAATAAGGTCGTCCATCTGAACCCCGACCTACTGGGTCTATAATTATAAAAAGAATACAGATAACCCCTATAACTGAAAAGGTTAAGATATTATAAAATTGTAGTATTGTGCCCCTCTTGTATTATAATAGCAGAATTATTATTCAATGTCAATAGGGGTTTAAGATAGAATAAGTCAGGATTAACGTGATAAGGGATATGTGGTATGTGGTATGTGATATGTGGTAAGGGTTCAGAGTACTGAGTTCAAAGTTTCAAGTTACAAGTTTCAAGTTTTAGAATTTAGTAGTTAATCAGTTGATATCAGTGAAAATCAGTGTCCAATTCAGGGGTTAGGATATAGGATATAGGATTTAGGATTTGGTGGTGCGTGTTTTTATCTGCGTCAATCTGTGTCCATCTGCGGTTTCACTTTCTTGGTGGTGTGTGTTTTTTATTAGTATCTATCTGTGTAAATCTGTGGTTTCATTTCGGTGGGGGTTATGATTTAAAATAAAAAAAATTTAAAAGAGGGTTGCCAACCAGCCCTACCCTCATTCGAATATTCGATAATGCAATATTCAATTTCCCAACTTGTCAATGCACTGTATCCGTCTCTTCTATGGACCCGGAAGGAGAAAATATCCAGTACGAAATCCAGTGGGATCCGGATCCCAACTTTCCCAATCCTTCTTCTCTAACCACAGGGATACATTCCTCTGGCGATACAGTTACTACCGCAATTCTCCTTGGGTTAACTCCGGCAGAGGCTGAGACCCTCTTTTACTGGAGGACAAGAGCAACAGATTCTATCGAATCAGGCAACTGGTCTCTGTGGAGTGAAGTTCGTTCCTTTACTATGGATATGGAGGCCGAGGATATCTATTGGTATCAGGATGCTAAAGCTCAATTTAATCAATGCACCACACATTATGTAACGGTTCAGGGTGATTCGGTAATTCTTAATGCTGGACAAACTGAGGGAAATTTGACTTCACCTCCTGTTGTCTATAACGACCTTACAACTGAAAATCTCAATAGAAACGATTGGGATGGGGTAAAGTGGACAAAATTATCAGCAGATGACTCCATCGGGATTCAGATTGAATAAAGAGGTAATGGAAGTTGGACTCTCGTACCAGACATGGTCCTACCTTATAATTCAACTGGTTTCTTTGATAAGACCAGCTACTTCTGCACAGTTAACCTTTCTTCACTGAATCCCAATAGCTACGATACACTTAGGATAAAGGCGATTTTCAGGAGACAAACTGCTAAGGCCTCCAGCGACCCCGCACTTTTGATGTGGGCACTCGGTAACAAGGATGATATTGTCACTGGCGTATCCCTTGCTGATAAACCAATGACATTCGCTCTTATGAAAAACCAACCAAACCCATTCACCAATAGGACAGAGATCCAATATCAACTACCGAAGAGGGTTAATGCCGAACTTAAGGTATATGACCTTATGGGAAGATCAGTGGCTATTCTTGTTAAGGGTGTGCAGAAAGCAGGTTACTATTCAATCCAATGGGAAGGAACCAATAAGAATGGTGAACACTTACCTTCCGGGGTTTATTTCCTCCGTTTGGAAACAGGAGAGTACTTAGTCTCACAAAAGATGCTTTTGCTCCGTTGACAAATAAAAATTGGGACTTGACTATCAAGCCCTGCATAGCAAATTGTAATAATGAGGAATAAAAAAACACATCGGTTAATGAAAAAATTTATTATTTTACTCTTCCTTATTCTTAGTATCCCTTTATCGGCTGTCCCCTTGGTTACTTACAACTACCTTTGCATCCCTGAAAATCTTCAGTTTGAAAATAAGAATGAATGGGACATTATCAGGGTCAAAGGTCTTCTGGTATCCGAAGAACAAGGTAAGCCTATCCTACCTTTGGACTACATCTATCTTTTGATTCCGGATGGGCAAAAAGCAGAATCCTTACACATAGAAATAAACTCATCTTATACGCTACCCGGCAGATATAAAATCAAACCTTTCCTACCTCTTAAAGAATCTTCTCCGATAGATTCAATGTCTTACCGCTCCTGTAACCCCTATCCTGGAGTGAGGGCTTTAATTGTAAATACAGGGAGTTTTGCGGGAAGTAAGATAGTAACCCTTCTGGTATATCCATTGGACTATTACCCTAAGAGTGGCAAAACCATTCTATTCACCGATTTAACAATCGAGCTCTTTTGCAGTCCGTCAAATAGAGCCCCAATAAGACAATCATACACAACACCCTATTCGGGACGTATTATCCAGAAGGTTCTTTCGAGCATAGTGGATAATGATGAGGATATCCCTTTCTATTCCCATAGACTTTGCATCAGAAATAAGGCTCCCGACGCTTCTTATCCTTCTTATATAGTGATCACCGCTGATTCCCTGATGGATGCCTTCCTACCTTTAACCCACTGGCTTACAAGTAAGGGAATAAAGGCAGATATTATCTGCCTGGATTCTATCCTCCAAAACTACTCATATGATCCTATCTCCTTATTATATGATTCCCCTGGTGCTATTCGTGGGTTTCTTATGGATGCATATGCAAATGGGACTCAGTGGGTATTGCTTGGAGGGGATGAAGAAATCGTTCCAGTGCGATATGGAACCTCTGAGAACAATGACTCAACCGTCCCTGAGCAACCGCCTTCCGACCTATATTACTCAGACCTCGATGGTAACTGGAATGTGGATGAAGATGATCTCTATGGTGAGCCGATTGACGACTCTGTTGACTATTATTCAGAGTTATTTGTAGGACGTTTGCCTTGCAATAACAACTTAGAGATAGGGAACTGGATTGAGAAGGTCTTGAGTTATGAAAGGAATCCAGGCAATGGTAACTATAGTTATCTAACGAGGGTCTTCTGGACGGGGGCCGATGAACTCAGGGATGAACCGGGATATATCATAGAAAATGGCTCGTATCCAACATACTTTGAACACGATACCACAGTGCTTGAGGGTCCCTATGGATTTCACCCGTGGGGAAGCGAGGTCGTAGCTTGGATGAATAACTATTATGGATGGTTTAACCTCTACGGGCACGGTGCACCCGACCAGGTAACGGTCTCTGCACCAGGGTATAATAACGGGAGCGAAGAGAGAGACTTTCTGGTTAGTCTCGATTCCTGTGAGGTATATCACTATAACCTGCATGGGGGTTGTAGAGTAGAAACAGGTAATGGATTGGATTCTCTTAATAATGAGAATTACTACGGTATTATGTATCTTTCTTCCTGTTATCAGGGCGCCTATGACTTTGAACATTTTGACCTTTTTGATATATATTGCGGCCCATCCATAGGGGAAGCCTTTACCATGCTACCTAAAAAGGGCGGACCAGCCTTCCTGGGTTATACTCGATATGCAAAGGAAACTTCCTCAATGGTGTTGCATCTACATTTCCTGGAAACCTTATTCGATGATAGTCTCTCTAACATAGGCGCCGCGGAAGCAATATCCAGAACAAAAGTGTATCCTCATTTTATCCATCTATCCCACACTCTGTTCGGCTGCCCTCTCATGCCTATTTGGACTGATATACCCTCTCATCTCAATGTAGCCTTTGTTGATTCCATACCCCCTGAATCAACAGATTTCGAGGTCACAATTACAACTTCCACTATACCTGTGAAAGATGCCTATGTATGTCTCTGGAAGGGTGATGAGGTTTATACAACAGGTTACACTGGTTTAGACGGCAAATTGACACTACCAATAATACCAAAAACTGAGGGCATTATGCTCCTTACAGCAACAAAGGATAATTTCATCCCTTCACTCGATACTGTTCGCGTAGACTCCAGTCTTTCTTCCATATCTGAAATAGACTCCAATGGGCTCCCAATCTGCAAAATAGAAAGAACCCCTCTATCCCGGAAAGTGACATTCAAATTTTATCTCCCTCTGCCAGGCCAGGTGAAACTTGATATATTTGACCTCACAGGAAGGAAAATAGTAAGGTTAATACATAGAAAATTTACTCGGGGGGAACACCGAGCCATCTGGGAGTGTTCTGATTCAAAAGGGAGAAATACTCCAACTGGTATATATTTCTATCAGTTCCATTATAAAAATCAAAATTTAAGAGGAAAATTCCTCATCCTGAAATAACAAACAATACAAACCCTGGGATTATAGTGGTAAGTGATAAGGGATATGTGATATGGGACGAGGATTTAGGGGTTAGTTTTATTTTTTTACCAACATAACGACTCAACTATTTAACTTTATTACTCCGCGTCTTTGTGGCATTATTAGGGGTTATGATTTAAAATAAAAAAAATTTAGGAAAAGGGGTTGACTTTTCTTTTTAAATGATAGTATATGTTCTGACTTAGTTATTGTGATTGCATAGAAAGTTAAGGGATGTGGATAAAAAAAAGAAAAAAGTGAGTTTCAGTTGAAACAAATTACCTGAAACTTACGTCTAACAGATAAAAAGGGAGGAATTAAAATGAGATTTAATAAAAGATTCGCTCAATTCAAAACGAAGTATAGACCATCAAGTGACCTTGCAACAATAAGGTAGGATCTTAATAGCCCTTACAAACACCCCTAAAAAGGGGGCAGGAAAACCTGCCCCCTTTTTTATTTTCACCTCCCCTCCCTCCAATCCCGCATAAAATATTTTTAATAAGCACCAAACTATGTGCTTTTCCCCAGACTTTTAATTTCCTAAAAGCATCCACTTATCCTCCTTCTAACTGTATCTTAATCTATATCCTGTCCCCTGTATCCTATTCTCTATATCCTATCCCCTATATCCTATTAGCTATCCAGGGGTAGGTTTTTTTGAGGCCTTCTTTTAGTGAGATTGATGGGGACCAACCCAGGACTTTTTTTGTAAGGATGAATTTTCTTATATAGGTGGGAGAGGTTTCACAACCTCGATAATGTTATACCCCTTGACTTGAATAAATTAGCACCTATATTAAAGAAAAAATAGATATATTATATTGACAATTTAAAAATAGTATATATATTTAAAATACTAATTTAAAAATAAGATAATAAAATAAATTTATAAGGAGGCTTTTTATGGTCAAAAAGAGTATTTTAAAAGAAGTTCTTATTGATCAGCGAGAATTTTTGGAGGATAAAAAGGATTGGGTAAAAAGAGAAATTCTAAACAAGGTTGAAAAATATCTTGAGATTCCTCATATTATAGTGATTTCAGGCTTGCGTCGCGTTGGAAAATCAACATTACTCAAGCAAATCATTGAAGAGTATTATAAAAATGAGCCTTTTTATTTTGTGAATTTTGAGGATGAGCGTCTCATTGATTTTAAGGTTTCAGATTTTAACAACCTAAATGAGGTGCTAATTGAATTATATGGTGATTCCCAAACATACTTCTTTGATGAAATACAGACGGTTAGCAACTGGGAAAGATTTGTTAGAAGGCTCTACGATTTAAGGAATAAAATTTTTATTACAGGTTCCAGTGCCAGTCTCCTTGAAAGAGAGATTGGTTCAAAACTTACAGGACGATATCTACATATTGAATTGCTTCCATTCTCCTTTGCAGAGTATTTAAAAATGAAAAATGTAAAGCCGGATGCTAATTGGCACCTAAGGACAAAGGATAGGGCACTGATAAGAGCTCATTTTAACAGTTATATCAAAGAAGGTGGAATGCCTGAATATATAAAATATGGAGAGAAAGAATTGCTTCAACGACTCTATAAGGATGTTATATTCAGGGATATAGTAACAAAGCATAATATAAGAAATGTTGATGATTTAAGAGATTTATCATTATATATAGTTAGTAATGCAGGTTCGCTTTTTACATATTCAAGTCTTCAAAGAGCAACAAATATAAATAATGTGATGTCCGTAAAGAATTATGTAAATTTCCTTAAAGATAGTTACTTATTATTTGTGGTTAAAGGTTATAGTTACTCGGTAAAAAAACAGAATCTTAGTCCAAAAAAAATATTTATTATCGACAATGGAATAAGAGACAGCATTGGCTTTAGTTTTTCAGAAAATAGAGGACAATATCTTGAGCATATCGTTTTTCTTGAATTAAAGAGAAAGAACAAAGAACTGTACTATTATCAAACCAGAAGCAAAAAGGAAATAGATTTTCTTATCCACACCAAAAATGAACCCGAAACTCTAATTCAGGTTACTACATCCCTTCATGACAGAGAAGTTGAGAATAGAGAAATTTCTACGCTTACAGAGGGAATGAAAGAATTAGGCATAAAAAAAGGATTAATTTTAACAGAAGAAGAGGAAAGGATAATAGATACACAGTCAGGGAATATTCAGGTTTACCCTATAAGTAAATGGCTCCTTTCTCCTTAGTTAAATCCTAATTAGTCTTCTATCTCCATTCATTACCTTCAATTCCAAATCATAGACCATATATCCTATCCCCTGTATCCTAATCTATATCCTATATCCTAACCCCTATATCCTATTAGCTATCCAGGGGTAGGTTTTTTGGAGGCCTTCTTTTAGTGAGATTGATGGGGTCCAACCCAGGACTTTTTTTATTAACGTATTATCCGAATTTCTACCCCTTACCCCCTGGGGTTTAGTTAAATCATGTTTTTTTGTAATATCTTTCCCTGATATCTTAATGATAAGGTCTGCTAACCCATTTATTGTCACCAGTTCATCCGACCCAATATTTAAAGGTTCCTTATATTTCGGAGATTGACTTAGGGAACTAATTCAGCAATCTATTCTTTTCCTTCCAGCCTTTCTTTAATCCAAATTTCAATGTCTTTAATACTTAACTTGTTTTCAGCTACATCCAGGGCAAAATCTACAACCTCAGCTTCATTGAAATTCCATATAAACCCACTGTTCCACAAATAGATATAAGTAATGATTTCTGCTGTCCTCTTATTGCCATCTGTGAAGGGATGATAGCACACCAGGGCCTCAAAAAGAATAGCCGCCTTTTTTATAATTCCTGGATATAGCTCAGTCCCATCAGCAAGACCAATAAAAGGTTTAGAAAGGGCTCCTTCAAGAAGTCCCATATTAATTATTCCCTTTACTCCTCCTGTCTCCTCTATAATTTTGTCGTGGAGATTTATGACCTGTTGTATGTCATAAAGTTTTTTCAACGATCAGCAAGTTTTTTTAGAGATTTTCTGTGTTTATCAATAAAGTTTTTGTATTCAGTTGATCCTTCCTTGATTGCCTTTTTTGCAACCTTACTGATTTCCCTTAAAGATTTTTCTCCTTGTTTTGTTATTTTTAATTCTTTATTTCCTTTCATTATTTATACTCCCACTATTATTATTAACCTTTTTTTTACTACATTATTAAAGTAAGATATTCCTTTATCATGTCAAGTCCTAAACATAAGTTTTCAACCCATTGAATAATAATCTAACCTTACACTTTTGTTACGGACAAAAATGTAGGGTTTGGAGGGGGGATGCTAGGACAAATCTTTATTTATTATATTATAGAGAGTCATTCGGCAGATTGACAATAATTCGGATATCTCTTTTAATGAATATCCACTTGCCTGCAATTGTTGGATCAGATATTTTCTTGCCCTTTTATCTTCTACTTTAACAACCCTCTTTTTCGTGCTGAACTTGTCTATCAATTCATCCAGTTCTGAGTCTTTCCTGTAAAATCTTTTTGTAATTCTCCTTGCCTTTTCTATAAATCCACTTACCGATTTAGGATCTATTAAGTTACCACCTGGAATATCAATAGATGTTTTAAGCATTTTGCTGTACTTCTCCCTTGCCTTTTTAATATCAGAGTCCAATAGTAATAAAACCTCTTTAAATTTTACGAATGTTTTCTTTGACCTTCTTGTGTATAACGAAAGTGAACTCCATCTATAATCATCATATAATTTAGTTAATCCTGCCTTATAAGGATTTAAGTGAATATAAAGCGAAGCTGTCGTGAGGTAACTATCATCATTACAAAGACTAGCTCTATACCTTCCACAAAAAACATGCCCCTTACGATTATATTTTATGTTATAATAAAATGCATAAGTCTGGAACAGATACTGCATAGCCCTTGAAAGATTCTTCTTATTTATCTTTAATAAAAGATGCAGGTGGTTTGGCATGAGTGTAAAACAAAAAAGATCTAATTCGAATTTCTTGGTAGTCTTTTTTAAGATAGAAAGAAACTTTAGATAGTCGCTATCCTCAATAAAAATAAGTTCCCTACCAGGGGCACGTTGTGTAATATGGTAGATTGCTCCTTCATAGATTATCCTATTACGTATCGTTAAGTAACCTTTTATCTTTTTACTCTTAATCTTCTCTATAATATCCATAAATTCATTATATAACTACTCATCAAAATTTCAACCCCAAACTATACGTTTATATCCAGGATATAAACGTATAGTTTGGGAGGTGTGGTATAGGTGATGGGGGGGTGGAATTGATGTGGAATTGATGGAATAGCGGAGTTAACGAAAATAATGCCTTAATGCAATATTTTCTAACTGTACAAATATATCCAGGATATAATTGTAAAGTTTAGGGGGGGTTGATGTGGTTGTGGGTTAGGGGGTTTGGGATACTTGGGAGGAGATCCAGGGGTAGGTTTTTTGGAGGCCTTCTTTTAGTGAGATTGATGGGGTCCAACCCAGGACTTTTTTTATTAACGTATTATCCGAATTTCTACCCCTTACCCCCTGGGGTTTAGTCAAATCATGTTTTTTGGTAATATCTTTCCCTGATATCTTAATGATAAGGTCTGCTAACCCATTTATTGTCACCAGTTCATCCGAACCAATATTCAAAGGTTCCTTAAAATCCGAATTCATCAACCTGATAGAGCCTTCGAGACAGTCATCAATATAACAAAAGGAACGTGTCTGTTTTCCATCACCCCAGATATCTATCTCTCCCGGGTCCGAAGCCTCTGCTACCTTTCTGCAGAGTGCAGCAGGAGCTTTTTCCCGTCCACCCTCCCATGTGCCATAAGGTCCAAAGATATTGTGGTATCTTGTTACCCTAACAACTAGACCATAGTCCCTTTTATATCCTTCACACAGTTTTTCCGAAAATAACTTTTCCCATCCATAAAACTGGTCGGGCTGTGCCGGGATTGCATCTTCCTCTTTTAAGGCAGTAACCTCTGCATCTAACTGTTTATATTCGGGATAGACACAGGCGGATGAGGAATAAAAAAGGCGCCCTATCTTATTTTCCACAGATGCCTGAAGCATATGGATATCAATCAAAGCGTTATTGTGCATAATGTCAGCTCCTACACTGGTAGTATATCCGATTCCTCCTGTATCTGCTGCAAACTGATAGACATGGTCAATGTCTTTTGTTACTTTTAGACAATTTTCATACTTCCTTAAGTCCAGGGTAAGTTTTTCAGAGTAATATGGCTCATCCAAAAATCCATCCCATTTTATGTCCACAACTCTTACAAAATGACCCTCTTCATATAGCCTTTTTGCCATATGACTTCCTATAAATCCACCGGCTCCACAAATTAAAATTCTTTTTTTCATTTTTACTTATTATTCCAAAGATTACAATAAAACAAATACTTATTTTGTCAACAACTTTTTATGTCTTTCAGTTAATTAGTTTAGCTGATAATCCAAATCTTAAATTCCAAACTCTAATACGGCCAGATATTTATCAATAACTTTATTTTTAGTAAATTCGTTTTCATAACCATTGCGCGCATTACTTCCCATCTCCTTCCGCAGTTTTTCATTGCGGTAAAGTTTTTTTATCTTATCAACAAAATCATTCACACAGCCATTCCTAATAATGAAGCCACAATTATACTTCTTTATTGTCAAGGAAGTATCGCTTTCTGGTCCTACATATACAATGGGGCTACCAACAGCCATAATTCCGTATGTCTTTGAAGATACCATCACACCCTCTCATTTATCTCTCATAGTTATAAGTGAAATATGGGCAAGATTTAACCCATAATTTAACTTCTCAAACGGAAGATAGCTAAACATCAAAATATTTGCATCCGGATTATCTCTTCTGAAATCTTTAATCTCATTGAATCTCTTTCCACCTCCTATGAATACGAAATATATATCATCATATTCAGTGCTCAATCTTTTGGCACCTTCAAGTACAGTATCAAATTCATGTCCATAACCATGGTTACCGGAATATAAAACAATGAATTTACCTTCTAAGTTCATCTTTTCAACAAAAGTATTTTCCTCCTTTACTAACGGGTAAAGGTGGTTAAAACCCCAGTTAGGTATCTCAACAATTTTATCTTTCCCAACCCCTTTATTTTTTATCCTTTTTGTCATATAAGAACCAAGGCTTAATATCTTGTTAGCTTTCCTGTATGAAATTTCTATAGCAAGATTAAGTATTTTATATATCAATCCATTATATTTTATTATACCTAAAGAGACCATTGCATCCGGGTAGACATCCTTTACTGCGAGAAGATATTTAAAGTTCTTGAATGGTTTAATTATTGCGGCTATTAATCCGTTGAGGGGAGGAGAAGTTGTAATAAGCAAACGAGAGTCCCTAGATGTAGAACTTACTAGTTTAATCAGAAGTCCTATATAGAAAAATATGTGTCTTATGAACCTATAGAAAAAATTTATATTAGAAAATGCATTGGGAAGCCTATATATTTCTATGCCATTTATAGTCTCTTTTCTTTTTAATGTTTTCGAAGTATCATCCTTTAAACTCCTCTGGCATAAAACCCGAACCTTATACCCTTTCTCCACAAAACCTTTTGCAAGGTCATATGCAAATTGCGCATCCACATCTATATCAGGATAAAAAAACTGATTGATTATTATTAGTTTCATTTAGAAATTATTGTATATATTATTTTTATCAATTTTTGTTATCGATTCTTTTTCGTGATGTTTCACTCTTTGCAGCTTATACTTTTCTACATTATCCGAAATACCCATTTTAGTCCTTTTTCCATTTTACTCTACTATTTTACAGGAATATATGATTTTTTCAACCTTGTTGGTAGAAATTTAAAAGAATATAATAATTATTCTCTTGAAAATTATCTAAAAAAAATTAACCTAAAACTTGTGTCTAACAGAAAAAAGGGAGGACATAAAATGAGCCTAAATAAAAGATTCAGCAAATTCAGAATAGATTATCAATGTTCAGGAAGTTTGAAAATCATAAGATAAATATCTGATTTGCTGAGGAGTACAGAAAGGGCAGGGAAACCTGCCCTTTCTGGTATTCCTGGTTGTGTTATTCCTTCTTTGATACTTAATTTTTTTATAGCTACATCTGGATATAAGTTGGTAGTTTAGTGCGTTGATGTAAACCCTCGGAATTTTGGAATTACTTTCAACTCCCATTACTGAACTGGCTACTCAAGATGCCCCTTTTTTACTTAACCTGTTTTTATAAGAAAGGAATATCTCAGACAGAACCTTTTTAATACCGTTCATATCTTCCTGATTTGCTAACTTTTTCAATTTGCCTAAATATTCCCATAACTCCCGCCCGTTAAGGAGCGGATGTCCTCTAGCTCTAAAGATCTGCTTATACTTGGTAGCATCTGTCCCCTCTTCAGCAGTTAGAAGATCTTCGAAGAGTTTTTCACCCTCTTTCAGACCGGTTATTACTATAGGAATATCCTTATCTGGTTTATAGCCGAAGATCTCTATCATCTCCTTAGCTAAATCCATAATTTTTATAGGTTCACCCATGTCTAAAATGAAGACCTCCCCGTCCTTTGATATAGCTCCTGCTTGCATAACCAACAGGGCAGCTTCGGAAATAAGCATAAAATATCTCTTTGCTTCCGGATGTGTTACAGTTACAGGCCCCCCACTTTTTATCTGCTCTTGGAAAATAGGTACAACACTTCCTCTAGAACCAAGAACATTTCCAAATCTTACAGATAAGAATTGAGTCATATTCTTCTGGTTTAGTTCTTGAATGAGGAGTTCTGATAACCTTTTGCTGGCTCCCATTGTTGAGATTGGGTTAACAGCTTTATCTGTTGAAATAAAAACAAATTTTTCTACTTCTGAATCGATAGAAGCTTTTGCCACAGCGAGTGTCCCAAATACATTATTTCGTATTGCCTCATCGGGATGTTCTTCCAACATACCAACGTGTTTGTATGCTGCAGCATGAAACACTACCTCAGGCTTTTGCTGGGAAAAAATAAATTCCATTTTTTCTTCGTTTTTTACATCGGCTAAAATTGCAAGCCGTTTCAATTTAGGAAAGTCCTCTTTAAGTTCGTTATCAATTTTGAATAGCTCCGTTTCGTCTTGATCGATGATTAGAAGTTTTTTGGGTTTAAACTTGGCAACCTGTCGACAAAGTTCCGATCCAATAGAGCCGGCTGCACCCGTGATTAAAATAATCCTCTTTTTTATATAGTTTTCTAATTCTTTGGTATTAATTTCAATTTTTTTTCTACCCAGGAGATCTTCTAAGTTGATTTCTCTTACATCTGGCAATCCCACTTTTCCAGAGATAAGTTCAGAAAGGTGGGGCAGAATTTTAATATTTTTGATGCCTGCCTTCCTGCCAAATTCCACAGTTTCTCTAATGATTGGAGAGGAAACAGAAGGCATCGCAATTATTAACTCCTCTACATTATAGGTTTCTGCTATATCTAAGATGTCTTCACGAGTTCCCAATACTTTAATACCTTGAATCGTTATTCCCTGTTTGCTGCGATTATCGTCAACGAAGCCCACAAGAAAATGTCTGGTATCGCCGGATCCGAATATACTCCTTACGAGTTGCTCACCAGCGTTCCCGGCTCCAACAATAAGAGTTCTTCGTCCTTCTGCAGGGGGTCTTTTGATTAATTGCAAATAGAGACGCTTGGCCGAGCGGAAGCCGCCGATCAAAATGAGTGTCAAAAAGAAATCTATAAATAGGATAGACCTGGGAAAGCCAGCAAATAACGGTGTAACCTTAAGGATGAATAGTATTGTGCCAAAGAGTAAAGAGCTATAGAATACTCCCTTAAACACCAAAAGTAATTCTCGGATGCTTGCGTAAGACCAACTGATGTGATAAAGTCTCTGGAGATAGAAAATGGAGATCTTCACCCCAAAGGCCATCAGAATCAGAATCCAAAAGTTTTCCAGGTATTTTTGGGGAATTCGGCCCTCAAATCTAAGGAGAAAAGATATATATATGGAAAGAGCAATTAATAGGACATCTATGGTTAAAAAGAATATTATCCTTTTATGATTAGCCTTTATGAGTGATCTGTTTAGAAAATCTTTAATCTGCAATAACCCTCCTTCAACCAATCGATTTTAAGATGTCTGCTAAATTCTCAATAACATAGTCAACCTTCTCTTCGGTTAGGTTGTTGTAAAACGGCAGGGCAACAGTCCGGTCTGCAATGTATTCCGTAACAGGGAAATCCCCTTCACTATGTCCAAGCTCCTTGCGATAAAATGGCTGTAGATGAATGGGAGTGAAGTAATTGCTGCAGCCAATTTCTCTCTTCCGGAGTTCACTAATAACTTTATCTCGTTCTTTTCTAGTATACCTTTCCTCGAGTTTAATCACATAAACAAACCAACTCATCTTCACATCTGATGAAACATAAGGGAGTGTTATCCCGTTCATATCTTTTAGCTTTTCGTTATACATTTTAGCCACTCCTTCACGTTTTTTTAGTATTTCATCAATCCGTTCCAATTGGGCAATTCCAAGAGCGCAGTTAATATCGCTTATTCTGTAATTGTACCCGAGACGACTGTGTTGAAGCCATTCATCCCCCTCACCTCGTCCCTGATTTCGCATACTTCGGCAAAGAATCGCAATCTCTTTATTATCAGTAAGGATGATGCCACCTTCTCCAGTGGTCATTTGCTTATTTGGATAGAAAGCAAAGACAGCAGCGTCCCCAAAGCTTCCTGCCTTCCGCCCTTTATACTCAGCTCCGATGGCTTCAGCTGAGTCTTCAATTACCTTCAAATTAGATTCTTGAGCAATACGCTTTATTTCATCCCACTTAGCCGGGTGCCCAAAAACATCCACTGGTAAAATTGCCTTTGTTCGAGGAGTAATTTTTTCCTCAATCTTAGCTACATCAATATTTAATGTCGGGGGATCGATATCAACAAAAACAGGCTTGGCTCGTTCAAATAATATACAGTTAGCCGAAGATATAAAGCTAAAGGGTGTCGTAATAACTTCGTCGCCTTCACTAATTCCTAAAGCCCTGATAATTAAATGTAACGCAGAGGTACCGCTGTTAACGGCAACAGAGTGTTCGACACCTGCATATTTGGAAATTCTGTCTTCGAACTCAGGAAGTTTGGGACCCAAGCTTAAATTGGATGTTTTCAAGACCTCCAGTACGGCTACTCGCTCTCTTTCTGTTATGTCCGGTCTCGATAAATGAACTTTCATTTAGCCTCCATTTTTGTGCTGCTTGATTATCTCTGCTGGAACCCCTGCAGCGATGACATTATTGGGAATATCGTGGATGACTGCTGCCCCTGCACCAATGATGGAATTCTTTCCTATACTTACCTCTTGGATAACACTTGCTCCAATCCCGATGTGAGAAAGCTCCCCTACCTTGACATTCCCCGCTAGATGGCCTCCCGGTGAAATATGTACATAGTCTCCAATTATGCAATCATGATCAATAGTTGCACCTGTGTTAATAATCACATTTCCCCCAATTTTTGTGCCTGAATTGACAACAGCGTTAGCCATGATTACTGTGCCTGAACCGATTGAAACATCCCGGGCAATCTGGGATGAAGGGTGAATAGCCCGGGCCAACTCATAACCCAAATCTTTCAGTTTTTTACAAAGGTTTTTGCGAACTCGATTATCTCCGATTGCTAAGATTAGCTTGCAATCGTGATAGAGAGCTTTATTTAACAAATCGAATCCGCCAAGAATGGAGTACCCACAGAAATCCTGGCCTTGTAATGTGAAATCATCATCTATGAACCCGACTATCTCATGCCGACTCTCCTTCTCTACAATGTCGATAATTACCTTGCCATGTCCGCTAGCACCATAGATTAGGAGTTTATTTTTCATTAGAACCTACTCGAAATCTTAAAGGCTTCTTTGGACTTAAGGATCGCTTCGTTTAATTTGAATTTATGCACTACTTGAGAGAGACCACGCATTGTGAGGCTACGGATAGCAGTTTTTGACCAATAATCAGGATGGGTAAGCAGATAAAGTCGTGGAAGATTTTGTCTCAGGATTATGGAAACTAAATTCTTAGTAGAATTTACCTTCTTCCATCTTAAACTTACATCAGAAAAATATCCTATTTCAGAGAAATCAATATCGAGATATGCTTCGCCTAAAATGCCAGTCTTCTTTTTCAATCCCTGATCATATAAAAAAATTTCGTTGTTTGCTTTATAACCTCTCTTTTTTATTCTGGGATTGCCATGAGAACAAACGGTATCTATCGTAATCCCCTTTTTGCGAAATCCGTCAATTTCTTCTTCAAAGAGTTGTATGGCTTTCTGAAAATTCCCTTGAGATTGATCCAAGACTTCAAAATGGTATCCTATTTCACATCCAAGGTCTTGAATTGTCCGCATAATTAATGGATTAAATACCTTGGTATCTGCACGAAAATAGTAAGTCGCTTTAAGTTTGTGACCACTCTCCAATTTTGCGATATCTAAAGCTCTTTGAGGATTCCACTCCACATCGTGTCTGAGAATTAGAAAGGGGCATTCAGTTAATTCATGAGCTAAATATTCTTTAACAGTTCCTACTCTATATCCGGCTTTGACTATATTACTTAGCAAAAAGTCATACATAGCATAGGTGAAATCAAAAAATGGTGTCTTTGGGTCTGTCTTCATTCCTTAACTCCTTTATTTACCTGGTATTTACTCCTTTGCCTCTTCTACGTCAGATTTTGTGAAATCATAGTTGGCCCCGCCTGCGCCATAAACCCCCTCATGTGTAATCAGAACAACCCACAAAGTCTTTAGCATAATCCAGAAATCCAGCCATATTGACCGGTGCTTGCTATACCAAACATCATATTCAATCCGCTCCTCCCAGGTGAGCAGGTTTCTTCCATGGATCAAGGCCCAGCCAGTAATCCCTGGTTTAGCTGAAAGACGCTGGCGTTGGAAGTTGTTGTATTGTTCCACCTGATATTTTAAAGTCGGTCTTGGCCCGACAATGCTCATTTCACCGAAAAAAACATTGATGAATTGAGGTAACTCATCTAGCCCCCATCCCCGTAAAATCCACCCAACCTTGGTGATACGTGGATCATGACTGGCCACATTATACCCCAACCCTTTATTTACTGCTCCTACAAACATAGTTCGAAACTTCCAGGGCTTAAATATCTTCCCGTTTAACCCTATTCGATTTTGCCGAAAGAAGACAGGGCCCTTTGAGTCGAGCTTGATTGCAATGGCGATAACAGTAAAGGGGATAGCAAGAATGATAAGTCCGATTATTGATATTCCCAAGTCAAGAAGGCGTTTTGTGAGTTGTTGCATCCTTATTACCTTCCTGAGTCCCGGGTTTTAGGGGAAGTGACAATTTTTGGAACATTTTATAAATCATGGTTTCTTTCTTCATAATTAAATGGGTCTTCATCCTCATTTTATTGATTTTCCCCGCTTTGTCAAGATAACTTCCCTCAGCTTCCGCATCCTTTCGAGGTTAACTCCGTCTAATTCCAGCTATTTCTCTTGCGAAGTCATATAAATAATGCTTGATAAGGTTTTTATGATCAATTATTCTAATAATATCATCAGTGTCATTTACCGATAAGGCTCATAATTCCTCAATGCACTCCATTAATCTATCTGCCAATTTAGAAATGTTATGATACTTCTCTACATATTTTTTGCCTCGCATTCCCATTGTCTTTCGTTCCTTTTCGGGCATTTGATAAAGCTTGACGACTGCTTCAGCCAGGGCTTGAGGGTTTTGTGGTGGGACGGTAAAGCCACACTGGGCTTCCTCAACTGGATTGTTGATAGGATTTCCTGCAAGGATAAGCGGTTTTCTCGCCGCTAAATAATCAAAAAGCTTATTCAAACTTATACCATACCTGTAAAGAGATAAATCCTTGAGAATCAATACCGTAGTATCAGCCCCACGAAGAGCCTCTGGCACATAAGTCTTTGGGACAGGATTGCGAAATTCTACATTTTTTAGTTTCAATTCATTGGCTAACTCTATCAGTTGTGGCTTCCTTGGGCCATCACCGATAAAGACAAAAATAATATCATCATAGCCTTTATCTTGAACGAACTTTGCTGCCTTAAGTAATACATCGAGGGCGTTTGCTTGCCCATACGCACCGAGATACATCACTGTAAATTTATCTCTTGGAGGGCCTTCTACTTCAGCCTCTTTGAACCTTTTGAGATCTACACCGTTGGGTATCCAAACAATCTTTTCCTGATGTACACTACAGGAAGCGATATACTCATGGGCTAATGGCAGCACAGTAATGATTCGCTCCGCCTTTCGATATAAGAATCTTTCTAACATCTGGAGTAGTTTAGTAACAGGATGTCTCTTACTCAACTTTCCCATATCAATGATCGTCTGAGGCCAGAGGTCACGAACTTCCATGATGAACCTTGCTTTATAATGCTTGGATAACCAGAGAGCAGCGAACACCGCTAACAAGTGCACTGAGGAACCAATGATCACATCTGGAGTTCCAATTTTAGGAGTTAATGCAGGAAGCTTTCGTCCCAACCTCCAAGCCTGAACCATATAGCTTACCATGTTCAAAACCCGCCGCCAGTTATTTCTTTGATATGGGAATGTCCTGAGCCAGACGAACTTCACACCATTTACAATCTTGATCATCCAGGATTGGTTCAGTGCGAGCTTCATCTCGCGATGCTGAGAGTAGTGAAAACTCGAGGCAAAGATAGTGATATCATGGCCTCTTTTGACCAGCTCCTTACTTAAATCATAATGTCTCGTTCCTCCAGGCAGATCAGGTGTAATAGCATAGTGGTTAAAAACCCATATGTTCATTGCTTAATAACTCCGCGTAGAATTTAACCAACTTCTTTTCTTCATTCTTTAAATTGTATATCTCTTGCACCCATCCTCATCCATCTTTTCTGCTCACCATCTATGCTGCAATATCCTCAATATCTCAACCAATCTAATATATGAAATTCTATAGAATATGCCATATCTCTTTCCCTCAGACACAATTTATCATTTACTCCCAACATAAGAAAAAAACTTCACCTTTGTCTCTCAGGCTTTGCTCATTCAGCGTCTCACTTAGACCATTCATGACTATTCTTATATCTTTACATATAACAATTCTATCAAAAAAGCTAAACAAAAACGGCGATCCATTTCCTCATGTAAAAACCCTATGAAATATTCCACTACAAGATGCTTCCGATAATCCTTAAAGTCTCAAGGTACAGTAACACCAATTAATTTACTAGTTGAGTCTTTCGCATTTTTTCATCTCGTTTTTATAAATTCTCTCCATAACCTGAGCTTGCCTTTCCCAATTGTGAAACAACTTTATTATCTTTTTATTTACTTTTCTTATATCCTCTTTTTCCCCTTTTGGCATTTCTATGGCTTGGATGATTGCTTTTGCTAGAGTTGCTTCTGTAAAATGCTTTAGAATTATACCATTCACCGACGAAGTAATTACTTCTTTATAAGGATCCAAATTGGTAACAATTGGTATTAGCCCACAATACATTCCTTCTAAAAGAGTACTACTTAATTGGTCACTTTTGGGAATTGAGATAAGGATATCACCTATTGAATATAAAGTAGCCATCTCCTGTAAAGTAAGCTTTCGCTTAATAAAACTCACTGAATTCCCAACATTGAGTTCATCAACGAGCTCTTGCAAATTTTTAGCATATCTAGAATTCGAAGAATCTACAAGGAATACTACCTTAATATTTGAATAATTCTCGATTATCCTAGGCAAGGCTTTAATAAGAACTTCATGTTGGCAATGCTTTTTAAAAACCCTTGGTGATAGAATACAGATTTGGTCCCTCATTATCTGAACCTCTCTTCGCAGCTTCTTTTCTAATCTCTTGTCTGGACTTGAAAAGAGGTCCAACTCAATCCCCCAAGAAAAAGTAGTAATGGGTTTCTCAGATAAGTCAAGATAAGAAGTAACTTCCCGATACATGTGTCTTGAAGTAGTGGTGATATAATCAGCTGAATATAGAACTTTTTTAATCAATTGGTAATATAAGAAAGACTCTTTGGGTGAGATTAAAAGGTCAGATCCCCAAACAGATAGGATAAATGGATGAAATCCAGTCGCCAATCCAAGAAACCCATACCCTGTAGCGTAGTGAGCATGTACAAGGTCAGGATTAATATGCTTTAGTAGTATTTTAAGCTTAGGAACTGCCAGTATGTAATCCAGCTTCCCAAATCCAAAACCGACCTTGTAGAAGTAAAATTTATTGGTATTGAGCCTACAAGAATTTAATGAGATAAGATGGACCTCATAATTTTTACTTGCTAGGTAATTTACCCACCGCATAATGTGAACACTACTTGCATCTCCTAAAAGACAAATTTTCATTTCCGCAGGCCCTTACCTCTTGCAAGATAATAAATGCTGTTCACCACGCCAAGTAAAAACATAAAAAAAATCATAAGTTCCGAATTTTGGAATGTGTCACCAAAGAAACCCGTTATTACTAAGCCTACAAAACCTGAGATTAAAGCATTCTTATAGCAGTTCCAGGGTTCTGATAGTTTAACCTTATGCAAAGACCAAATTCGAAATAATAAGAACAGAAATATACCAAATACGAAAATACCTCCATCAAGAAACGCTCTAAAGAATGTATTATGTGTGCCTCCAATAGAACTGTGCCAAGGCAAAGCTTCAGAGATTGCAATACTACTATTACCAAACCCAGCGCCTATTAGCCAATATTTATCCATCAAGTTAATACAAACTTCCCAAAGCTTGACCCTTACGATTGCTGAATACCCAAACCCCGGCTGTCGAAATGTGTACTCAACTATTCTGTGCATTAAGTAGAACCTATAGAATAAAACTAATCCGAGCAATATAATTATTAAGAAGATGTATATCTTTTTTGTCTTCAATGAACTCGACCTTTTGAAATACACAAGACTTAGAAGCATCCCTAAAAAACCAAGGTAAGCTTCTCTAGATCCAGTAAGAATAAAAATAATAATAGAAAACATTATTAAGGAAAGATAAAATAAACGATTATAAACATTGCTTTTGAATTCAAATAAAGCCCAAGTCAGAGGTACGGCCAATAAAATTACTTCTGCTAGCGTATTTGGATTAAAAAAAGGGCCGCTTAACCGCCATTGCAGGCTATTTATGTAGCCCTGTTGTAGAGTTCTGCTTTGGGAACGAATAATGCTCAAAAATCTAAGAGGGGCACCCTTTTGAACGAGAGAAATTATCAATACGCCAATTATAACAAATATAAAAACATTCAACAAATAATTAGCTTGGTTTTTTCCTTTTACGCTCCTCCTTATCAACAAGTAAATTATTAATGCTTCTAGATATTTGAGGTACCCTGCTATTGTAAAGATAGCTCTTCCTGGGTACCTTACAAGCGCTATTCCAACGGGGAAAAGAAGGCTTATGAAGTACAATAAAAGCACTTTATCCAACCGATTCACTCCCGAGAGAAACTTCGTTTTTCCCTTCAAAATGATTTCCCCAAAAAACGGAAGAAAAGCCAAGAATAGAATTATATCTCCAAATCCCCAGGCAAATTCGAACCTTCCCAATCTTAACAATGATAAACTGTTTGGTAAAAGGATTAATGTAAAAAATGAAGATGAGATAAAAAAGAGATTGAGAGTTAAAGCCGAAGATTTGGTAGAAGTTTTTTTACCAGAGTTAACTTCACTATTATTCATTTTTCTTTCTGTTTATAAGCCGATAGAAAAGTGTTTCGTATTTCTGGGCCATAATATCTGAGGTGAATTTTTCTTCAACCCGTTTTCTACCTGCTTTCCTCATACTTTTTACCTCCTCTGGATTTGACAAGATGAAAGAAATTGCCTTCGCTAATTCCTTTGAATCTCCTGGTTTTACCAATATACCTGTCTCTCCATTATTTGTCACTTCAGGTATACCCCCTATATTGGATCCTATTACTGGTATTTCCCTAGCCATTGCTTCAATCAAAACCATTCCAAATCCTTCTTCGACCAGCGAAGGAAGAACCAAGCACTTTAATGAATCCATGATATTAGGGATGTCATGCCGCTCGCTGAGAAAATGCACACGGTGATCAATTTTGAGTCTCTTAGCCAACTTTTCCAAAGATCCTTTATAGTTTCTACCATAAGGGTCGTTACCTACGATAACAAAATGTGTTTCTGGAACGCACTCTAGCACTAAGCGTGCCGCTTGAAGAAAAATCTCGTGCCCCTTGACTCTAGGGTATAGATATGCTACCATTCCCACAAGCAAGGTTTGTCTGGACAATCCTAATTGTTCATGTAAATGGTATTTTTTGACTGGAATTTTATCGTAGGTTTCAAGGTCAATGCCATTATAGATTATTACTAACTTTTTCAGGCTTATGCCTTTGGATAGTATATAATCCCGTGTGGCAGCTGAGATGGATACCGTTCCATCATCTACCCAATTGGTCATCATCTCCAAGAAATGGTATGCAGGGTTTTCCATGTCAGCTCCACGGATGGTTGAAACAACTACTGCCCCACCCCCAAGCAAATGAGCCAGCCGTCCTAAGATTCTAGCTCGCAACAAGTTCAAATGAACTACATCATAATGAGCTGCCCTATAAAGCTTACGGAGTTCAAACACGCCTTTTAGATCTAAAAACCGCTTGTCTATGAAATTATTAGTAATAAGCGAGCTTCGTATATTTACCACATAGACTGGGATATCATGTCTTATCACCTCTTTACCACTTTCATCTATGGATGGTACAGCGATTTCTACTTGATGTCCCAAGGCTTTGAGTTTAATAGCAAGATCTAATACTGATGTCAGCTTAGGGAAAGCTTTCACTAGAAGGATCTTTAACCTTTCCTTCATAACAAATTACGCTCTACTTTTTCTACTTCTAGTGCCATTCGTTCTTCCCATGAGAGAAGATGTTTTTTAGCATATTCACGAGCATTTGCAGCAATCTTTAAACGTCGTTCATCGTTTAACAAAAGGGATATAATTGCACCAGGCAGTTCTAATTTAAGATTTCCCTTGGGGATGAAAAGCCCATTGTAACCATCAGTTAATAGATCTTTTGTTGATCCATCATCAATGGTCACGATGCACTTCCCACATGTTAAGGCCTCTAGGACAGGGTTGCAAAGGTTAGAATGGTCATATAGTGAGAGGAAAAGATCGCAACCGTTGAGAAAATATTTCACTTCATCATGAGGGATCGGTCCCACAAATATCACATGTCTATCAACTCCAAGCGTTCGAGCTAGATTCTCAAGATTATTTCTCTCCTCTCCATCGCCTACAACTACCAAAAAAGCCTCATGGATCTCCCGTATCGCTTGAGGCATAGCTTTTATAGCACGATCCACTCTTTTCCACTTTTTTAGCTTACTTGCGACCAAGATAATCTTTGCATCATCATTTAAGCCACGTTTGTCCAAAAGAAGACGTTTCTTAAATTGTGGAATATACATCTCCTTCTTAACCCCATCTACCCAGAACAGAATCTTCTCCTTTGGTACTCCCAACCTTAATAGCACCTCTTTGCCGCGAGTTCCATCATTTTCCATGACTACTTGATCCGCAGGGATCTTCAAAGCCAGCAAGTGGTGTGGGATTCTTGACCAGGCTCCGCCTCTTTCCAATTCAGGAAAAGCAACTGTGCCCTGAAATTTTGTAACAAATGGAATTCGTAATAGTCGGGTTACTATAGACGCAACTGGGGCACCAAAAATTTCGTAGCCATAAATAACCCGAACTTTGTAGTGTTCTGCTAACCATAGAGCTTTAAGGGTCCCCCCCAATATAAACGATATCCAAGAAAGCAGGTCTAAAACTAAGTCTCTTCCATTACTTCCAAATGGGACAGTATCAGCCACATCTGCCAATGCTGTCTTTTGAGGGATTAAATGGGAGATGAACAGGTTTTTTTTAAGTCGAACCAGTAATTTTGCTAAAGGCCGAAATAAAGGGCTAAATCGATAAACGAATATATTATCCATGAGCGGTCCAAAGAGTTCACCGTAGTTGGCACGATTAGGGTCAGATGCGGGATTAGATGTGAGGAAAATAACCTTGTATTCAGCTTTTCTGTAACCTTGAATAGTTCTAAATAACAGTTGATTCCCAGCTTTTTGCATGTCAAGCTGAGATATGATCAGGATAGATTTCATTTGATCTCTATGAGAGCCTGCTATGTTGGTTAACATCCTCATTTCACCTTTGAACCTCTTCCTTGTAGCATTAGTGGCCAAGAGATTTTCATGGGATTACTACCGACCTTTCGATGCAATAACAAATACATATGGCCAAATAATGTTGAATTTGCCTAGAGACATCACGGAAAGTAGTTTCTTAATATATAGCTTCCAGACGAAATAAAAGGGATAGCTTTCTCTTCTACTAGGTAAGGTATAAATCTTTTTAAAATTTGCTATCTTTAATGCTCGACTAATGTCTTTTGGACTCCAAAAGTTAATATGATCCCATGGGTGCAGAGAACCGTCCCAATAAGGTAGAGTTTGGGGCTTGACATGCCTCTGGTCCGCATTTAGAAGGTCTCCCATCTTTATTAACGTAAAGTTTGGAGTTACATAAATCAAGATACCTTCCTTTTTTAACAATACTTTTGCATGATTAAGCAAGCTGATTGGATCATCTACGTGTTCGATAATGTTCCGTAGAGTAATGGCATCAATCGAATCAGGTCGAATGTTCAAGTCATGAATTTCTCCACAATATAAATTTAGCCCGAATTCTTCCTTTCCCTTTTTAACAGCCACTGGCTGAATATCACAGCCTATTGCATTGATGCCTCGGTCTACCGCCATTTTCACAAAATACCCTTCAGAACAATCCACGTCTAGGAGACTTACATGTTTAAGTGTTTTAAACCGCTTTTCAATTTCATCAAGGCCTTTAAGATACAGATACGTGAAAGTCTCTTTTGAGTGTTCAAAAGTATCTATTAAAGAATGCCCCTCTGCAGAAAGCTCTGGATTTACTTCTGGATTATGATAATTTAGATTCCAATTTCTTGAAGGTATAGGGGTAACGTATACAAAATGGCACTTGGAGCATAAGACAATGTTGAATACGTCATTAGAGTACCACAGCTGGCCATGTGGGTGTTCTTTTCCAATGACTTTGTATCGCTGACAATGACATATAGGGCATGTTCGTTCAATGACATCGCCAAAAGTCATACATATCGGCTGATTAGCATTATTAGCACTCACAACACTTCTCGTCTCCTTAAGACATGCCATAAACGTGGGATATCATCCGGTCTTAGGATGAGCATTTGGGAGAGTCCTATGGAACTATCCCGCCAAAAGAGCCAAAGAGACACAATTGCTATTGAGACATACGTGACCATGGAAGATAGGGAAGCTCCAATGATACTCAATCGTGGGATAAGCGCAAAATCAAGGCCTGTATTTAAGAGAAAGCCTCCCCCCAGAATATAAGAGGGAATCTCTGGATGACCCCGTCCAGCAAAGAAATTGAAGATTACACCTACTATAGACATTGCTAATGTTCCAAATAATAGGATTAATAAAGGAATAAAAGCAGGGAGAAACTGGGCACCATATAAAAATTGGATCACAAAACGCCCTAAGATTCCTAAACTTATGGCAAGAAATAGTGCTAATGATAAAATGTAGCGAATTGCGGTTGCAGCTGTGGTATCAGCCAACAACTTCTCATAACGAGCAAATTTAGGTAGTAGAATACTTGAAAAGGCTCTAGGAATGAATAAAGGTAATTCACTAATTGAAACAGCAACTGAATAATAACCAAGTTGTACAGTGGATACAAAATGTTGAACTAGAAAATAATCAAAGCGGTAGGTTAATTGTGAAAGGAGGTTGCCCACCCAATTTTTGAGACCGTAAGAGGCGGAGTGTTTCATCAGTTGTTTATTAAAACTTGGGCATAGGGGTCTTTTAGTAAGTCTAAATAGCTGGCCTAAATATACAAGAGTTCCTGCAATGGTAGCTGAAGCCAGCGCGACAATCAGGTAATGTATGCTATTTTTATCTGTGAAACCACGCCGAAGGATTATTATAAAAGCAATAAGCGTCAAAGTCGGAATCCCTAAAGACAATAACTTAAGCCGTGTAATGCGTTCTTGACCCAGGAGAATCCCGCTAATGTGAGCATTAAAGATGAGACATACTATCATCATGGCAACGAGAGGGAAACACTTAAATCCCACATTCCTTTCCAGACCTGCCAACGGCCAGACAAAGTAAGCTACCGAAATTATGAGTACAGAATTTACAAGAGTGAAAAAGAGAGCATTTCTAACGACTGACATCAGGTCATACCGGCGGCTGCTCAAAAGATATACATGAGCAAAATTAATACCAGCAAGTCCCACTAAGCTGCTCAATCCAATAAATACGATAACAAGTGAATATACCCCTTTCCCTTCAGCGCCAAACCCACGAGCAACAATTATTCCAACCCCCATACTCATAATCTTGATCAAAATATCGATTGCAGTAGCAACAGAGCCTTGGAGAAGGGTGCTTTTTATCTCCATTTCCTCAGTCTTCATGTAACTTTTTTCTCTTTTCTCCCTTATACCACTCTATCAATCTGGTTAGACCTTCAGTAAGCTTAACTTTCGGCTTATATCCCAGTAGATTCTCCATTTTTTCAATTGATGGAATTCTCCTCATCACATCTTCATAATTCTTCGAGAAAGAACTATAGGGTATGTGTTTTACTTTGAGTTTATGGGGAACGCCTGAGAGCTGGTGTATCAATCGGGCGAGGCCTAAAATGCTGATCTCCTCTTGTATGCCGATATTGATAATCTTCCCTAGCGCTTCTCCCTTTTCTAACGCTCTAACCGTTGCTTCTGCTGCATCCTTAACGTAGATAAAACATCGAGTTTGCTTGCCATTTCCATGAATCTCTACAGGTTCATTATTGAAAATCGCCTTAAGAAATACTCCCTGAGGTCCACCCCACCAATTAAGATACTGTCTTTCACCGTAGGTTCCGAAAAACCTAATGATTATTACCTTCAGGCCATATTCATCCTCATATGCGTAGGTTAGATGTTCATCGAAAAGCTTCGAGACTGCATAGGCCCATCTCCGGCTAGTGCTTGGGCCTAAAACCAAATCCCCATTTTCTTTAAACGGAAAATTGAGGCTCTTACCGTAAACATCAGATGTAGAACTAATCAAGACCTTTGCGCAATTAATTCTACCGAGGTCAAGGATGTTAATCGTTCCCTGGCTGTTCAGCAGTAAAGTATGGATTGCACTTGAATAACGGGGGATCTTGAAGGCAACTAAATGTATTATTGCTTCTATTCCTTTTGTAGCCGAAAAAAGAGTTTCTCGATCTAAAATATCGATCTTCCTGAATTCGAACTTGTCATTCCGTAAGTTATGTTTAATATTGTCAATTGAGCCTTTACTTAGATTATCTATGCATAAAACTTCATAACCTCTGGATAATAGAGCGTCGCATACATGAGAACCAATAAATCCTGCACCTCCTGCTACCAGTACTTTCAAGTATTACCTCCTCCTTTATTAAAGTATATTAAACTTTGGATAGCCATAAAATCCGATTGCAATATCTCTTGGAATATGTTTCCTATTGCCATTTTTTCAAGCTTGGGGATTGACATGGGGTTCGTAGGGTTCGTTGAGTTCATAGGGTTCATAGGGTTTGTTGAGTTCGTGGGGTTCTTTGAGTTCATGGAGTTCGTTGAACCTCATCTCGTGTTGCTGAAGAATAGATAAAGTTGCTATTCGCTTGTCCCAGGGAAGGAAGGGCGGAGTC
>Ga0315537_1000304_pt1 | contig 37419 bp, 31 predicted proteins | sample SalMarSW160270MG_FD_203091 | JGI IMG/M metagenome (GOLD analysis project Ga0315537, IMG submission 203091) | Salt marsh sediment microbial communities from the Plum Island Ecosystem LTER, Massachusetts, United States - Salt Marsh Sediment SW1602-70 ... | reverse complement strand
CCGCAAATACTATCATTAATAGATGTAGTGTGTAAAACCCGCTTTGCAATTGGGCAGGAAAGCCTTCTTCTTTAAAGTAAGGATATTATGTAAAGTTAGATTGGACCTATAACACTCCGATGAAGAAGCCAGTCACTTTAGCAGACAAGCTAGATTCATATCCCCACCAGAAGTGGTCCGCACCTTCAATAATTTCGCACTCTTTGGGCTCAGGAAGATTCTGGCAAAATTCAAGGAACTGGTCGATGGGTATAAGGTCATCCCTGCTTCCCGAGATAAGAAGTTTTGGCCTGGGGCAGCTTTTGAGGAAATCAAAATCGAACATAGAGAGTGGACGCGAGATTGCAGCCAGAGCCTTAATCCGAGCATCCTTAAAGCCAACAGGAAGAGCGAAACCAGCGCCAGCCGAATAGCCAGCAAGCCCGATCCTCTTGGAATCAACTTCCGCTACCGTGCTTATAAAGGAAATGGCTGCTTTCACATCCTCTTGCTCACCTATTCCCTGACCAAACTCCCCCTGGCTCTCACCTACTCCGCGAAAGTTAAACCTAAATGAAACAAACGATGCTTGTGTAAGTGTCTCGGTGAGACTAGAGACCACATTGTTATCCATGCTACCGCCGTAAAGGGGGTGAGGGTGGCAGACTATTACTGCAGGGAAAGGTCCTACACCTTCTGGTATGGCCAATATTCCCTCGAGGGAAAGCTCACCTGAGGGAAAGTTTAATCTTGTCTTCTTCATTGTCTGCGTACGAGTTCCGGGCTTATTTGACTATAACTTTAATCAAGATGTCGCCGGGCAAGCCGTCGCTTGTCTGTAGGGCATTCCTATATCTCACCACGTCGCCTGTTTTTACTCCGGCAGGAATCCTCACCTCCAGCCTTTTTTCCCTTCTATTTAATACCTTCCTCACCCCCTGCGAAGCCTCTCCTCGGCTAATTGCAAGCTCATAATGAACTTCCCGAGGTCTTCTAGCCTGGCCAAATATTTCATCCAGATTAATTTCCTGTCCCGGCCGAGCTTCAAATCTCACTCTGCCAGGCCTGCCACCGAAGCTCCTAAAAGAGAAAGAAGAACCCCTGCCCCTGAAGAAATCGCCAAATATGTCGTCGAGGAAATCAAATCTCAGGCCAGCCCCACCGAAGTCCTTCATCATTTCCTGAAAAGTGGTTCTGGTGAAAGGACTGCCGAAGATATCGCCTATATTACCTACAGTGCCAAATTGGTCGTATTGCTTTCTTTTTTGAGGGTCACCAAGGACTCCATAAGCCTCGTTTATCTCCTTGAATTTTTCATTAGCCCACTTCTCTTTCCCAGGATTGCGATCGGGATGATATTGCATAGCCAGCTTCCGATAGGCTTTTTTGATCTCTCCATCCGAAGCGTTCCTTGGTACGCCTAAAATCCCATAGTAATCTTTAGCCATTTACTCCAAGGCAATCTCCAGAATTTTGCTGTTCACCTGCCCCCCAATATTCACAAAAATTATAGCAAAGCGGCGATATTAGCGTTAATCACCTCATACTTCTTTCTCTGTTAAAAGGAGGGTTCAACACGCTATAGCGGGTACAGCCGCCAAGATTGTTACAAAGGCTAACAAGTAGTTTGACAAAGAGGTCTTTCTTTGCTATATTGCGTTGGTTTATCCAAGACACTGAACCACTAGATCGGAGGTACTCGATATGGTCATTATTGGAGAAAACATACATGTCATAGCTCAGGCAGTTTCCACAGCGATAAGGGAAAAGGATGCCAAAGTAATCCAGGATTTAGCTAAAGCCCAAGCTGAAGCTGGAGCCGACTACATTGACTTGAATGTTGGCCCAATGAAGAAAGACCCTGAAGAAAACATGCAGTGGCTTGTCAGCACAGTTCAAGAAGTTACCGATTTACTTTTATCTATAGATACTATGAACCCTGTAGCTATGGAGGCAGGCCTAAAAGCTTGCCAGAAAAGGCCCTTGCTTAACTCTGCCTCGGGGAAGACTGACTCCAAGGAGCAAATGCTTCCCTTAGCCCAAAAATATAACTGCGATGTTGTGATTTCGGTGATGACGGATAAAGGGATGCCCCCAGATGTTGATTCTAAGATAGAGAGTATTATGGACACTGTGGCCTATGCTAATGAATTGGGGATTCCTAACGAGGACATCTGGGTTGACCCCATCATTCTTCCCGTGAGTACCGCTGGCGAAGGGCAGAGGTTCGCTGTAGCCTGTTTGGAATTTATAAAGATACTCGAGGACGTTTTGCCCGGGATTAAATCAACTGTGGGGCTTTCCAATGTGTCTAATGGGGTGCCCAATGAACTCAGGCCGCTTCTGAACCGCACATATATGATTATGTTAGATAGAAACGGGCTTTATTCTGCCATCGCTGACCCTTTAGATAAGGAGTTTATGGACTTGGTAAAGGGAAAGATGCCAGAAATAGTCGAGCTTGTTTACAAGACCATGGACGGGGAAGATATAGACCTCTCCCCCCTATCTCAAAAGGAAGTTGAATATGTTAAGACAGCCAAGGTTCTTACAGGAGAGAACTTATACTCAGACGCCTGGCTTGAAAGTTAGGAGGGTAAAGAATGGAATATAAAGCGCCAGCTGAATCGTATACCGGGGTAGTAAGAGAGATAACTATTGGGAAGGGGAAAAAGAGCTTGAAGATTGGGGGAGAGAACATTCTCCCTTTTCATTTTTTTGACCAGGGATCAAATCCCAATCCCGTAAAGTTTGCCCTGGAAGTTCTTGATATGGAACCTCAGGATTGGCCGGAACACTTAATTCAACCTTTCAGAGATGTGATAGACGACCCGGTGAAATGGGCCAAGAAATGTGAGGAACTTGGCGCAGATGCAGTATTTCTTCGTCTTGTAAGCACCGATCCGGCAGTGAAGGATAGTTCTGCGGACGAAGCGGCAGCCCTGGCAAAAAAGGTGGCCGAAGCTATAAACATTCCCTTGATTATTTATGGCTCAGGGGATGATAAGAAAGATGCCGAGGTCCTGCCCAAAGTCGCCGAGGCTTGCGACGATATGAATCTCCTTATAGGACCAGTTCAAAAGGAAAACTATGAGATTGTAGGGAGGGCACTCTTAGACCATGGACACAATGCTAGTGCTCTAAGTCCCTTGGACATCAATTTGCTGAAGGAACTAAATGTAAAACTTTGCAAGTTTTTCCCTGCTGAAAAGATAGTTATCGATCCGGAATCCGCAGCATTAGGCTATGGTATGGAATACAGCTTTTCTCTGATGGAAAGGGTGAAGCAGATTGGGATAATCACCAAGGATAATATGACAATGATGCCAATTATCGCCGACTTAGGTGGAGAGTGCTGGAAGACAAAGCAGGCCAAGGAAAACAAAGAACAAGGATTACTTTGGGAAGGAATTACAGCGTTATCGCTTCTACTGGCAGGAGCGGATATCCTTATATTGAGGCACCCCGACACTGTAAGTTTAGTGAAAGAAACAACGGAGGTAAAGTAAAAATGGTAGTAAAGGAAAAAAAGCTATCACGAAAATTCGAGGAGATTTACGAGCGTATTAAGGCTGAGTTGCCCTGGGAGCCAGTAGGTCCCACCCCCATGCCAGAGATGCCTGACCTCAGACAGTGGGACATGAGGTTATTGAAAACATATACGCCTTTTTACGCGCCATTCTGTGATTTGTGTTGCTTCTGTACCTACGGTAAGTGTGACCTCACCGAGGGAAGAAGAGGCGCCTGTGGTATTGATATATCTACCCAACAAGCAAGATTTATACTTCTCGCCTGCTTGATAGGATGCTCCGCTCATGCCGCTCACGGCGGGCACATTCTGGAGTTCTTGATTGAGAAGCACGGCCCGGATAAGAAGATAGACCTGGGAACATTTATTGAGCTTGAAGCACCAAATATAAGGACAGTTGTAGGTCTAAAGCCTGAGACTCTGGGGGACCTTCAAATAGCTCTAGAGTATGTCTTTAAAGAAATTGCTCATCTTCTTGATTCTTGCCATACGGGGCAAGAGGGAAGCTCTCTGGACTATGAATCTAAGGCCTTGCATGCCAGCATGCTGGACCATGTAGGCATGGAAATAGCTGACATCGCACAAATAGTGGGATTCGATTTTCCCACTTCTGTTGCTGAGACACCTCTTGTTGACATGGGCTGGGGAGCAATAGATAAGAGTAAGCCTGTGATCCTGGTATCGGGGCATAACCCAGCTACCTCGACGGTGGTAATTGACTACCTCAGGGAACACAACCTTGAAGACCAGGTGGAAGTCTGCGGCCTGTGCTGCACTGCACTGGAAACAACCAGGTATTCGGACAAAGCCAAAATAGTCGGTCCTCTTTCTCGTGCGCTTTTCTTCATGAGGACAGGCATTGCCGATGTGATAATGACTGACGAGCAGTGCATCAGAACAGACACGCCTCAAGAGGCAGCCAAGGTTGGGTCAGCAATGATTGCCTGTCTGGACAAGGCTATGTATGGACTCGAGGATGCCACTGAACTTGATACAGATGAGATAGTAAGGCGCATGGTGGATAATAAGGAACAGTTCGCCATCCTGGATTCACCCAAAGCAGCCGAGGTGGCGGTTAAAGTGGCTTTGGAAATAGCTCCCCAGAGAAAGAAGGCATGGGTAACGGAAGAAGAAGCCATAGAGCTGGCCAAGAAGTGTACCGACTGTAAAATGTGTGAGCAGGTATGTCCCAACCTCTTTAATATCGGCGGTGGTATAACTGAGGTCGCCAAAGGTAACTTTGACCTAATAAGGCAGCAATTCCTAAGCTGCATTGGCTGCGGTAAATGTGAAGAGGAGTGCCCCAATAATGTTCCTATCTTTAAGATAATGCAGACAGCGGCGGGCGAGGAAACCTGGAAATGTCGGGCTGGACGTGGTCCGGTTATGGATACCGAGATAAGAAACGTTGGTGCGCCTATAACGCTGGGCACAATCCCGGGAGTTATTGCTTTAGTAGGCTGTTCTAATTACCCCAATATAGAGGATATCGCTGACATGGTGGATGAATTCGCCAAGAGAAAGTATATCGTGGTTCTCACAGGTTGTGCTGCTATGGTTGCCGGTATGAAAAAGGACAAGGATGGCTTGACAGTCTATGAAAAATACCCCCCGAATTTTGATGCCGGAGGGGTAGTTAATATTGGCTCCTGTGTTTCCAATGCCCATATCTCTGGAGCAGCAATAAAGATAGCCAATATCTTCGCTGCCCTTCCCTTAAGAGGCAACTACGAGGTCATGGCCGATTATGTACTCAACCGAGTAGGCGCTTGTGGAGTGGCTTGGGGAGCAATGTCCCAAAAGGCGGCTTCCATTGGCACAGGGTTTAACAGGCTGGGTGTTCCTGTTGTTTTGGGACCTCATTCCTCCAAGTATAGAAGATTATTCCTCTCCAGGAAAGAAGAGGACGACTGGAAGGTTATGGATGCCAGAAAGAGGGAGATTGTGGATACTGTGGAGCCAGCACCTGAGCACCTGGCTTACGTATGTGAGACTAAAGAGAAAGCTATGCCCATGATAGCCAAGCTTTGCATAAGAAGAAACGATACTCCTCAGGGAAGAGCGATAAAACTGAACCACTATATTTCCCTGTACAGAAAATATATTGGAGCCGGTCTTCCTGAAGATATTCACCTCTTTGTCCGCAGGGATGCCGATATTCCACTGGTCTATAAGAAAGAAGTGCGAGCACATTTACAAGAAATTGGCTGGCAGCCCAGGGAACCGATTGGATTGCCTACCCTTATTGGCACTTATCCCACTAAGGTTCCTTTGGATGCAGTGATACATTAGTACCAAGGAAAATGGCTTAAAAGGAGGAGAAAATGAGTGCAGTAATACCACGCCACAGGGTAAATGTCTTAACGGGATTCAAATCGGCCAGGCTGATCGAAGACCCCGCGGAGTATGCCAATCTGATTAAGAAGGCTAAAAGGCCGCTTCTTGTAGTTGGTCCTCTCTTGCTGTCATCTACGGCTGATGGCAAAATTCTTATGGAATATGCCCTGGATGTCGCTAAGGCTTGCAATATCCCAATATGTGCGACAGCTCAGACTAAAGGAAAGATCGTGGAGTCCGGAGTACAGCCAGATAGCGTTTATGATGTCGTCGAGATAGTAAACGCTCTTAAGGACCCTGACTGGCAGGGAGTGAAGAAGGAAGGAAACCACGACTTGGTGATATTCTTAGGTATAAGGAGCGATTTAGAGAACCAAAGCCTTTCTACGCTCAAACACTATGCACCTCATCTAAAGACCATGACGCTGTGCAAGCATTACTTTCCCCATGCCAACTACTCACTCCCTAATTTCAAGAAGGATGCGAAATGGGAGGAGTTCTTAGAAAGCCTGATAGCCAATTTAAAGAAAGGAGACTAAAGGAAAATGGAAGGCGAATTTCATGCAGATATAGGACCTCAGTATGAAGGCGAGGTGATAAGGAAGGAAGACCTATACATCGAGTTCGGTGGGCCAAAAGTAGCACATAAATTTGAATTAGCAACGGTTAAACGCCCTGATGAAATAGAGAATGAGAAAGTAGAGATTATCGGTCCGGACCTAGGTGATTTGCAACCTTACGATGAAGAGAAAGGCGGTGGTAGCTATCCTATTGGCATTCTGGTAGACGTTGCCGGAGCGGAACTGGATAAGGATGCCGAAGCAATCATCGAGAGAAGAATTCATATGTTTACTAACATGACTGAGGGCTGGTATCACATGAATCAGAGGCAGGACGTATGGATGAGGATAAATAAAGACGCTTATAAAAAGGGCTTTACTTCCCTGCGGGAGTTGGGAGAAATTTATATCTTGCTTTATACATCAGAGATGCCAATCATCGAGAGCATCCAGGTCACTATTATCACCGATGAAAAAAAGATAGAGGAACTCCTTCCTCACGCTTTGGAAGTTTATGCCGCCAGGGATGAACGGGCAAGAACCTTGAATGATGAGGATGTGGATACTTTCTACGGCTGCGTTCTCTGCCAGAGCTTCGCCCCAACCCATGTCTCTATTATAACCCCCAACAGAATCGCCAACTGTGGAGCTATAAACTGGTTTGACGGCAGAGCTGCTGCCAAGATTGACCCCGATGGGCCCATATTTGCCATACCAAAAGGGGAGCTTATAGACCCCGTAAGGGGTGAATATTCGGGAGCGAATGTAATTGAAGCCGAAAAGTCTCTGGGAACTTACGATAGGGTTTATCTATACAGTGCATTTGAGCACCCCCATACATCTTGTGGCTGTTTCGAAGCAATTGTATATTACATTCCTGAGACGGATGCCTTTGGAGTAGTGCATAGAGAGTACAAGGGCGAAACTGTAATCGGAGAAACATTTTCCCATATGGCTGGTGACACTTCTGGAGGAAAACAAATAGAAGGAAGATTGGGAACCGGACTGGAGCAACTAAGGTCTCCCAAGTTCATCCAGGCGGACGGTGGTCTGGCCAGGATAGTGTGGATGCCCAAGGAATTAAAGGAAAGGTTTAAAGATGCCCTGGAGGAGAAGGGACTCTACGATAAAATAGCCTCAGAGGAAGATGTTAAAAACGTAGATGAGCTTCTAGAGTTCTTAGAAAAAGTGGGACATCCTTGGCTAAAAGGTGAGGTAGAGCTTCCAACATAAAAGGAGGAAATACAAAATTCTAAGTACCAAATCCTAAACAAATTCCAATGACCGAAATCTAAAATTCAAACTGCTTTGAGCTTAGGATTTAGAGTTTGACTAAGGAGGAGATTTGTTATGCCAATTGCAGGTTCTGAGATTGTAAAGTTGCTTCCCGGAAAGAGACCGTGTAAGGACTGTGGCTTCCCTACTTGTTTTGCTTTTGCTATGAAGCTAGCATCGGGCGGCACTACTGTGGACAAATGCCCTTACCTCTCTGAGGAAGTGAAAGCCAAGCTGCTGGATCTTCTGGCACCGCCGATAAAACTTGTTACCGTAGGCTCTGGGGAGAACGCCGTCAAAATCGGGAACGAAGAAGTGATATATCGACACGAAAAGACATTTATCCATTCACCAGGCATTACTCTCCTTATCTCCGACAAGGAAGACAACGCCAAAATCGAGGAGAAAATAAAAAAGATAAAGGACCTGCAGTTCCCCTGGGTCGGGGTAACCCTAAAGGCAAATCTTTTGGCACTTTATTTTGAATCAGGGGACAGGGACAAATTTTTGGCTTTGGTGAAGAAAGTTTATGATTCAACAGACCTGGGCATGGTCTTAATCTCAGAAGACATAGACGCCTTATTTGCTGCACGGGATATATGCGTGGATAGGCATCCACTTCTTTACCCCATAACGAAGGGAAATATCGATGATGCTATTCCAAAGATTAAAGCTAATCTTACTCCTGTTGGCCTTCGCGGAGGGAGTATTGAAGAACTTGTTCCTCTGACTACCAAGTTAAAAGATGCTGGGATTGAGGAACTGGTCTTAGACCCGGGTTCTAAAAATTTGCTGGAGGCAATAAGAGACCAGACTTTTATCAGAAAGGCAGCGTTGAAGCAAGGTTTCAAACCCCTTGGCTATCCCACCATTGGCTTTCCTTGCTTCATGGCCAAAGATAGACTGAAAGAAATGCTAATAGGCTCGGCATTTATAAATAAATGGGCTAGCATTATTGTCTTTTCTGATTTCGACCAGCATTCCCTGCTGTCTCTTCTGGTGCAACGGCTTAACATCTATACCGATCCTCGTTTTCCGATGGCGGTAGAGGAGAAGTATTATGAGGTTGGAGAACCTGATGAATCCTCCCCGGTTCTTGTCACTTCAAACTGGGCTTTGACCTACTTCCTTGTCTCATCGGCTGTCGAGGCTACCAAGGTTCCCGCCTATGTTTGTGTTAAGGACGCGGAAGGACTTGGCGTCCTCACTGCCTGGGCAGCAGGTAAGTTTAGCGGCGATTCCGTAGGAACATTTATCAAGAAATGTGGCATCGAGGATAAGGTAAAACATAGAAAGCTAGTTATCCCGGGGAAAGTGGCCAGAATCAAAGGTGAGCTTGAAGATGCTCTGGACCTTAAGTGGGAGATAATAATCGGTCCCCGGGAAACTACCGGAATAGGAGCTTTCCTGCCTGGATTTGCTAAGCAACTTAAAGGATGATTACAGAGGCGCAAGCTAGCCAAGCAGTAGCTGAGATTTTAAGCTCGCATAAAAAAGAGAGGAAAAACTTAATCCCACTATTGCAAGAAGTCCAGACAAGCCTCGGGTATCTCCCCAAGAAAGCGATGCAAAAAATTGCTGGCTTCTTGGAGATGCCAGAAGTTGAGGTTTGGGGGGTTGCTACTTTCTATAATCAGTTTCGCTTTGTTCCGTTAGGAAAATACCACACTGTGGTTTGTATGGGGACTGCCTGCCACTTAGCGGGGGGCAAACTTATTTTGGATGCCTTAGAACGCGAGTTAGATATCAAAGTAGGTGAGACTGCCGAGGATGGTAACTTTAGCTTGGAAAGGGTCGCTTGTATTGGGTGCTGCATGCTGGCTCCCGTGATTGTAATAGGGGATAAAATTCATCCCAAGATGACGCCTTTTAAGGTGGAAGAGGCTTTAGTACCTTATAAGCAAAAACCTCAGAACGAGAAGAGTTGAGATAGAACTCCTACCCCACCCTTTTTCTGTCTCTATCTTGTGTTTAACATGACTTTCGAGGAAATTAATAATAAAGCGAAGTCGGAATGGGAAGCTCTGCAGAAGGGCAGCTATGTCCTTATCGGCACAGCTACTTGTGGTCGGGCAGCGGGCGCCCTGGACGTGGTTGATGCTTTTAAAAAAGAGCTAAGACGGCAAGGTCTGGAGGTCCCGATTATCCAGGTTGGGTGCATAGAGCTATGCTATGCCGATCCCTTGGTTACGATATCCAAGCCCGATTCTCTTCGTGTCGTGTATAACAATGTAACTCCTGAGATTGTGCCCCGTCTTGTGGAAGGTTATGTTGCCGGCGATGACCCTTGCCTTGAGCTTGCCTTAGGCACACTTGAAGGAGGCGGCGAAGAAGGTGTTTACATTCCAGAACTTCCCCGGTTTGAACATGAGCTTCGCCTTATACTAGGCCGCTGTGGCTATATTGATCCTGAGAATATAAACCACTACATCGCCAATGGTGGCTATAGCGGTCTGGAGAAGGCATTAAGAATGTCGCCTGAGGAAATAATAGAGGAGGTGAGAAAATCTGGGCTACGGGGAAGGGGAGGGGCTGGATTTCCTACCTATCGGAAGTGGGAGCTATGCCGTAAGGCTAGAAGCACACCAAAATATATCATATGTAATGCCGATGAGGGAGACCCCGGTGCTTTCATGGACCGAGTCGTTTTGGAAAGCGACCCGCATCAAGTTATCGAGGGCATGATTATCGCCGGCTATGCCATAGGTGCTGAGCAAGGCTATATCTATGTCCGTGCTGAATATCCTTTAGCTATTGAGCGTATTCAGATTGCCTTAAAGCAAGCGGAGGAATTAGGTTTTCTGGGAGACAATATCTTAGGCAGTGATTTTGGGGTTCATATCGAGATAGCAGCCGGAGCCGGTGCTTTTGTTTCTGGCGAGGAGACGGCTCTCATGTCAGCTGTTGAAGGGAGAATGAGCACGCCTAGACCAAGGCCACCTTATCCTGCCGAGCTTGGATTATGGAGTAAACCTACTTTGTTAAACAATGTGAAGACATTTGCTTATGTGCCTTTGGTAATTGAGCGAGGGGGGGATTGGTTTGCTTCTACCGGCACTGAGGGAAGCAAAGGTACGGCGGTGTTTACCCTGGCAGGCAAAGTCGCCAATTCGGGACTGGCCGAAGTGCCTATGGGAACCACACTTCGTGAGCTTATTTATGATATCGGTGGTGGAATTGCTAAAGATAAACAGCTTAAAGCAGTACAGATAGGGGGGCCCTCAGGGGGCTGCCTTCCCGAGACTTTGCTTGACACCCCTATCGATTATGATTCCCTTCGAGAGGCTGGCTCAATGATGGGCTCAGGGGGTATGATTGTCATGGATGAGGATAACTGCATGGTCGATGCCGCCAGATTTTTTCTTGATTTCTCTACCAAGGAATCCTGCGGTAAATGCACCATGTGTCGCCTAGGGACTTTGCAAATGCTACACATTTTAGAGGACATCACAGCTGGTCGAGGCAAAATAGAGGATATCGACCTTCTCCTTACATTAGCTGAGGATGTCAAGATAGGCTCGCTTTGCGGTTTAGGGAAGACAGCTCCTAATCCTGTCCTCACAACCCTGCGCTATTTCCGAGACGAATATGAAGCTCATGTCTTAGAGAAGCGCTGCCCTGCCAGGGTATGTCCGGAACTCACTGTATATTATATCCTTCCAGACAAGTGTGATAGAGCCTGTGAGCATTGTGTTTTGACCTGTCCCACAGAAGCAATTAAGGGGGGTAAAGGAGAAGTTAAAATCATAGACCAAGAAAAGTGCTCTAAGTGTGGTACTTGCATAGAGGTCTGCCCTCCCGAGTACAATGCAGTGGTGAAGCTATCGCCTGTTAGCTTACTGCCTTCCTCAAACTTGTCTGAAAAGAGAGCAAGGAAATGACCAAAACAATTGCCATCGCAGGAAAAGGAGGTACAGGTAAGACTACTGTTGCTGCCTTATTAATCAAGCTCCTTTCGCAAAAAGGGTTGGTTCTGGCTGTAGATGCTGACCCTAGCACCAATCTTAACCAGGCGCTGGGCCTGTATCTGGATGATAATAAAACTGTGGGCAGAATACGGGAAAAGATGACTGAGGCTGTCTCCAAAGGTCGTTTTAGCCCCACTATTGCCAAACAGGAATATCTGTTTAGCAAGATAATGGAATCCTTAGTAGAGTCCAAAGGCTTTGACCTTTTAGCCATGGGGCGTCCGGAGGGGCCTGGATGCTATTGTGCCCCTAATGAGTTTTTGCGCGTCTCCTTAGATAAGCTGGTGAAAGATTATAAGTATAATTATATTGTCATGGACTGTGAGGCAGGCATGGAACACATTAGTCGGCAAACAACCAGGGATGTGGATGTTTTGCTCATTATGTCTGACCCTACGATGAGAGGCATCACCACGGCAGCGCGTATGAAGGACCTCATTGGGGAACTAAGGTCAAAGATAGGCAAAGTCGGGCTTATAGTCAACCGTGTCAAAGATGAGTTATCTCCAGAGATAAAAAAGGCAATCGACGAATCTGGCCTTCAGGTTATCACCCTGATTCCAGAAGACTCCAATATGGCGGGTCTGGAAATGAAGGGAAGACCCATAACTGAACTCCCCCAGGAATCCCCCCTTCAATTAAAGGTCAAGGAGATGATTGAAGGCTTGGGTTTATGATTGAGGAAATATCCTCCCTGCTGGAGGATCTGCAAAAATAAGTCGAAAGGCAGGTAAGGACTTATGGATACAAAAGAATACCCGGCGATATGGCTACAAGCCGCTGGCTGTACCGGCTGCTCAGTTTCACTTCTGAATGTCATAAATCCCTCCATCAAAAACCTCTTAGTTGACGAAGTGCTCCCGGGTAGTCATATAAATCTAAGGTTTCACCCCACTGTCATGGCAGGGTCGGGAGAGCCTATAATTGAAATTATGGTTGATACCTCCAAGAAGAAAAAAGGGGGTTACATCCTAATTGTGGAGGGAGCTATACCCACAGCTAAAGGTGGCATTCATGGTGTGGTTGGAGAAAAGGATGGGAAGCCAATGACTATGAAATCATGGGTGGAAACATTAGCCAAGGATGCCCTGGCAGTAATTGCTCTGGGTAGCTGTGCTGCCTTTGGGGGTATCCCTGCTGCTTATCCCAACCCTACTCAGTGCCGCAGCGTCGGTGAGATTCTTCAAGCCAAAGGCATCAATACTCCATTGGTAAATATCCCCGGTTGTCCTCCACACCCCGACTGGTTTGTAGGCACGGTGGCAACAATCCTGCTTTCCGGTCTGCCCAAGCCGGAAGATTTGGATGAACTTGGGCGTCCTAAGGCTTTCTATGGGCAAACAATCCACGAGAACTGTCCACGACGAGCCTACTATGATGAGAATAAGTTTGCCAAAAAATTCGGCGACCCTGGATGTAATTACGAACTAGGATGCAGGGGACCTATAACCCATGCCGATTGTCCTCTGAGATTGTGGAACAATAAGATTAATTGGTGTGTAGGTTGTGGTGCCACCTGTATTGGCTGCACGGAGCCTGGGTTCTTTGACATATCTCCGCTTTATGAGAAAGTAAGCGAAGCTGCTCTGCCAGAGGAGGTTTGAATTAATGGGCAAGATTATAATCGATCCAGTAAGTCGTATTGAAGGACATCTTAAAGTGGAGGCGGTAGTTGAGGGCGGTAAAGTAAAAGAGGCTAAAAGTTCAGGGACGCTGTTCCGCGGCTTGGAGCTAATCATGAGGGGTAGGGACCCCCGTGATGCCCAGCGGATATCTCAGCGTATTTGTGGAGTTTGCCCGACAAGCCATTCTACTGCCGCTGCTTTAAACCTGGATAGTGCTTTTGGCATCGCTGACAAAATTCCCGACAACGGAAGAATCATCCGTAATCTAATTCTGGGGGCAGCCCATATTGCTGACCACATCCTTCACTTCTATCATCTTGTGGCTCTTGACTATGTAGATGTGGCTAAGTTAGCAAAGTATGATGGGAATAATCCCACATTAAATTCAATAAGGAATTTTATTGAGCGAGGGGAATTAGGACCTTTTGTGCCTCGTTATGAAGGTGATTATCGCCTCCCTGACGAAGCTAATGAACAGGCTATAGCACACTATATCTCGGCATTCGACATGCGTCGTAAAAGCCAGGAGATGCTTGCCCTGTTCGGTGGTAAGATGCCTCACAACATGGGCGTAATGCCCGGTGGCGTTGCCTCTGTACCCACAGTTGATAATATGACAGCCTTCCTGTGGAAGTTGAAGGAGCTTCAGGAGTTTATTGATAATGTCTACCTACCAGATGTACTGGCAGTAACCCAGGTTTATTCGGATTACTTTGAGATTGGTCATGGTTGCGATAATCTACTTGCTTACGGCTCTTATGAACTGGATGGAAAGGAGGCCAACCTCACCAAGAGGAAAAGATTTTTTCAGCCAGGGATCACCTCTACCAGCCTTAAGTTTAATGCATTTGATCCAACTAAGATCACTGAAGAGGTGAAGCATTCCTGGTATGCCGATTCTATCAGCGGCAAACATCCCTCCCAGGGAGATGTTGTTCTTGATGAAGAGAAGAAGGGAGCTTATTCCTGGCTAAAATCACCTCGTTATGGTAAGGCAGTTTTTGAAGTCGGGCCATTGGCTCGAATCATGGTCAACTATGCCGATGGTGATCCCAGAGTAAAAAGCCTGGTTGATTCTGCCTTATCCCAGGCAAACATAGGTCCCGATAAAATGTTTTCTGTCATGGGTCGTAATCTTGCTCGAGCCTTAGAAACCAAATTAATAGCCGACGCTTTGGCCGACTGGGTTCTAGAGCTCAAACCCGGTGAGCCAGCTTACATAAACTATGAACTTCCCGAGGAGTCCACGGGAATGGGCCTGGTCGGTGCAGCGAGGGGTGCACTGGGGCACTGGATAGAAATAAAAGAAGGAAAGATTGCCAATTACCAGGTCATTACCCCTTCTACATGGAATATTTCTCCCAGGGATGATGAAGACCAACCTGGACCCTTGGAGCAGGCTATTAGTGGAACCAAGATAAAGGATGAAGCTAATCCCTTTGAGATAGTGCGCATTGTGAGGGCCTTTGACCCTTGCCTCGCTTGTTCCGTACATTTGTTAAGTCCTAAAGGGCATGACCTGGGGAAATTCAGGGTTTGTTAGTAAACATTTGGAGGAAAGTTCAGGAATGGGAAAATTTGTTCTGGGAATAGGGAATATCTTGTTAAGAGACGAAGGGATTGGTTGTCATGTAGCACATGCTTTGGAGGGAATACCTCTCCCCGGTGTAAAAGTAATAGACGGGGGGACGTGCCCCGAAGCACTGCAGCTTTTCGAGGATGCGGATAAATTGATCATAGTGGATGCTGTTAAAGGTGGGGGAACACCTGGACAAATTTACCGTTTTCACCTTGAGGATATAAGTCTAGAACAAAAGCCATTTCTATCCCTACACGATGTGGGTTTAGTGGATAGCTTAATGTTAATGCAGCTTTGGCATAAAACAGGTGAAACTGTCGTTATTGGGGTCGAACCCAGGGAGATTAGCTGGGGGTTAGAATTATCGCCAGAGCTTCGAGAGAAAATGCCTCAGATAATAGATGTCATTTTGTCAGAACTTAATACCTCCCCTAACCTCTTATCAAGGGAGAGGAATAAGGTGAGGATGTAAAGGAGAGATGAAATGTTGATTTCAGAACAAAAACCAATCGAAGAAATCCTGAGTTATCTTGAGAGGGATAAGACTATCTTTATCGTCGGTTGTAAGGGATGTGCTGAGGGGTGGGGGAGTGGAGGAGAAAAACAAGTAGCAGAAATGGGGAAAAGTCTGCAGGAGCAAGGCAAAACTATTACGGGTTCAGTAGTTGTCGATATGCTGTGTGATAACGCGTTAACCAAATTGAAGTTCAGAGTTCATAAAAAAGAAATTGATGCTGCCGATTCTATCTTGGTTCTGACCGATGGGTCTGGAGTGCAGACTGTAGCCGAAGTAGTGGATAAGGTAGTACATCCTGGCTGCAACACTCTTTCTTCAGGTGGTGCCCACGCCGAGTGGAAAGAAGCAGAGCGCTGCCTTGAGTGTGGTGATTGTATGCTGGAGTTTACTGGCGGCCTCTGTCCCATCGCCCGATGTTCCAAGCATCTGCTCAATGGTCCCTGTGGCGGCTCACAAGATGGTAAATGTGAAGTTAACCAGGATATACCCTGCGTCTGGCAACAGATAATTGATCGCCTTGCCAAACTAGGACAACTTGATAAATTGGAAAAACTTGTGACACCGAAGAATTGGAGCGTAAGCCTTACATCAGGACCACCAATAAGGAGGTTTTCCTAGATGTCATTGCACGTGACAGAGGCAATCGCCAGAAGCTACTCAGGCTCATACGTCAAATATAGGAATTATAAAGGAGGAAAGAAATGAATGCACAAGTCCAAAAACCTTTTGAAGAGATTCTAGGATATCTTGAAGGTAAGAAAAGGATATTCCTGATGGGGTGTGGAGGATGCGCCACAATCTTTCATACAGGTGGTATCAAAGACGTGGATGAGATGGCAGAGAGACTGACCAAGCAAGGGAAGGAGATCGTAGGTAAAATTGGATTGCCATTTGCCGTGTTTACTTGCTACCTTCCAATGTCCTCCATGTTTTTGAAGGAGCACAGGGAGGAAATAGAGAAATGCGATGCCATATTAATGCAGAGTTGTGGCGATGGTTTGCAGGCAGTGAGAGGATATTTGGAAGAAGAAATGGGTATTGTAAAGCCTATGTATCCGTCAAACAATGCCCTTGGGTTTTCCAGTGGAGGACCCAGCAAGTTCAAAGAGGAATGCCAAGCCTGTGGAGAATGCGAACTTGGGAGAGCTGCTGGTATTTGCCCACTGGTCCAATGTCCCAAAGGGTTGTTAAATGGTCCCTGTGGAGGAACAACTACGGATGGCAAGTGTGAAGTAGACCCTACACGTGACTGCGCTTGGGTCATGATATACAAGAGGTTAGGGAAACTTGGTGAACTTGATGAGCTTTCAGAAATACAAGAACCGCATGATTGGAGTAAAGCGGTAAGACCACGCAGCTTAGAGGTTGAACCTATCGATCTGTTAGAGGAATTGAAGGGGACGAAGAAGGTACTGGAAACATTAGGAGTATAACAAAGAGCAGCATAAGGAGGGACTTATGAAGACGAAAAGCAATTTGGAAAGGGTGCTAGAGGCTGGACAGTTTGCTGTTACAGGCGAACTGGGACCACCACAAAGTGCTGACGCCGAAGTAATCAGGAAAAAGGCGAAGATACTCAAAGGCCACATAGATGCCGTTAATGTCACCGATGGCCAGACTGCAGTAGTGCGCATGTCATCGTGGGCAGCTTGTCTCATAGCCAAAGAGGAGGGTTTAGACCCCATTGTCCAGATGACCTGTCGCGACCGGAATCGCATCGCCCTTCAGATGGATATTTTAGGCATAGCAGCACTGGGCCTTAATAATATGTTGTGTCTCACAGGCGATCACCAGAAATTTGGCAACCATCCTACGGCTAAAGGTGTCTATGATCTCGATTCTATTCAATTTGTTAAGATGGTGAAGGACATGCGAGATGAGAGAAAGTTCCAGTGCGGCGAAGAGATGACGGTTGAGCCTCGTCTTTTCATTGGAGCTGCTGCTAATCCTTTTGCTGACCCTTTTGAGTTCAGGGTGGTGCGTCTCAGCAAGAAAGTGGCAGCGGGAGCAGACTTCATCCAGACCCAGCTCGTCTATAATGTGGATAAGTTTGCTGAGTGGATGAAGATGGTACGCGACAGAGGGTTACACGAGAGGGTAAAGATACTGGCTGGTGTTGGTCCCATAAAATCAGTTGGTGCTGCGAAGTATATGAAAACCAGAGTTCCTGGGATGGACGTGCCTGACAGCGTTGTTCAGCGGCTTCAAGGAGTGCCCAAGGAGCAAGTATCTAAGGAGGGCATCAAGCTTTGCGTTGACATTATCGATCAAGTGCGTCAAATTGAGGGTGTGGCTGGTATCCACCTCATGGCTATCGAGTGGGAAGAGGCTGTGCCTGAGATACTAGAGGCAGCGGGCCTTTTACCCCGCCCCAAGTTTTCCCCATAATGAGAAAGCAACATTCTTCATCACCTGGCTCCCGGGAGCATGGCTATGAGCTCCCCTATAAGCTCGCTCGCGACCAATTGGCCAAAATCAGCGGTATAGAGGAGCAATGCCGTAAAAGCGGTGCGCAGTGTATAGGCCCTAATAAGATAATTATTGCTTATCTAAATCAGCCATATCACATTACCCTTCCTGATGCCGAAATATCGTTGGAGGATGGCAAAGCAGAAATTTCACTGAAGGACAAAATTCTAATACTTCACTATTTCAATTCTGCAGGAGGCACCCCGCCTACCGGAATATTGATCACCTACAAACAGCTACCGGGAGGTGTCAGCTATTTTCCGGCATTTTCCCAAAGAGCCATAAACCCTTTTGTAAAACACTTTGGCCAAAAGCCTGAGCTGCTAATAGACCTCTCAGCAAAATTGGGTGGCTATAAAGCGAACCAGGGAGACGTATCTGTAACCATCAACGCCTTCAGCCATGTGCCTATAACTTTTGCTTTGTGGAGAGGTGATGAAGAGTTTTCTCCTAGCGGGAGTATATTGTTTGATGCTAATATTTCTGATTACCTCTCCACCGAGGATATAACTGTGCTATGTGAAACTATTGTTTGGAAGCTAGTCAAAAGTATTCCCCCTACCTAAGCCAACAACTCCTTAGCTATCGCTTTGACACGAAATAGGTAATCCCAATATCTCTATTTGCGTTAAAGCCTCTGTTTATGATATAGTCCAAGCCTTGAAGTTGCTCTCTGGAACTCAGTTAGTCGAATGTTTTGGAGGCAGTTACCTCAAAACTTAGGCTTTTTCCCAGTTTAGTTTATTCAGGTCAAGGTGATGTAATGTAACTAGCGTTCGTTGAGGAAGGAATAAACAATGGTTCAAGAAGGCATAATCACATTAAATATAGATAGCAAGACTGTAAAGGCTAAACAAGGGCAGACGATATTGGAGGCTGCCAGAAGCTCGGAAATTTACATTCCCAGTCTTTGTCATTATCCCGGTCTAGAACCGCTGCCCCGAGTAATCCCTGACGAGGCTTGCCAGCTCTGTGCAGTGGAGGCAAATGGCAGTATCGTCCTCTCTTGTGTCACTCCCGTCTCTGAGCGAATGGTAGTCAAGACAAAGACGCCAAAGGTACAAGAGCTTCGGCAAAAAAAATTGCTTGCCGTTTTAACTAGACAGCCCCCAGATATCTGCTTTGAAAAAAAGGAATGCGAACTTCAGAAAGCCATCGACTATATCGGTTTGAGGGAGATGCCTGTCCATGTTCCTAGGTCTTTACCCCTCTTGGAGGACAATCCCTTCTTCGTACGTGATTCCAGTTTTTGCATTTTATGTAACCGCTGTCTCCGGGTCTGTGACGAGATAAGAGGACTGGGAGTAATTGAACCTGCTTTTCCATGTTACAAAGCTTGCCCTGCTGGCATAGACATTCCTCGTTATATTCGTCTCATTGCCAGAGGGAGACCGAGCGCTTCCCTGGCAGTGATAAGAGAAAAGGTTCCCTTTCCTGCTGTATTAGGCAGAGTATGCGCTGCCCCATGCCAGAAAGAATGTCGGCGCGGCCTGGACATAGATGAAACATTAAAAATAAGAATCCTCAAGCGCTTTGCTGCTGATAATGGTGATGATAGCTGGAAAAAGCAGGCGAAGTTTCTCCCGTCAACTGGCAAAAGCATAGCGGTAGTGGGGGCAGGGCCGGCTGGGCTCACCTGTGCCTACTATCTGGCCAAGCTGGGACACAAGGTAACTGTACTTGAAGCTTTACCCGAGCCAGGTGGAATGATGAGGATGGGGATTCCTGAATATCGTCTACCTCGAGACATACTTCATGATGAGATTCGAGAAATTGAGAAGACAGGCGTGGAAATCAGACTAAATACTCGTGTCGAGTCTTTGGATTCCCTGTTTGAGCAGGGATACCAGGCGATTTTTCTTGCCATCGGTGCTCACAAGGAAATGAAGCTGGGGGTTGAGGGAGAAGATTTACGCGGGGTGATCGGGTGTGTGGAATTCCTTCGACGGTTTAATCTCGGAGAGAAGGTGCAGGTAGGAAATAGGGTAGGAGTAATTGGTGGAGGAAACGTTGCTGTAGATTCCGCGCGTGCTGCATTACGGCTCGGCGCTAAGAGAGTGATCATTTTTTACCGCAGGACGAAGAGCGAAATGCCAGCCCAGTCGGAAGAGGTAGAACAAGCATTGGAGGAAGGAGTTGAAATCATCTTTCTCGTCGCGCCCTCCAAGATTTTTAAAGAGAATGGTAATCTGAAACTAGAGTTAGTCCGTATGGAACTGGGAGAACCAGATTCCAGTGGCAGGCGCCGCCCGATTCCTATTAAGGGAAGCGAGTTTGTTGCTGAGCTTGATACTTTGATTGCTGCCATCGGTGAGCAACCGGATGTTCCTGCAGACCTGCGAGTCGAAGTAGGGCGAGGAAACGTAGTGAAGGTCAATGAAGACTTAAGTACGAATCAAGAGAGCGTTTTTGCCGGGGGCGATTGTCAGAGTGGACCAGCTTTAGTTATCAATGCTATTGCCGCAGGAAGGAAGGCAGCTCAGTCCATTGACCGTTGTCTGGGTGGCAAAGGGGATATTACAGAGCATCTTGTTCCTGCCGAGGAGTCTATGGAGTGGTTAAAAGAAGCACCTGCAGGAGAGAGATTGGCTACTATTTCTTATCTTGCGCCCCAGGCGCGCGTTGATGGTCTTTCCGAGGTGGAGCAGGCAATGGATTGGGATACAGCAGTCGCTGAAGCTCAACGCTGCCTCCAGTGCCATGCTATTGCACCTCTGGGAGGGCAGACCCTTCTTGAGGTTGGCTGTAAATTCTGCGGTGCTTGCGTTGATTCCTGTCCCACAGGTGCCCTCGCTGATTCGGCTATCCGCGGAATTGCTAAGCCCGATCGTGTGGTTACCACAATTTGTCCCTATTGCGGTGTTGGCTGCCAGTTAAATCTTCTGGTCAAGGATGAAAAGATAATAGCTTCTATTCCGGATCCGGATGGCCCGTCCAATTACGGGCAGGCATGTGTCAAAGGACGGTATGGGATTGCCGACTTTGTCCATCATCCTGAGAGGTTGACCACTCCCTTGATAAGAAAGAACGGAGAGTTGCGGGAGGCATCCTGGGATGAAGCGCTGGAGTCGGTGACGGAGGGACTGAAGCGATACCCACCACAGGAAGTAGCAGTAATTACCTCAGCCAAGTGCACCAATGAAGAGAATTATATCATGCAAAAATTCGCCCGAGCAGTGCTGGGCACCAACAATGTTGACCATTGTGCCCGGCTGTGTCATGCCCCCACTGTGGCTGGCCTGGTACAGAGCTTTGGCAGTGGAGCCATGACCAACTCCATCAACGAAATTGGCGACGCCGCTTGTATTTTGGCTATCGGCACCAATACTACAGAAGACCACCCTGTGATCGCCCTTGAGATGAAAAGAGCGGTAAATAATGGAGGGAAGCTAATCGTAGCTAACCCCCGCGAGATCGACCTTTGCCGCTTTGCTAGCCTCTGGCTTCAGCATAGCCCTGGCACAGATGTTGCTTTGCTTATGGGGATGATGCGGGTTATAGTGGATGAGGGATTATTAGACTCGGCCTTTATCAAGGATAGATGTGAGAACTTCGATGCTTTCAAGGAGTCGCTGAAAGACTTTGACCTTGATTTTGTTGAGCTAATCACCAAGGTGCCGCAGGACAAGATAGTGGAAGCTGCCCGTATGTTCGCCACTAATAGTCCTGGCACCATTCTCTATTCCATGGGCATTACTCAGCATTCTCATGGCACTGATAATGTGCTGGCCACCGCCAATCTGGCAATGCTCACCGGGAATATGGGCAAGCCATCAACCGGGGTCAATCCATTAAGAGGTCAGAACAACGTACAGGGTGCCTGCGATATGGGTGCCTTGCCTAACGTCTACTCTGGCTATCAGGCAGTAAGCAATCCAGCTATAAGAGAAAAGTTCGAAACTGCCTGGGGGTGCTCATTGCCTCCGTCCCTTAAAGATAAGTTTGGGATTACTTGGGCGTGTTCATTACCATTAGCTCCGGGTTTGACCTTGGTCGAGATGCTTGACGCCGCCTACCACAAAGATATAAAGGCGATATATCTGGTTGGTGAGAATCCAGCATTGAGCGACCCTGATGTTCAGCATGTCCGAGAGGCACTGGCTCGGCTTGATTTCTTTGTGGTTCAGGATATATTCCTTTCTGAGACAGCAAAGCTTGCCCATGTTGTCTTGCCGGCGGCAAGTTTTGCTGAAAAGGATGGCACTTTTACTAACACTGAGCGCCGGGTGCAGAGGGTGCGGAAAGTTGTCGAGCCCGTGGGCAATTCCAAGCCTGACTGGTGGATCGTCTGCCAGGTAGCTCAAAGGTTAGAGGCCAAGGGCTTTGACTACAGCGACCCTTCTGAAATAATGGAGGAAATTCGCAATCTTACTCCCAGCTATGGCGGCATAAGTTACCAAAGGTTAGATAATGGCGGAATCCAGTGGCCCTGTCCTCTCGATGACCATCCAGGTACACCGATATTACACAGGGATATTTTTGTTAGGGGAAAAGGTAGATTCATGCCGCTAAAGTATGTTCCCCCCGGGGAGTCACCTGATGAAGAGTATCCCCTGATTCTCACTACAGGGCGCAGCTTGTATCATTTCCACACTGGGACGATGACTCGCAAGGTAGCTGGGCTTAACATTATAGAGCCTGAAGGTGTGGTGGAAATCAGCCCTCAGGATGCTTCGCAACTCGGCATAGCTCAGGGCGATAAGGTTAAAGTGAGCTCCCGACGCGGTGGAGTTATCACTAAAGCTAAAATAACTGAAGCAATGCCACCTGGGCTAGTGTTTATGGCTTTTCATTTCGCCGAAAGCGCTGCTAATGTCCTCACTAACCCCAAGCTCGACCCTGTGTCTAAGATTCCGGAGCTTAAAGTCTCAGCAGTGAAAGTGGAGAGGCTGTAAACGTTTTGCAGGGAATAACATTACGGTGAATTGAAGTTCAAAGCCCTTCGTCTCCAAATATTATCATCAATGGCAATGAAGCAGTTTTTCTCACCACTCTAACCGCTGCTGCCCGCATAAAGATTTATCGGCACCTTGACCAATATTGTGGTTCCCTTTCCTTCTTGAGAACTTACTTCGAGTTGCCCGCCTATTAATTGGACTCGTTCCGCCATACCAGTAAGCCCCAGCTTACCCTGACCGGCAAACTCACTTAACTGCCGGGGAAGCTTAAAGCCCTTGCCATTATCGCTAATGGTCACCCTGATTTCAGTTCTCTGGCACTCCACTGTAATGCTGGCTTCAGATGCTCCGGAATGCCGGTGAACATTATTTAAGGATTCTTGAATAATACGGAATAAAACTAGCTGCGTTTCTGGTGAGAGTAGCGGTATGACATCTGCCTTGACCTGAATTTCGATTCCACTAAGTTTGTGTATCTCTTCAGCTAGCCATTTGATAGCTGCCAGCAAGCCTAAGTCATCTAGAATGCTTGGCCTCAGAGCTTGAGCGTAGTGCTTGATGTTTTGGTAAGTGTGCTGAGATAGTTCGTACAACTTCCCTAGCTCATTTCTTAGCTCTTGAGGCGAATATCTCTCAGCTTTGTAGGCAACCTTATCTATGCCATGAGTCAATAGTACTATTTGCTGTGAGGCATCGTCATGTAGTTCTCGAGCAAGACGTTTGCGTTCTTCTTCTTGAGCTTGTAAAACTTGCCTGCAGTAGAATTGAAGATTATCCTGTAATCTTCTTTCCTGGGTTATATCACGAGCCATATTGTGAAAAGCCTGAGGCTTGCCATCGCTGACAATGAGACGCGTGGTTAGCTGCATGATTGCTTCAGAACCGTCTTTTTTTATTAACCGCTGTTCATAGCGGTGTTCCATAGTCTCGCCTCTGAGCAGCTTATCTTTTACCTGTCTCGCTATAGACAGGTTCTCGGGAGTAAGAAACTGAAGGACGTTTTTGCCTGGTAATTCTGAAACTGGATAGCCGCTGAGCTTTTCACAAGCTCTATTAACCAGAGTGATGTTGCCCTCCAAATCATGGACCCAGATGGCATCGCTAGCATTGGTAAACAACTCTTCGTAGTTTTGCCGCGCCAATTTCATAGCTTTGACAGTTTTTTTCAGCCTCTCTCGCTGGCGTCTATTTTGACGATAGGCGGCCATAAGCATGATGGCCAAGGCACCAATGACGAGGGCGGCGATACTCTCCAGAAGCGCATCTCTAAAATCGGGGGAAATGGTAAAAGCGCGAAGTAACATTGCCACAGCGCTTGATAGCCATACTGCGCCGCCGCCGATGATCCCCAGTGTCCAGCCTGCATACAATATCAACAGAAGATAGCAAAGTCGCTCCAAACTGTGTCGGGAAAGCTCTAGAGTTGCAGGTATCGAAATCTCATTCAAGACAGGTATCTGAGATACGAACTGGGTAAAATGAGATACGGTTAATAAAACAAATAAAGCGATTATGATCCAGAGGTGCGGGTTTCTTACCCCCGGAGCCTGTTCTCGGTATTTTCTAAAGTAACTAATCCCCATTGTAGTCCTTTGACTATTGCTTCGCTGCGCGAGGCCACATTCAATTTATTGAAGATATTAGTTAAGTGAGCCTTAATTGTGCGCTCGCTAAGAAACAATTTTTCTGCTACGTCTTTGTTACTCATTCCCAAGGCGACTAGTCTGAGTACCTCTGATTCTCGTTCACTCAGTATGTTTGATGGTTTGTGTTCTTCAAGCGGCGCTACCATAGCTCGCTTTAACAGCTTGGCGATAATTTTGGGGTGTAGTACTGATTCACCCGACTTTATAGCTCGAATAGCTCCAGCCAAATCACGCCCTCTGGCGCTTTTCAGGAGGTAACCAGCAGCTCCGGCATCAAGCAATCCCATTACATACTCATCGTCGTCATAAGCAGTGAGGATTAGGATGGCTATGTCAGGAGCAATCTCTTTAATCTTTCTCGTGGCTTCAATTCCATTGAGTTTAGGCATAACGATATCCATCACCGCTACGTCGGGCTTTAACTCTGAGGCAAGCTTGACTGCCTCCTCACCGTCAGTAGCCTCAGCCACAATTTCCATGTCCTCCTCACCGTCCAGTGCTTGACGCAGCGCTTCACGTACTAGGGGGTGGTCATCAGCAATTAAGACCGTTAATTTGTCTCTTGTCTCCAAGTTTCCAGCTTCCGAGTTAATTATAAGCCTATGTGTACATTTGGGCAAGCCGACTGCCCTTTTGGATATGACCAAAGTGCTGTTGCAAATTATAACCTACGGACGATGGCAGGCAATGGGGCAGGGGCTAGAATTATGGTGAAATGAATAGAAAAGGAGAGGAAAAAATGGCTAAAGATGTTGCAGTAATGAGAGAAAATGTTCACGTGCAGGTCGTGCCAGACAAAGAACAGGTACTCGCTGTCTTAAAGAGAGCAGCTACCGAATCGGAATTCTTGGCGCGACTAGCCGATAACCCGCATGAGGCTCTCAAGGAGTATTACTCCTTAACAAACGAAGAGAGAGCAGCCTTAGCCAGCGGCGACATAAAGAAAATAGAGTCCTGGGTAGGAAAGCTGGATAAGGAGCTAGCTACCTGGCTATGGTGTCGGCTGTCACAAGAAAAATATTGATTAGTGAGGCACAAAATGGCAAATCCTTCAGTAGCGCAGGACACTAAGGTTTTTCCACAGGAGCAAGAAGATACCTGTGATAAGTGCCTAAACGAGATTCTATCCTCCTATCAGGGTAAGAACGAGGAGCTTATTCCCATATTGCAGCAAGTCCAGCAGGCTTTTGGTTATTTGCCAGAGCCGATAATGAAAAAAATAGCTAAATTCCTCCAGCTGCCTGAAAGTACTGTCTTTGGGGTAGGTACATTCTATGCACAATTCAAGCTTGTACCTTCAGGGCGGAATATCATCAGAGTTTGTCGCGGCACTGCCTGTCATGTACGTGGTGGTGCCCGCATCCTCCGAGAAGTAGAAAAACATCTGGGCATTAAGCCCGGGGAGACCACTCCCGACCTCAAATACAGTTTAGAGACTGTTGCTTGTTTTGGTGCCTGTGCCTTGGCACCAGTCATGGTAGTTAACAATAAGGTTCATGGCAGAATGACAAAGACGAAAGTCAAAGAGATATAAGACAACAATTAATAGGGAGATGCGATGGACTTTAGAAAAGTGAAAGATCGAGCAAACTCAGAATGGGAAGCGATGCAACGCAGCGACAAGATTCGAATCCTGGTTGGCATGGGTACTTGTGGACGAGCAGCAGGTGCTGAAGATGTACTGGCTGCTATTAACCAGAAATTGGCAGAGCGGCATATTCAGGCTGAGATTCTGCAAGTTGGTTGTATAGGGCTTTGCTACGCTGAGCCGTTGATTGAGGTGGTTAAGCCAGGCAAACCGAGTGTCTTCTATGGAAATCTTACTCCAGAGCTTGTACCTGAAATCATTGAGGACTATCTAATTGCTGACAATCCACGCACTGACCTGGCTCTCGGGACTCGTGGAGATGGGGATTTGGAGGGCATTCCCCGGTTTTTTGACTTACCAGTTCTTAAGCCTCAAGTGCGCATTTCTTTGCGCAATTGCGGAAATATCGACCCAGAGAATATTAATCACTATATCGCCAATGGTGGCTATGAAGGCTTGGCCAGAGCATTGAAGATGAATCCTCAGGAAGTAGTTGATGAAATAAGGGAATCCGGGCTACGTGGTCGTGGTGGTGCTGGGTTTCCTACTGGAATCAAATGGCAATTCTGCCGCGATGCTCCTGGCGATATTAAATACATAATATGTAACGCCGATGAAGGAGACCCGGGAGCCTTCATGGATCGAGCACTTCTTGAAGGTGACCCGCATGCTGTGTTGGAAGGCATGCTTATTGGTGCTCATGCTATTGGTGCCAAAGAAGGTTACATCTACTGCCGAGCAGAGTATCCCCTTGTGCTAGAACGGCTCAGAATTGCTTTAAGACAACTGGAGGAATATCAACTGATTGGAGACAATATTTTGGGCTCCGACTTCAGTTTCCACCTCAAGATAAAGGAAGGAGCAGGAGCGTTTGTCTGTGGGGAAGAGACGGCACTGATGGCTTCCATCGAAGGGAAAAGAGGCATGCCGCGCAGTCGCCCTCCCTTCCCAGCACAATCAGGTCTTTGGGGAAAGCCGACAAACATCAATAATGTAGAGACATGGAGTAATGTTTCAGCTATTCTCCAGAGAGGTGCCAAATGGTATGCCAGCTATGGCACTGCAAAAAGCAAAGGCACTAAGAATTTTTCTCTAGCGGGCAAGGTCATCCGCACTGGTCTCATCGAGGTACCAATGGGAATCACCCTGCGTGAGATTGTATATGGCGTAGGAGGGGGTATTCCTGGAGGGAAACACCTCAAGGCAGTTCAAACTGGAGGACCATCGGGTGGCTTCATACCGGCAAAGTTGATAGACCTACCAGTTGATTACGAATCTCTAGCTCAGGCAGGAGCTATTATGGGTTCGGGAGGTATGGTAGTAATAGATGAGGATACTTGTATGGTCGATATGACGAAGTTCTTCCTCACCTTCACCCAAGCTGAGTCCTGTGGTAAGTGCATACCATGTCGTTGGGGCACTAAACAGATGTTGGACATATTAGAGGATATAGCCAGTGGAAGGGGCAGACCCGATGACATTGAATTGCTTCAGGAATTAGCACAATCTGTTAAAGATAATTCTCTCTGTGGTTTGGGGCAAACAGCTCCTAATCCGGTGCTTACCAGCATCCGCTACTTCCGTAATGAGTATGAAGAACATATCAAAAAGCACCATTGTGCCGCTGCTGTGTGCAAGGGCTTGGTCAAGGCGCCTTGTAGTCATACCTGCCCTGCTGGTATAGATGTTCCTCGTTATCTCCGTTTTATTAGTGAAGGTAAGTATGACCAGGCATTAGCTGTAATCCGGGAAAAGATACCCTTCCCCTCCATTTGCGGACATGTTTGTCCTCATCCCTGTGAAACCAAGTGCCGGCGAGGGCAGGTTGATGAAGCTATTGCCATAAGGGCGCTCAAGCGCTTCGCTGCAGAAAAAGGAAATGGCCTTTGGAAGGCGAAGGCAAAGATGGCTGCAGCTACAGGTAAGCGAGTGGCCGTCATTGGCTCGGGCCCAGCGGGGCTCACTACAGCTTATTATTTGGCTAAGCGAGGACATGCTGTCACTGCATTTGAGACACTGCCTGAGCCAGGTGGCATGATGAGGTATGGTATTCCTGAGTATCGCTTACCTAGAGAAGTGTTAGCTGAAGAGATTAAAGAAATAAAAAGCGTTGGGGTTGATATAAGGACAAACACTCGGATCGGCTCTGTAGATGAACTTTTTGAACATGGTTACCATGCCGTCTTCCTGGCTATTGGCGCTCACCAAGGAGCCAAATTAAGAATTGAAGGTGAAGATAGCCCCGAGGTTATAGAGGGCGTGTCCTTCCTCAGAGACATAAATATGGGGAACAAAGTTAGAGTAGGAGATAGGATAGCAGTGATCGGTGGAGGCAATGTTGCCATAGATGCTTCCCGCAGCGCACTTCGCCTCGGCGCTAAAGCTGCAACAATTATCTATCGCCGTACTAGAGACGAGATGCCAGCAAGTAAGGAGGAAATAGAGGAGGCGTTGCTCGAAGGTGTAAAGATAGAGTTCCTCGCTGCCCCAATTAGAATAGAGAGAGGAAATGGCGAGGTAGAGCTTACATGCATCCGTATGGAGCTTGGAGCGGTAGACGAAAGTGGCAGAAGGCGCCCAGTGCCAATTGAAGGTAATGAATTCAGTCTGCCCTTCGATACTGTGATTGCTGCTATTGGCCAGGTGCCAGAGGCTCCGGAGAAGCTCGGGCTTCCTTTGGGAAGGGGTAATACTATCCAGGTTGACGATGATACTCTAGCCACAACCAGAGAAGGCGTTTTTGCCGGTGGCGATGCCGTGACCGGGCCAGCCACAGTCATTGAAGCCATTGCCGCTGGAAGGCAAGCAGCGGTTTCTATAGACAAATATCTAGGCGGTAGCGGGATAATAGATGAAGCACTGGCGACACCTGAAGAAATAGAGACATTACCTGAGCTCGAGGAAGGGGAAAGGCACCGCATTTCCATACCTACATTGAGTCTAAGCAAGCGGCTTTGCGGCTTCGCTGAAGTAGAGCTTGGCCTTGGGGAGGAAATGGCAATTGAGGAAGCAAAGAGGTGCTTAAGATGCGACTTGGAAGAAGATCAATAAAGAGGAGGCAACAATGAATGTAGCCACTCCCAGCGAAATACAGGAAAGAAGAATAGATACCATTGAGTTGACCATCAACGAACGCAAAGTTACAGCGAAGAAGGGAGAAACTGTGCTTGAAGCGGCACTCAATGCTGGAATCTATATCCCGACACTTTGTTATGACCCTGACCTCAAGCCTTACGGCGGTTGCCGCCTCTGCATGGTTGAGATTGAAGGAATGCGGGGCTTAGTTAGTTCCTGTACCACGCCGGCAACCGACGGTATGGTGGTCCACACCGAGACAGAACGGGTAAATCGGTCACGCCGTATCACCATGGAGCTTATCATCGCTAATCACCACGGCGATTGTCTCACCTGTGCCAAAAACCAGGACTGTGAGTTGCTTAAGATCGGACGATATCTGGGCATGGAACAGGAGCATATTGACCACCTTAGAAAATCTACTCAAGTGCTTCCCATGGATAAAAGCCATCCGGCATTCATCCGTGACCCGAACAAGTGCATTCTTTGTGGCAAGTGCGTGCGAGCTTGCCATGAAATAGCTGTCGTCGGTGCCATTGACTTAGCTTTCCGAGGCTACTCGGCAAGAGTAGCTACATTCGGTGATAAACCGATTGTTGAATCCATCTGCAAATCTTGTGGAGAGTGTGTAGCCCGATGTCCTACAGGAGCATTGACGCCCAAGTGGGAAAAACCACCTGCCAAGGAGGTTAAGACCATTTGTCCCTACTGTGGTGTCGGCTGCTCCCTCTACTTAGGTGTTCGTGATAATAAGATTGTTTCCGTGCGCGGTGACCCCGAGGGTTCGACTAACAAGGGTAGCCTGTGTGTGAAAGGGCGCTGGGGGTATGATTTTATTAACCATCCTGAAAGATTAAAAACACCCCTTATCCGATTATCTGGCGTTACCCGACAAGCAGAGCACAATGGAAAAGTACAGGAAATCTTCCGTGAAGCCAGCTGGGATGAGGCTCTTGAGTTGGTGGCAAACAAGCTCCTTGAACTCAAGCAGGATTATGGAGCAGATAGTGTCGCTGCCTTAAGTTCAGCCAAGTGCACAAATGAAGATAACTATGCCATGCAGAAATTCGTTCGTGCTGTGATAGGAACGAACAACATTGACCATTGCGCCCGACTATGCCATGCCTCTACTGTGGTTGGGGGTATTGCTGCTTTCGGGCAGGGAGCGATGAGCAACTCTTATTCCGATTTTAAGAAGACCGAACTTTTCTTCGTTATTGGCTCCAACACCACAGAATGCCATCCAGTCATCGGCTCAATTATTAAGAGGAGAGTAAAGTTTGACGGAGCTAAGCTTATTGTGGCTGACCCTCGCTCTACGGAACTTGGCGAATATGCCGCTGCCAAGCTGTGCCACAAGCCAGGGACAGATGTTGCCCTTATTAACGGGCTGATGCATATTATCATCAGAGATGGCCTTGAGGATAAGGAATTTATCCAAGAGCGCACCGAAGGTTTTGAGGATATGCGCCAGCTTGTGGAGAGATTTACTCCTGAAGTAGTCGAGGAGATAACCGGGGTTCCCCAAGCTGATTTGGAGACGGCCGCTCGCTTGTTCGGAGAGGCGAAGAGTGCTTGTATCCTTTATGGGATGGGAATAACCCAGCATACTACGGGAACAGATAATGTGAAGAGCGTGGCAAACCTGCTACTACTGACTGGTAATATCGGCAGGGAAGGCACGGGATTTAGCCCCCTTCGGGGCCAAAACAACGTTCAGGGCGCCTGTGATATGGGAGCGCTCCCGAACGTCTATCCAGGCTATCAAAGGGTTGATGACCCCGCTGTGAGAATGAAGTTCGAAACTGCCTGGGGAGCTAAATTGAGTGACCATCCGGGGCTGACGGTTACCGAGGTGGCTAATGCCATACTCCGAGGAGACATTAAAGGACTCTATGTCATGGGTGAGAATCCTATGTTAAGTGAACCTCATCTTGAGCATACTAGGCAGGCGATGGAGAAACTCGAATTCCTGGTTGTGCAAGATATCTTTCTTTCCGAGACTGCCTGGCTAGCTGACGTTGTTTTGCCAGCTGCTGCCTTCGCAGAAAAGGATGGAAGCTTTACCAATACTGAGAGGCGAGTTCAAAGAGTGCGGCAAGCAGTCCTGCCACCGGGTGAGGCAAAGCCTGACTGGGAGATTATTTCTGTCCTGGCAGAAAAGATGGGACAGCCATTGGGCTATCACAGTGCCAGCCAGATTACGGAGGAAATTGCCTCCCTGACCCCTATTTACGGTGGTGTGCTTTTCGACCGGCTCGATCATGGCGGTTTGCAGTGGCCCTGCCCGGATGCCTCACACCCTGGAACCAGTTTTCTTTACCAAGATGGTTTTGCACGGGGACGAGGTAAGTTCCATGCTCTAGATTACATCCCGCCAGCGGAATCGATATCCAAGGGCTTCCCTCTGGTCCTCACCACAGGGCGGGTGCTGGAACATTGGCACACTGGCACCATGAGTCGACGCTCTAACGTGCTCAGTGAACTTAACCCTAATGGTGTAGTTGAAATGAGTCCCAGCGACGCACTGAAGCTCGGGCTTATTGAGGGCGATTCAATAGTAGTTGCCTCGAAAAGAGGACAAGTTGAGGCGCCATTGCATATTACGGAAGAACTACCTCCGGGGGTTGTCTTTATGCCCTTCCATTGGCACGAGGCAGCGGCGAATATCCTTACAAATGACGCTCTCGACCCAGTGGCTAAAATTCCGGAGTATAAGGTCTCTGCCGTAAGTGCCGTTTTGGCAGTGCTCGATAGGGCTACCCAGGATAACGCCTTTCTGGCCCGACTGGCGGAAAATCCCGCTGAAGCTCTAAAAGAGTATGAACTGACAACAGAAGAAAAGGCTGCGCTGATGAGCGGAGACATACGCAAGATAGAATCATGGCTGGGTAAGCTGGATGAGCGCCTTAAGACCTGGCTTATGCTACGATTATCTCAGGAGAAATGGTAGCTCCTACCACCATTTCTCTTCTCTCCCTCGTCTCTTCTCGGTTGCCAGTCTCCTTGCCCTGTCCAGGTCAGCCGGGCTATTTATGTTGAAAAAGCTTAAGTGCTCCGGGTCAAATCTGTTTATCTTGTCCTCTTCAACGTACTTCACCTTGACCATACTAAAAAGTTTTCTAATTTGTCGTTCGTCTCGCTCCAGTAACTCTTGAATTGGGGCTAAACAATTCTTGGAATAAACTGCACAAAGGGGCTCTACCTCATTCTTTATCAGAGGAACGACGATATCAAATGCAGGGCAGATTTGAGTCATATATTCAAGCAAGCTAACGCTCAGAAATGGTGTATCACAGCCAACAACGATAGCCCGCGAACTAGATGAGGCTATCAAACCTGTGTAAATACCCACAAGCGGCCCCTTGCCAGGATAAACATCGGCCACCGTTTTTACCCTTACAGCTGAGGAGCAAGGAATTGCTTCGCCATGGGCAGTCACTATAATGATTTCTGTGCTGAGAGTAGCAAGACGGTCAACCACCCATTGGATAAGGCTCTTACCCTCAATAAGCTGAAGAGCCTTGCTCCGACCAAGCCTCGAACTTTTGCCACCGGCGAGAATAATAGAAGTCATGCTAAAATGCCCGAAATACAAAGCTACGCTAACATACTGAACAACACCAGGCAAGAGCTTATCTCTTGCCTAATCCTCCTTTCTCCATTAGAATACTAACATAAGCATATGACAAAGCTTTACTGCAAGTTTCTAGCCAAATCAAGACGGATAGTTCTTTACTAACAGACCATAATGGAAGAATTATACAAGCTAAAAGTAAAGGAAATAATGATACCCCAGCATGACACCCCATTTATGGAGGAGAACGCGAGTTGGGAGGAGTTCCTTAGCAAGCTTTCCCTCAGGGCACACGCCTGGGTGGTTAACAATACTGGAGAAATGAAAGTGGTGGGCGTAGTCACGGAACACGACATGCTGCATGCCATGATTCCTCCTGGGCATAAGAAGGCGAGAATATTCGGATCCACCAAGGCTGAGGTATTTTGCATAAAAGAAAGTGTCGTCCAGGACCTCATGACACACAATCCTGTTGTATGCTCGTCGGAAGAAACTGTAGCTGATGTCTTGAAGAAGTTTTCCTCCTTCGGTGTCCGCAGATTAGCAGTTGTTGATGAAAATAAGAGACTCTTGGGAGAAATAACGATCCAGCTCCTGGTCAGAAATCTCAGAAATAAGTCCCTGAATACCTTATGAATATCTATGTCCTTGTAGCCTTAGTTCTCATACTTGGCTTCATACTTGGAAAGATACTACGCAAGCTAAGGTTAACCGAAGTTCTAGCATATATCCTCTCAGGTATTATCATTGGACAGGTTTTGAATTTCAGCCCGCCTGAACAATTCACTGTCATCATCACTGGGACATCGCTTGCCCTTATTGCCTATATGGTCGGATTGAGCTTTTCCTTCGCTTTCCTGAAAAGGATGGGTAAGCAGATGGTCATCATATTGATTGTGCAGGTTATCATCACCGTTGCTGCTACATGGGGTTTCGTATATTTATTGACGAAAGACCTGCCACTTTCCATAATCTTGGGTTCGCTCGCCGGTGCAACCGATCCGGCAGGAACAATAGCGGTTTTAAGGGACTTAAGGACCAAAGGAAGCCTTACCGACATGACTATTGCTCTTGTCGGGCTGGATGATGCAGTTGTCATAGTTGTTTATGCTGTAGGGATTGCGCTTACGAAGATGCTATTAGGCGTGGAATCAAGCGTTTCATTTGCCTTTAGTCATCCGTTATGGGAAATTTTTGGTGGCCTGGGACTGGGAGCGGCAATTGGAGTTGCCATTTCTTATTTCGCGAAGAAAATACATCTCTCTTCCGACCACATTTTTCTTATTTCTATCGCGGTTGCTATGCTGTGTTGGGGTCTGGCCGAAATGATTGGAGTTTCCGCGATGCTCACATGTATGGCTCTAGGAACCGCCGTAATTAACCTGAACGTCCAAATCGGTAGTCGTTCAAACGAACTGGTGGACAACATCATGACACCGATATTTATTTTGTTTTTCGCCGCCATTGGCATGAAGATGGACTTCTCACTTTTTCATACCATGTGGCCGCTTGTAATTATGTATTGCGTTGGCAGAAGTATTGGCAAGATAACAGGGTGCAGTTTGGGAGGTGTCTTAGCTAAATCTGAGCCCAAAATCAAGAAGTATATTGGCTTCGCCATGTTGCCCCAAGCGGGTGTTGCTATGGGTCTTGCCTTCCTGGCAGCTCAAGCATTATCGGGCTACGAACTGGGAGGTACAATAATCACACTTGCGACGACCACGACAATAGTTTTTGGACTCCTTTCGCCACCTCTAGTACAATATGCTGTTAAGAAAGCAGGAGAAGCAAGCATATAGTGGTCCATGAAAATCCTGGGTATTGAAACCTCCTGCGATGAAACCGCCGCTGCCGTGGTGGAGAACGGCAGCAGAGTTATCTCCGATGTTGTATCTTCACAAATAGACATTCATGCTCGCTATGGCGGCGTAGTCCCCGAAGTCGCCTCAAGGCAGCATCTCCTCACCATTATCCCGGTTATCAGTCAGGCCATGACCAAAGTCTCCTGGCAGGATATAAATGGGATTGCTGTGACGTTCGGCCCGGGGCTGGCCGGGTCGCTGTTGGTGGGCGTTAATGTGGCCAAGGCAATTGCCTTAGCCAAAAAATTACCTGTTACCGGGGTTAACCATCTTGAGGCACATATCTATGCTAATTGGCTGGACATTTCCTCCCCACTTAGCGAAAAGGAGAGAGTGAAATTCCCCTGCCTCTGTCTCGTTGTCTCCGGTGGGCATAGCGATTTAGTATTGATGAAGGGACATGGGCAATTTGAGAAGTTAGGGCGAACCCTAGATGATGCTGCTGGCGAAGCCTTTGACAAAGCAGCTAGAATCCTGGGCTTGGGCTATCCTGGGGGGCCAGCTATTGAACAGGCAGCCCGCTCTGGAATTCCTTGTTTACCTCTTCCCCGAGCTTGGCTTAAGGAAAGCCATGATTTCAGCTTCAGCGGCTTGAAAACCGCTTTGTGGCATCTTGTTCACAGGGGAGGGATTTCGGTAGCCGATGCCGCAGCAAGCTTCCAGCTGGCCATAGTCGATGTTTTAGTTGCCAAAACAATTAAAGCAGCAAAGCAATTGAAGGTGGAGCAAATTTTGCTCAGCGGTGGAGTAGCAGCCAATAAGACATTAACACAGCATTTACTTGCCAACTCAACAGTGCCGGTTCTTATTCCTCCTCCCCACCTGTGTACTGATAATGCTGCTATGGTGGCTGCCTGTGGCTATTATCATTTCCAGGCTGGCAGGATAAGCAGTTATGACCTGGATGTAGTGCCCAGCCTCAGCCTTGGGTAACCCCCTCAATCAGGAAATCCTAAATACTAATTTCTAAGCTCTAAACAAATCCAAATATCGAAAATCTAAAATCTAAACGTTTTGAGCATTGGTATTTGGTGCTTTGATATTGTTTAGGATTTGGTGCTTGAGATTTAAGTTTTTCCTTTCTCTGGTACTTTTAAGCTATAGCAGGAAAACCTCGATGCCCAAGTATAGGACTTTTGGGTCATAGACAGGCTGTAGAATTTTTATTAAGATTTTGATACTAAAGGTAATAACCAATCAAGGGAGTGGGAAATTGGAGATGGAAGTAAAACGCCTCCATGACGAGGTTGCAACTCTTAAAGCGGCAATCGAGGCAGCGATTGAGGAGGCAATAAAAAATGGGCAAAAATCCAAGGGTGGCCTTAGTGATATTCCCGGGTCTGACTTGATTTCCAATGAGGACTTTGCCCTCACCTCCGTGAACGCAAGATCAGATATTGTTGGCTGGGTCGACGATTTTTAAGCTTGCACGTCAGTATTCCTCAAATAACCAGAGGACACTCTGTGCACCTTCCTTCTCGACAGTAGTTCCTGAAGACGTAAATGAGCCCTTGTTGATGACAGGCAGTGAAATCAAAAGACTCTTCAAGGCAAAGCTGCTTCTTCATATGCCGCGTTATGCAATTTTCAGCCAATTTGGGGTAATTACGATAAAGCTCTACAGCGTTCTCTGTTAGCTTCGCTTCGTTAGTTAATTCTCCCCAGGAAAAAGCAAAGGGCAATATCACGTTTACTGCCATTTCACCTGCCTTGCTATTTCCCAAAAGAGCCGATATCTTTGTTTTACTTCTGACATCAAAATCGAAATGGTCTCGCCAGTAGCCATCGCCAGCCACGGTCAACCCGTCTTCCAGCACGCGATGCCCACCGGACAGAGGTGCTTCCTTCACTAGCTGCAATATCCCTGTTAACAGTTTTCCTTCGCAATAACGCTCAAGAAGGTAGCTCTGGGCGACAATACGTCGCACTGGAGAATTGTTGGGGTATATATGGGAGAGGTTCCAGTCACCTTTCTTCATGGTTTTAACTTTTTTATCCACTGACGGCCATATTCGCTCCAATTCCTGGACTTCTTTTTCCCTGACAAATTTTCCCTGCCATCTTTGAGAAGGTAATAACCCGGCTGTGCCTAACAACAAGGCTTGCTTTAGGGCCATGCCTTCTCTGGATTCAATGGAATTAAGGGGCATTATGTCAGCAAGGTCTTCAAAGGGCTTCGTGTTTTTAGCATAACCCAAGGCCCTCATCATGCCCCGGAAAAGCACCTGCCCCGCTTCTTCTTGTTTTAGCTCTGCTTGAAAATGCATCGCTTTCTGCTTAAACCTTTCCTCACCGGCAGTGTTCAATAGCTTTCCTAAAGTCTGCCTATCCATGTGGTCCAGTATCTGGAAGCAAGGAAGTTGGTAGGGTAGTAAGTAGGCTTGGTGCCGCAATGCCTTCGCCAGACACAGCACAGGAACTGTCCTGCCGCTTTGTAGTAAGGTAGCTGAATTACAATCATGCCACATCACAACATGAAGGATGACATTATTATATTCAGCATCAGCATGATGTTCATGGCTATACCAATCGCTGGATTTAACGTGAACCTCTACATCTCCTTTCGTCAAATGAGACTTACTTACAATAACTGCATCCCGAAAATCGGGGCCGCTATCACCATTAGTCCTTCCAGGATAGATTACACTGAATAGCTCATCTTCCGAAGAGGTCAACTCCTTTCCCACCACTTGTTGCCATATTATAGTCGCTTGTTTCTCCGAGAATTTTATCCGATTACGTGTAATCATGGCGCAAAAAAAATTACCTGTCTATTTATATCAATCGTTTAAACCTTAGAGCATTGCTCACAATATTTCCTCTTACCCTTGGAAAGATTGTAGCAGCCAACCTTAATTTGACTCATCGTGCTTCTCTCCGGCCCTATAGGTAAAGCCACTACGCTCAGCAATTATGCTGAGCAAAGTAGCTGATG
>Ga0315537_1000302_pt1 | contig 37517 bp, 32 predicted proteins | sample SalMarSW160270MG_FD_203091 | JGI IMG/M metagenome (GOLD analysis project Ga0315537, IMG submission 203091) | Salt marsh sediment microbial communities from the Plum Island Ecosystem LTER, Massachusetts, United States - Salt Marsh Sediment SW1602-70 ... | reverse complement strand
AGCCCCGCGTTTGACGCGGGGTCTTGAATGCAAGACAAAAATATGGGCGAGAAAACCACCGACAACCAAGGCAATTCAGGGCTCCGTTTCAGCCAGGAACAGTACGATATGCTCAAACGCTGCTCAGATAAAAAAGATATGACAGAGTGGAACCAGTGGCGAAAAGGAAATCCCGATGAAGATATCGAGTTGGAGGGAGCAGATTTCTCACGTTGGCAGCTTGAAGGAGTTCACCTAAATGCTGGAAAAGGTAAGTACCCATATGCGCTTCTGAACACTGGGACTATACCCCCAGATGGTGTAGGTCCGGTACACATGCTTCAAGGTAACGTGTTTTTGAAAGGGGCAAAATTTATCGATGCACATTTAGAGTGGGCAGATTTCAGAGGAGCTTATCTAAATTATGCAGACTTTAGTAAGGCACATTTGAACCACGCGCAGTTCCAATGCTCCCATTTGGAGGATACAGAATTCTTTGAAGCCGAGATAGAAAAGTCAAAGTTTGCTCTCTCCATAGTCAACGGCTCTACAATTCTTTGGAATTGTATGGTAAACAGAGACTCTGATTTCCGCGGTGTTGCGTTAGACAATTGCAGGATAGAACCGGGGACAAGGCAGCTTTTGGAATACAACATTAGGCGAATGAATTGGGAACAATGGTACGAGAAAGGATGTTGGCTAAAGCGATTCTTAAAGAAATTATTCATAAAACATTTTTTCTGGTCACTTAGTGATTATGGCAGAAGCACGGGGCGAATTATACTTTGGTTTTTTGGGTTGGCGTTTGTATTTGCATTGATATATCGTTTGATTCCGACTTGCGTTTCGGTTGAAGGATTTCCGGGGGACATACGTGGATTTTGGCATGTCTTTTATTTCTCAGTCGTCACAATGACTACGTTAGGCTTTGGCGATATTGCGGCCAATCCCGATAGCTGGCTGGGCCAGACTCTACTGATGATTCAGGTAATCCTGGGATACGTTCTTTTAGGCGCGTTGATTACCCGCTTTGCAGTGTTGTTTACAGCAGGCGGACCGGCGGGAAGATTTGCCGATGAGAAAACTATATTAGACCGATTAAGACAACTCTGGACAAAACTGAAAGGCAGAAATGCCAAACGAAAATAAATCAAACATTGAAAAGCAAGTATCGAGGGCCGAGCGACCCCGCTTCGCTAAAGCTACGCAGGGCAAGCGAGCGACGCCTGCCCCGAGCAAAGTCGAGGGGAGCGACGAGAAGGTCGCCTGGTGGCACTGGCACCGCAGGCTATACAACTGGGTTGTTCACTGGGCGGATACTAAGTACGGCATGCTGGTTCTTATTCTGCTTGCTGTAACCGAGCCGATATGCGTACCCATTCCTGCCGATGTTATGGTAATAGGGATGTGTCTGGGCAGACCGAAACGCTCGCTGAAGTACGGCCTGACCTGTTCTTTCTTTTCTGTTCTCGGCGGTACTATCGCTTTTTCGCTCGGTCTGGCGATTGGCGGCGAAAGGGTCGTGCATTTCTTCGAACAAATAAGCTTCGGGCCAGTAGATTTAGGTGACAAGGCAAATCTGGCGCTGGAGTTCTATAAAAAGTACGACTTCTGGGCCATTGCCATCTCCGCCTTAACGCCTGTACCATATATGCTGTTTAGCTGGGTCGGAGGCATGGCAGAGGTGCCATTGACGAAATTTATCGGTATAAGCCTGATATTTCGTACTATGCGATTTGGCAGCGAGGCGTTGCTGTTTTATTTCCTCGGCGACAGGGCTCGCCGGCTGATAGAGAAGTATTTCAACATCGCCACTATTGTTGTTATTATATTACTGGCCTTGCTCGTTTACATAATGAGAAAACTGGGCCATATGTTCGGCGGCTGAAAAATGGAAGAAACTCAAAAACAACTACTCCTGAAGGTTGCCCGGGACACCATCGAAGCGGTGATAACCGGCAAAGAACTGCCCCCGGCTGAATCGGACGACCCACAGCTTAACGAAACCTGTGGATGTTTTGTCACCATAAAAAACGGCGACGAGCTTCGCGGCTGCATCGGCCAGTTCACCTCCGAGACGCCGCTGATTGAGCTGGTCAGCCATGTAGCCAAAGCCTCGGCCACAGGCGATATGAGGTTCTTCGGCAATCCCATTACCCACGATGAGCTGCACGAGCTCGACGTCGAAATTTCAGTGCTGTCACCTTTGAAGAAGACCGATGACCCATTAAGTTTGCGACTTGGCATTGACGGCATCTATATTAAAAAAGGATGTACAAGCGGCTGTTTTCTGCCGCAGGTCGCGACCGAGACCGGCTGGAGTAAAGAAGAATTTCTTTCGTATTGCTGTTCGCACAAGGCCGGCTTGCCTTCGGACGCATGGAAAGACCCGCGCACCGATGTGTTCCTGTTCACTGCCGAGGTCTTCGGCGCACCGTTTGCCGATATTTGAATTATTGATTAGAATTAACTTTCGCTTATGAACCAGGACAATAAAAAGTCTTTTTCTGTTTTGACTGCTGTTTTAATTTTCGGCGGGATATTCCTCACCGGCGGTGCGGACACCTCAGGCAAGTCCACAAGAATAGACACCCCCACAGGGATGATTGCATACCTCAAGGCCCGAAGACTGCCTATGCTCGAATCAATCGAGCCCTGGCAGAATCCCTATGGCCCAGGCCTGAAACTTACCACAAAACATTACGAAGTATACACCACACTGCTCGACCCGCTAATACTCTCCCGCGTACCGGGATTCGTCGAGTCGGCATACAAAGCATATCAGAACCAACTGCCAGAAATTGTCGAAACGCAATTCAAACTGCCCGTCTACCTTTTCGCCAAGCGAAAGCAATGGGAGGAATTTACCAAAGTCTTCGCCGGCGAAAACGCAGCCGTTTATCTCAAAATCAAATCCGGCGCCTATTGCCTCAAGGATGCCTGCGTCACCTATAACATCGGCAGCGATGCCACCTTCAGCGTCATCGGCCACGAAGGCTGGCACCAGTTCAACAAAAGACACTTCAAATATCGCCTGCCGAGCTGGCTGGATGAGGGCATCGCTATGGCGTTCGAAGCCAGCCGTTATGAAGACGGCCTGTTTACATTTGACCCCAGCCAGAACCTCAATCGTCTTGGCGGCCTGAAACTCACCCTGGCCAAAAACAAAATGATTCCACTCAAGGCCCTGGTAGGTCTGGACCCGGGCCAGGCCGTGCGAATCAGCGAAGATGCCACCCAGGCCTTCTACAGCCAGTCATACGCCCTGGCTCGTTTCCTCAAAGAAGACAACTACGGCCAGAGACTCGCCCAGTATCACCGGATGCTAATGGGCGCCGTCGACGGCACCTGGCCTCTAACGGATGAGGCAAAGAGAATCGCCGCCGACCGGAATATCCCCCTTACCATTGAGTACAACCGTGCCGCAGGAACGAAACTCTTTGAATACTACATCGGGACCGATTTTGCAGACATCGAGCAGCAGTACCTGCTCTTCTGCAAAAAACTCGTCTATCACGTACAGCTTAAAAAACAACCTTAATCTCGTGTTCGATTTGTCGACAATGCAGAAGTCTCCACGAATCATACTCGCATCCGCATCACCACGCCGAAAAGAGTTAATGGAAAAAGCCGGTTACAGCTTCGACGTAATTGTCTCGGACATCAATGAATCCGACTTTCCCGTTGAAAATGCCGAACCGGCTGAATATGCAAAGCAGCTCGCTCTTGCCAAGGCAACAGCCGTCGCCAAAGATTATCCCGATGCCGTCGTCATCGGCGCCGATACGATAATCGATTTCGACGGCCGGATAATCGGAAAACCGCAAGACCGTAAACACGCCGAGCAAATCACCCGAAAACTTTTCAGCAAACCACATAAGGTCATAACCGGCCTGGCAATTATAAGGCTAAAAGACAACCTGCAAATCGTTGCCAGTAACACCACAGTCGTTTGCCCCCGTAAAATGACCGACCAGCAAATCGCAGAGCACATCATAGGCGGCACATGGCGGGACAAAGCCGGCGCTTATGCAATCCAGGAAACCGGCGACGAATTCGTCGAAAGGATTGAAGGCAGCCTGACAAACGTTATGGGCCTGCCCACCGAACTGCTGAAAAAGATGCTCGACAAGGCAACATAGCAAATCACTTGACCCGTTGGCCAGGCTTAGCGCCTTCGTCCACCGTAAGCATGAATATCTCACTGCCGCCAGGTCCTGCTGCAAGTATCATACCCTCACTGGTGCCGAACTTCATCTTCCGCGGCGCCAGATTCGCCACACAGACGACCATTTTACCGACGAGCTCTTCGGGCTTGTACGCCTGCGCGATGCCGGCAAAAACATTCTTCTCGATTCCTCCCAAATCAAGTTTCAAGGCCAGCAGCTTATCCGCCCCTTCAACCGGTTGTGCATCCGCAACTTTCGCTATTCGCAAATCCACCTTTGCAAAATCGTCGATGGTAATTTCAGGGGCTATGGGTTCTACATCAGCTTTCGGAGCCGACTGGGCCTTTGATTCCTTGCTTTCTTCTATCATGGCATTCACCTTTTTTTCATCAACTCGTTCGAAGAGCCGCTCAAATTTGTTTATCGTATGATTCTCAAGTACCGTATCGACGTCGTCAAGATGCAAAGTCTCGACGTTAATAAACTTCTCCACCTTGGCCGCGAAATCAGGCAGTATCGGCTTTAAGTATATTGCCAGAATACGCACTGCATTGATAACCGCCGTAAGCGTCGTTCGCGTCTGTTCCAAATCGCTCTTGATTGTCTTCCAGGGTTGATTCTGTTCGACGTATCGATTCGCCTCATCAGCCAGCGCAGTTATAGTACGCACCGCCGAAGCGTAATTAAGCACTTCGTAATCTGACCTTATCTGCTCCTTCGCCGCCGTCAGTTTTCCAATAAGTCTGCGCCCCTGTTCATCGAGCTGACCCAGCCGGGAGTCGAGCTGTTTTGCCAGCATCGGACCGGACCGGGACGCAAGATTGGCAAAATTGCCCACAAGGTCCGAGTTGACTTTACCAATAAAATCCTCGGTACTTAAGTCTATATCTTCGACTGTCGGCGTAAGTTTACTTGCGTAGTAGTATCGCAGGTATTCGGGGTCGAGGTGCTCTAAGTATGTCGCAGCCTTTATAAACGTCCCCCGCGACTTACTCATCTTCTCACCGTTCACCGTCAGGAACCCGTGAATGAAAAGTTTATTCGCCGACCTGAACCCAGAGCCCATCAGCATGGCAGGCCAGAACAGCGCGTGAAAATACATGATGTCCTTGCCGATAAAGTGATACAGCTCCCAGTCGTCGCCGTTCCAGACCTGCTCGAAATCCATCCCGTTCGCATCGCAGTAGTTCTTCATCGAAGCCATATACCCAATCGGCGCATCGAGCCATACGTAGAAATACTTATCATCCTCACCCGGAATCTTAAAGCCGAAATAAGGCCCGTCCCGCGATATGTCCCAGTCCCTCAGCCCCGTGCTGAACCACTCATCGAGCTTATTGGCCACCGACTGCTGCGTATATCCTTTGGCAATCAGCTCTTTTAATTGCTGTTCGTAGTCGGCCAGCTTGAAGAAATAATGTTCGCTTTGTTTTCTCACCGGAGGGTTCCCGCAGTTCGCGCATCGCGGCTCTATCAGCTCGGTCGGATTGTGTGTCCCGCTGCAGACCTCGCACGAGTCGCCGTACTGATCCTGCGCCTTGCATCGCGGGCACGTACCGCGAATGTACCGGTCCGGCAGGAACATCCTGCAGTTATTGCAATAACTCTGTTCGACGCTCCGCCTTGCAATCGACCCCGCCTTGTTCAGGGCATTGAATATCCGCTCGCTCAATTCCCTGTTTTCCGGCGAATGCGTCGAGTAATAATTATCGAATTCAATTCCAAAGCCTTTGAAGTCGTTATGATGCTCGCCGTGAACTTTGCTGATTAGCTCTTCCGGTGTAATCCCTGCGTTACGGGCGCCAATCATAATCGCCGTGCCGTGTGTATCGTCGGCGCAAAAATACAGGCACCGATTACCGCACAACTTCTGGAATCGCACCCAGATATCGGTCTGGATATATTCGACCAGGTGCCCGATGTGGATAGGCCCGTTCGCATAAGGCAACGCTGATGTGACAAGAATCTGTCGTGGCATCTATCTTCCCTGACTATTGCTCCGGACCTGCCTGAAGGTCCTCGTTCTCTTCGTCCTGCATCTCTTCCTGTTCTTCCTGCTCTTGCTGCTGCTCCTCGATAGGCTCTTTTCCATTATCAGCCTTGGTTTTACCCTTCTGCTGTTCCGGCCGGCGAATCATTTCAATATCCTCAACGCCTACCGCCTCCCTCGTACCGTCCGCATACTCAACAACCACAAGCTGCGTCAGTATCTGCGAATCGATTACTCTGCCTTCACCCTTCTGCGTCCTGACCGTTGCGTTTCGGCGAGGCAGCCGCTTCTTGAGTTCCGTATACGTCTCGTCCTCGTACCGCAGGCAGCACTTCAGCCTGCCGCAGTAACCGCTTATCTTCGACGGGTCCAGTGTGGCTTTTTGCATCTTGGCCATCCGCATATTGACCGGCTTTAGCGCCTTGAGAAACCGCTGACAGCAGCATTGCTGCCCGCAGCTTTCCACGTCGCCAAGTATCTTGGCCTCGTCGCGCGAGCCGATTTGCCGCATCTCGATTCGCGTCTGATACTCATGGGCCAGCCTCTTGACCAGCTCTCGAAAGTCGACCCGCCCGTCCGCCCTGAAGTAAAAAATAATCCGCTCACCGCCGAGAATGTGCTCGGCGTCTATGATTTTCATCGGCAATTCCAGCTCTTCCACGAACCGCTTGCAGCATTCAATCTCGTCCTTTACTATCTGCCGAAGGTGTCGTTCTTCATTGATATCCGCCGCCGTCGCGTACCGCACAAACCTTCCCACCGGCTCAGCCGTATATTCAATCTCGCTCGTCTGGTAATACTCTTTTATCTGTTCGGGACTGAGTCTGAACTGCCCGCCCCTGTAAGCCGTAAGCTGCCCCACAAGGTAACCCAGCTCCAGCCCCTTCTCCGTCTTGACCACCACACGGGTCGGGGTCTTGGGCACTTCGGCCTGGTCGTGCTCAAAAAGCCCGACCGAATTCATCTGCCCGTGTCGAATCAGCAGATACTTCTTGTGCCTTTGTGGTTTGTTTTTGGCCGGGGCCGTCTTTGACATCCTGCTGCCTGAAGTTAAACCTTCATCGAATCTTATTTCTAAACCTTCATTCTATCACAACTCGCCAGTTTTAACAATAGCCGCTCGAACAGCAGCTTTTCATTAACAGATGACTCGACCCAGCGCAAAGTCTCGAAGCAATCCGTGATTTTCTCCGCTGCCGTCTCTGCGTCGAAATTCCGCGAAAGAGCGGCAATCCCCTCTTTCTGGTCGGAGTTCGTCATATTCGATTCATCGCACAGGTTCAATTTCATCGCATCATTCAACGCCGAAATCACAATCCTGATTATCGTCTGGCAGGCCCTTCGGCCTATATCGCTTTTGCTGGTCTCGGCACTTGTCTTGGCCCAGACCTCGCCGAGCTGCTTACTCATCTGAACAAACTGTTTCGCCAGCTCGAGCGAGTCTTCATATTTGTATTTCGAAAGCGACTCGATTAACTCAATCTTGGTCTTGTATAGCTCCGCTCCGTCAAGCTCAAGCTGCGCCCAGCTGCACGCCTGACCTATACTACCCTGCGCAAGCCGGGAGAAAAACCGGGCCTCTTTCTTGCCCAGCCCCATCTCAATTAGCTTTTCGAAAATTCGCTCCTCGTCAATCGGCCCGAACCGGATTGTCTGGCATCGTGATTTCGTCGTCGCAAGCAGCTTCTCCAGCCGTGTGCACAATAATATTATGCAGCAATACCCAGGCGGCTCTTCCAGAACCTTTAACAGTGCATTCTGCGAAAATATATTGAGCTTTTCCCCTTCCGATACCACGAACACCTTTCTCGCCGACAATGTCGGTTTGTTGGACACCTGGGCTATCAAAAACTCGCGTATAACATCAATCGGCATCTCCACCGGCGCCGCCTTGCCCTTGCCGTCGGCCGTAAATTCCAGAAGCTCTTTATAAACGTGCACAAAATCCGGATGTGACCCCGCCTCGTAACTTCGGCAAGATTCACATTGCCCGCAGCTATCCGCAAAGTCCTTTTCTTTTTGAGGTTTTTCACATAACAGCAGCTTACCGAATTCACAAGCCGTCCTGAATTTGCCTACACCCTCGGCGCCGGCGAATATATAGGCGTGCGCACTGTGCTCGCTCAGATATCCCCGCAGCAATAATCCGACCGCATTATCCTGGCAAAATATATCTTTTAATGACATGAGTTAGAAGTCTGTTTGTGTAATGACCTGCTTTATTTTCTCAGTGATGGTATCTATTTCGTCAACGCTCGCATCAACAACTTTCACAATGCCGGGATATTTGTCATCTAGTTCCAAGAAGATGCGTCTGACCCTTCGTTGATAATCAAGTGTCCTGGAGTCGAACTGGTCTGCTGTTGGACTATCAAAGAAATGGTTTTGATGATAATCGTTTGCCACCTTCCCAGCGCGTTCAACGCCCAGCCTTTTTCGTCCTTTCTCAGGTGCAACGTCTAATATGACCGTCAGGTGCGGCCAAACATTCCCCACCGCAAATCTTCCCAGTTCAAGAACTTCGTCAATCGGATACCCCCCCGCACCTTGATATGCACAGGTTGACGATATATACCTGTCACACAAAACTGTTTTTCCAGCCTTTAAAGCTGGTTCGATTACTTCAGCGACTAATTGAGCACGCGAAGCCATAAAAAGCATTACTTCTGTTCTCACGTCGATTCCTTCCGAACCGTACTTAACCAACTTTCTTATCTTATCCCCTATCGGAGTGCCGCCTGGGTCGGAGGCTTGCACAACTTCAACACTGCACGATTCAAGATACTCCTTTATTTCCCTTAACTGTGTTGTCTTGCCGCTGCCATCTGGGCCATCGAGCACAATAAACTTACCTTGAAGCTTAGTTTTAGTATTGTCTATGGCCAAGATATCAATCCTCGAAACAAGATTCAGCCTGTGAAAAAAATAATGTAAAATGGGCCATCCGTCAAAGAGTATTTTGCCCCTCGCCTGCGCCACTCAGCGGCAGAAAAAAACCCTAATTGTACCTCTTGTACAATCAGGGCCTTGGAAAAGTCTACTATATTTGTAATCCTTTACACCAGGGCCTACAAAGGCGGCGGTCTTATGCAAAGGTTGCCGTGTTCTCGCCGCGGCTGCCACCTTTGTCCTGACACTACTTCTTCCTGACTACCGTACGTTTCCGAGGGATACAACGGTTGCAAGTACGGCCTTACAACCGACAATAGCATTTGTGCAAGAAATGTCTTTATTTCCACGGTCTTACCCCAAACTCTTTTTCCATAATCCCAAAGGGATGCCAAGGTGGATGACTCAACAATGCCTTCATACATTAGAATTATCGGCAAGCCCGCTTTAACCGCGTTAACCCGTAAATGTTTAGAGAATTATTTTTTAAGTGCGTATTCCGCCATCCTCCTCGCCACTCTAAAACCGCCGGGCCTGCATATCAGTATTGATAACGCCGATTTGACACGTCCGCCGATTTCGCCAACGCTCGCCAACGCCCAGCCATCTGATTTAGCCAAGCAAAATTTTCCCGCCGTTCCACAAAAAAAGACAGCCGAACACCGCCAACGCCGCCCCGCACACCCCCAGCACCACTCGCTTACCCTTATCACCGAAAATTCGGGTGCCCTTGAAGCTCGCCCACGATAAAACACCCAGCCACACGCAATCGCACAGCCAGTGTATCAACGCGAACAGCACAATCGCGTACACCCCGAACTCCGAGGCCCGCATAACAAGATTCAGCCCCACCGCCAGCCACCATAAAGGAAAATATGGATTGCCTCCCGACAGCATAATCCCCGCCAGAACAGGGTCGCTGCTTATGACCTTCTCCTGCTGCAAGCCGGCCTTCTTTATGCCCCGAAACATCTGGACCGCCATAAACAGCAGAAACAGCCCCCCGCCGATACCGATTACCATTTGCGCAGTCTCCGATTTAAAAAACGCACCCAGCCCTAATATCAGCAGAACTACCAGCGGAAGTTCGATAATGCAGTGCCCCAGCCCTATCAGCAGCCCCGCATAGCGATTCCGTGAACCTAACGCTATCGCCGAAGCGGTCACCGGCCCGGGCGCCATCACGCCCGACAGCGAAATCACAAACGCCTGAATTAAAAAAACCAACAAACTCAACTTGCCTTACCCATACACTAAAATCTTTCAGCTTCCTGTTTATTATGCGTGTTTTTAAAATATGAAACTTATAGCCTGCTTTCATATAAAGTTTTACGTTATGGTTTTGAGCATTTGAATTTTTGATATTTGATATTGTTTCGAATTTCGGATTTCGAGTTTCGGATTTTGGTTGCGGCATAGCCGCAACAGGATTACTCGCCGATGATTTTTACTAATACTCTTTTTTTCCTTTTGCCGTCGAACTCACCGTAGAAAATCTGTTCCCACGGCCCGAAGTCCAGCTTACCGTCCGTCACGGCAACCACAACTTCCCTACCCATCACGCTGCGCTTCAGATGCGCATCGGCATTGTCCTCGTAGCTGTTATGCTTGTATTGCGAATACGGTTTTTCCGGCGCCAGCTTCTCCAGCCATACCTCGAAGTCCTGATGCAGCCCCGACTCATCGTCATTGATAAACACGCTGGCCGTTATGTGCATCGCGTTGACTAAGCAGAATCCTTCTTTGATACCGCTCTCGCCGAGACACTGCTCGACTTCCGGCGTTATATTAATAAAATCCCGCCGATGCGGCGTATTGAACCACAACTCTTTTCTATAACTCTTCATGACCTTCACCTAACCGGACAACAACCGCTTGTAAACACCTTCGATAATATCAACCATTGTCTCCGGCGCGAATTTTTCTTTCACCGAATCCCTCGCCTGCTCGCCGAGTTTTCGCCTCAACGCTTCATCTTCAATCAGTTCCGCGCTTGCCTCGATTAAATGTTGAACATTTTGCGGCTTTATGAGCCTGCCGGTATTTTCATTGACAACTTCTTTCGTCCCGTCAAGGTCAAACGCAATGGCAGGCAGACCGCACAGCATCGCCTGCGGTATCGCCCGCGCCAACCCCTCCCGCAAGGAACAATGTACAAGAATATCCGATGACTGCAGCGCAAGCGGTATCCGGCTCGGCGGCAATAAACCCGTAAACTTGATGCAACGCGCCAAACCCAGCTTAGTTATCTGATCCCTGTAAGCCTGCGACAAATTACCATCGCCCACGAACAGCCACACAACGTTGTCATACCGCTTACTCAACACCTTCGCCGATTCGATTATATAATCATGCCCTTTCAGCTCGAACAGCCTCGCCAAAGTCACCAGCACAACCGCGCCCTTGCTGATTCCGTAATTGACGCGAAACTCTGTAATCTCTTCCTGCGGTATAGGCTGCAAAAACGCACCTTCATCAACCGCCGAATACGCCGTGATAAATTTCTCCGGCTCGCCTATCCCCGCCGCGAGCGCCTGCGCCGTCATCGCGTCAGCCACACTGATAAAAAAATCCGTCCGCTTCGCAGCACGCTTTTCAATCGAAATATAAAACCTGTTCAGCCAATTATTCTGATACTGATGAAACGCCAAACCGTGTATCGTATGAACTATTTTCGGAATTCGTTGTTCGCTCGCCCTGCGTAGCTTCAGCGAAGCGGGGTCATTCGTCATTCGTCTATTCTTAAGCTTAGCCCCTGCATACCGCCCCAATATCCCCGCCTTTGCCGAGTGCGTATGAACAACATCAGGCCGAATCTCTCGCAGCAGCCTCTTGATTTTCCGGTACGCTATCCAATCTTCGAGTGGATTTATCGCCCGAATCATATTATCGACTGTGATGACTTCGTAGGGCTCGTTTTTAGCCTGCTCGAACAATTCCCCTTCAGGCCCAATCGCAGGACCGGTTATCAAAGTAACATCATGTCCCCGCTCCGCAAGCAGCTTACACGTTATAAGCGTATTCTCCTGCGCCCCGCCTAATATCAACCGTGTTATTATATGTACAATTTTCATTCTTAATTATTCTGCCACAGAGTCGTTTCTTCTTATTAAGCCACAGAGAACACAGAGTTCACAGAGTTTATTTTAATACTAATCAATTTCAACAAAATCCAAACTATATGTCAAAGTCGAACGTTTAGCTTTTAAAAGTATAGGCCGATGATTATTTGGTAATTGCGAAACGATGGATTTAATTTTCCCAATGTTTTCGTCAGAAATTTTTAATCCTAAATAAATTTTACTTATTAATGCAGGATCAAATATATAATACTTGTTCTTGTTGCGTTCTAAATTTAATAACCTAAATTCTTTTTCATATTCCCAAACATCTGATTTTGCTATAAATTTTCTTGATCGAGTTATTTCGTCATCAGTATAAAAATAAATAATTGGAAGTTTCTGACTGTAATCTACGGGAAGAGCATCTCCAAAAAAATCCCAATGACTCTTGTTTGAAGCTTTAAACTCAATACATATTCCCTTATGGCCATCCGCATAATGTGACCACATCAATATATTATTTAATGTGCCTGCTAATGAAACTACACCTATATTTTTTTGGAAATGACTTTTTATTCTATCCGGCCCATTCCGCTCGCATTCAAAGATACGACTAGGAGATAGTTGTCTGGCTTGTTTTTCACTTATACCAGGCTTTTCCTTGCAAATTATTTTAATGGCTTGTTCTATTTTTATTTCTTGAGGAGCTTCATACGAAAACTTGGCCTGAAATTCAAACGGATCATTAAATGATTCAACCGTAGCACAATAAAGTCGATGATTTATTAATATATCACGAACATGCTCAATTTTTTCTTCCGTATCAAGCGACCTATATTTATATAGTATCGTTTGTTCTCGTCCTTGTGGTATGTTTTCCATAATCCCAATTTCTTCTTTCTCTGTGACCTCTGCCTGCCCTGCGTAGTCCCTTAGGGACGAAGCGGGGTGTTCTCTGTCTCTGTGGCTATAAACTTTTTATTTCTATTTTCCTCCGTGGCTCTAATAATTTACGCACATCAGGCATAAGCCCTGCGGCGGCGCTATGGGCCCCGCTGCGGTTCGGTCGCATGCTTCGAGTACCGTCTTCATTTTGTCAGCCGGCCATCGGCCGATACCGACTTCAACCAGGCTGCCAACGATATTACGAACCATATTATAAAGAAAACCGTCACCTTCAACATCAATATACAACCAGTCGTGCGTATCGCGTATCGCGTATCGCGAGTTATAAATTCCAGAATCGAGCGACGAATTAACATCGCAGCGAAAAATTGTACGCACTGAGGTTTCACGATTATCTTTCGACGATGCGAACGATTTGAAATCGTGCTCACCGACCAGATACTGGGCGGCATTTTTCATAGCTTCGACGTTGAGCTTCGCCGGTATATGCCAGCAGTGACGCACCTCGAGCACCGGCCGATTGGGGCCGGTGTAAATCGTATAACGATACAGCTTGCTTTTGGCCCCTCCGATGACGTCGAAATCCCTCGTCGCCTCGACCGCCTCTGTCACAACAATATCACCGGGCAGACGGTCATTGATTGCCTGCTTGAAGTTCTCTGTGGGAATCGGGCAGTTGACTATCTCGAAAACCCCGGCCTGCCCTAAGGCGCTTACTCCCGCGTCGGTCCTGCTGGCCCCATGCACGGTGATTTTCCTGCCGATGAGACTCGTCACCGCGTCCGACAGCTCGCCCTGTATGGTTCGTCGGCCCGGCTGAATCTGCCAGCCGTGATAATCCGCACCGTCATATTGAACAGTCAGTTTGATTTTCCGCGCTGTCATGCAGCCGGATTATAGCAGGTATTCCGCAATCTGCACAGCATTCAGCGCCGCTCCTTTGAGAAGCTGGTCGCCGGCCACCCAGATATTTATCCCGCGATTTTCAGGTATCGACTCGTCCTGCCTGATACGCCCGACGAAAATATCGTCCTGGCCGGTAGCATCTATCGGCATCGGGAAGCGATTATGCTCCCGGTCATCCAGCAGCTTAACACCCGGCGCGGTGCTCAACAGTTCCCTGACCTGTTCAGGAGTAATCGGGCCGGTGAATTCGAGGTTAATACTCTCGCAGTGTGCGCGGAACACAGGCACTCGAATACAGGTACAGGTAATCGCGATACTCGGACAATCGAATATCTTTCTGGTCTCTTTGACCATCTTCATTTCTTCTTCGTTGTACCCGTTCGGACCCAGTGCCGAATTATGGCTGAACACGTTGAACGCTATCTGATACGGAAACGCCTTGCATGTCGGCTCCTTGCCGTCGATTATCTCGCGCGACTGGTTCTCAAGCTCCATCATCGCCGATTGCCCCGCACCGCTCGCCGCCTGATAAGTGCTGACAACCATCCTCTTGACAGGGTTAGCCTTGTGTAAAGGCCACACCGGAACGATACCGATTATCGTCGAGCAGTTCGGATTTGCGATAATCCCTTTATGTTCTTTAATCTTCTGCGGGTTAATCTCAGGAATTACCAGCGGCACTTCCGGGTCCATCCTGAACGCCGATGAGTTATCAACAACCACCGCACCTGCCTTCACCGCCGCCGGTGCAAACTGCTTGCTGCGCGAACCGCCCGCACTGAACAGCGCAATATCGATATCGACAAAGCTCTTTTCCGTCAGCTCTTCGACGACATACTCTTTGCCTTTGAACTCTATCTTTTTACCGGCGCTCCTGCTGCTCGCCAGCATCCTCAACGAGTCGAATGGAAACCCACGTTCCTGCAAAGTCCTCAGAAACTCCTGCCCGACCGCTCCGGTAACTCCTGCAATCGCCAATCTGCAACCCATAGCCAAAACTTCTCCAAGCTATCTTTCTTTTACAAACGATAGGGGCAGCCGACATCGGCTGCCCCGTTCACGCCCGATTAACCCGCAGATTATAACCTCACCCCTCCTCAAATGCAATACCCTACTTACTCCGCTGCCACACCGCCGCCATCACCGACGCCGTGATAATACATATAAAAACAAACGCCGCCGCCGGCAAAGCCGTCACATCGCTGAAATGCTTCAGAGCCAGAGCCGTCCCAAGCCCGGCATTTTGCATACCAATCTCTATCGACAACGTCCGACGCCGCCTTATTTCCATCCTGAAAATACTCGCCAGACCGTACCCCGCCGACATCCCGTAAACATTCAGGATAACCCCCACCGCCACGATAACCCCCGTCAGCTGCGCCAGCCGCTCCCTGTTCAACGCGATTACCAGCGAGCAAATAAATATAATAAACGTCACCGATATCGCCGGAAAAACTGTCGCTATTTTTTCCACCCGTTTTTTGAAATAGTAACGCACCGCAAACCCGAGAATAAGCGGCGCAACTACCATATAAATCACGCTGAAGAACATACTCCAGAAAGGCACCGGCAGCGCCGTCCTTGCCAGCAGATAGGTCAACCCAGGCGTCAACACCGGGCACAGCAACGTCGAGACAGTAGTAAGTGACACCGAATACGCCGTATCAGCTTTGGCGATATAGCTCATAACATTACTGGCCATCGCACCCGGCGCCGCTCCGGTCAGAACCAAACCAACCGTCAGCTCCGGCGACAGATTAAATACCCTCGCCAGAACAAACGCCCCGACCGGCATAATAGAGTACTGCGCAACACAACCAAGTAAAACTATGGAAGGCTTTTTGGCAATCCGCCTGAAATCCTCGACCTCAAGAACCGCCCCTATCCCGAACATCGTCAAGGCAAAGAACGTCTCGTTGAACTTTTTGAGCCCGACGAAAGGCCCAGGCCAAAGGTACGCAACCGCGCCGAACACAATTACCCACACGGCGAAATACTTCGTATAGAATTTCAGTATCCGCTCAGGCATGACCCAAAGTCTAACGCCCCCGCCGACCAATCGCAATTCTTTTGTAGCCGTACTGCCGACGCAAAAAAAAGACCCCGACACAAAGCCGGGGCCTTTCCTCCAATTAAGTTTTAACAATAAACTATTATTCTTCGGGCACCTCGAGCGTAACGAACCGTCTCTGCTGCCCGTCGGTCACCAGCAATACCACCGTTTCGCCCTTTTTAACCTTCTTTATCTCGCGGTAAAACTCTTTGGTATTTTTGACATCGACTCGACCGACCTTCATTATCGCCATACCCGGCTCGATACCCTTGCGATAAGCCTCCGAGCCGCGTCGCACCTCGACTACAACAACCCCCTCGATGCCCTCGTATCCCAGCCTGTCCGCAAGCTCATCACTGAGGTCCTTCACGTCGAAGCCCAGGTCATAAATCGTCGCCGGTGTCTCATCGGTCGTCATCTCTTCGGGCTTCGGCCTTTCGCCCAGCTCGACTGTCACCGTCTCTTTTTTCCCTTCACGCATAACCACCATTGTCACCTTTGTTCCCGGCATCAGCATCGCTACTTGTTTCATCAGGCCGCGCGAATCCTCCACAGGCTTGCCTTCGAACTCAATTATTACATCTTCGAATTTCACTCCCGCCTTACCCGCCGGTGAATCCTCCACGACCTTAGTGACAATCGCGCCTTTGGATTCTTTAAGCTCGAAGTTCTCCGCCAGCTCCGGCGTCAAATCCTGCATCGATATACCAAGATAACCACGCACCACCTTGCCGTCCGAAATAAGTTGCTCATATACCGACTTGGCCATGTTAACTGGTATCGCAAGCCCGATACCCATATTACCCCCGCTGCGGCTGATAATCGCCGTATTAATCCCCACTACCTTGCCGTTGAGGTTCAGCAGCGGCCCGCCCGAATTGCCCGGGTTTATAGCCGCGTCGGTCTGTATAAAATCTTCGTACGTCGTAATACCCACTCCGCTTCGGCCTTTCGCGCTGACAATCCCCGCCGTCACTGTATGGCTCAATCCGAACGGACTGCCTATCGCCACCACCCATTCGCCCACTTCAAGCACATCAGAATCCGCCAGCTCCAGGTAAGGCAAATTCCCGTCCTCAATCTTAATCAGTGCCACATCGCTTTCAGGGTCTGTCCCTATCACCTTCGCTTTGAATTCCCGCTCGTCGTTAAGCTGCACCCTCACGTTCTCCGCATCACCGACCAGATGATTATTCGTCAGGATGTACCCGTCATCGGAAATAATAAAACCCGAACCCTGAACAGGCTGAACAACCTTCTTTTCTCGCGGCTGTTGCTGTTGCCTGCCCCCCGGCTTTCCAAAAAAGCGATCAAAAAACTCATCATTAAAGAACGGGTCCTCGAAAAACCAGTAAGGCATCTCCGAACCCTGCTGCGTATAAACCTTGTCAGCCTTGATACCAACTACCGCCGGCGACGTCTTCTCGGCGATAGACGTAAAGGCCTTGCCCATCTGCCGAAGCGCCGTGATGCTCGCCTGGTCCTCGCCGTACGAAACCGACCCAAGCATAAGCAAAATAAAAACCGTCGCGATAATTAATTTCCCTGCCGACCGCTTGTTGCGAGCCTTTCGATATGTAAGCATTTTGAGTCTCCTATGTGTCTATAAATAATAACGTTACGTAAGGTTTCTTCGCCCTGTGGTGTTGAAAAAAACCTGTTAATATACGATTTTACTGTTCCGGTGTTCGCTCTTTCGACTCTTTTTCCGGCTGTTGTTTTTCGGCCTCCGCCCTGGCCTCTTCTGCGTGTACAACTGCCGGCGGACACAAAACGGTGCGGATATTTTCCAGCTTGCCGAAGCAAACCAATTCATCACCCCGCAGAATCGCGGTACTTGCGCCGGGATTCGGCATCGTCTGCTCGCCGCGAATTATCGCCAGAACGGTAATGTCCTGTTTCCTCAAACTCGCCTCGAGCAGCGTCTTGTTCATAACCGGGCTCTCACTGTAAACCTTAACTCTCGATACTCCGTAGCCCCCCGTCGCCAGCAACAGCTCTTCGATTGTAACTCGGGAAAACATCTCTCTCTTGGCAATCTTCTGCCTGAGAAAATTCGTCAGCCTCAGCGTAATCTTCTTGTTCGTAAAAACCTTGTAAACAACGATAACCGCACCGATAAGTATCAGGATATTCACAAACTTTGCAATCTGGCCGCCGTAAATCGGCAGATACGACTTCGACAAAGCTGAAAGAATGTCCTCCTGAGATATGATTGTACTGGCACCGGTCAGAATCAACGTCACCAGACCGGCGTTACCCAGAACCATTAATATCGATGCAATCCTTCTGCGTTGCGGGCTGCCGGTAATCAGCTCGGCCTCTCTGGTCGTAAAACCCGTACCGGTAAAACAGCTAAGCGCCTGAAACTTCGCCAGCGACCACTCCAGGCCAGTAAGCTGAAAAGCAATCGCCCCTACCCGAACGACAATAAAAGACACCGTTAAAGTAAAGATGAACAGAACAATCATAAAGCAGCTCCCTCAATTTACTGACTAAACTTTTCAACTACAGCCACTTCTTACGCCTGAAAAATACGAGCATCCCGCAAACAACCACTATTATAAACACCCAAAAACCCACAGGGTACGCCCACTTCCACCCGAGCTCCGGCATATATTTGAAATTCATACCGTAAACGCCCGCAACAAAGGTCAGCGGAATAAATATCGTCGCTATTATCGTCAAAACCTTCATCACCGCGTTCATCCGGTTGCTCAGGCTCGAAAGATATATGTCCAGCATCCCGCTGACCATGTCTCGCAGACTTTCAATAGTATCTATTATCTGAATCGTATGGTCGTAAACGTCACGAAAGTATATGCTCGTGCCGTCGCTTATCAAATCCGATTCGCTCTTCTGTAAACCGTTGACCACCTCACGCAGCGGCCAGACACTCTTGCGCAAATAAAGCATCTCCGACTTCAAATGTCCAATCTCATTCAGCGTCCGCACATCCGGCTCGGCTACTAACTTTTCCTCCAGGGTCTCGATTCGCTCACCGAATTGCTCCAGAACAGAAAAGTAACTGTCCACCGTTGCATCCATCAGCGAATACGCCAGGTAATCACAACCCATCTTGCGAATCCGCCCCTTCGCCGCCTTGATTCGCTCCCTGACCTGCTCGAAAACATCGCCGACCCGCTCCTGAAAAGATATTACAAAGTTCTTCCCGAGAACCAGGCTGACCTGCTCGCTGTCTATCGCCCGCTTCTTCTGGTCATAAGTCAGCATCCTGAAGACCACGAACAAATAATCGTCATAATCCTCGAACTTGGGCCTCTGTCCGGTACTGACTATGTCCTCCTGAACGAGATGATGCAGCCCGAAATGATTACCCACCTTCTCGATAAGCGCCGTATCGTGCATCCCGTCTATATTTATCCACGTCACCGTAGGCGTCGTCTTAAGCTCGAAACACCGCTCAATCTCACTGACTTCTTCCTGCCGATAATTCGCCTCGTCGTAATCTATTAAGGTTATACGAACCGACTCAGCCTTTCTCTCGCCGACGTGGACCATGCTGCCGGGCGGCAGCCCCGACTTCCTCGAACGCTTGTTTACCAGCTTCGCCATTGTCTGCTCCCGCCTTTATTTGCCCTTCCTGTACATTTTCGGAAATATATCAGCCGTCTTCCTCAGCAGAGACCTCCTCGCCGGAAATATCCCCTCCTTAACAAACCGCACGTCCTCAATCGCATAGAACGCATTCGGATTGAATTGCCTTATCAGCTCTATGACTTTTGCAAGGTCGCTGCGATTGATTATCGAAAAGATTATACTCACCGGCCCCTCTGCTCCTTCGGCCCTGGTGTTCGTTGCTCCGTATCCCGCCTCGTTAAGACTTTGTATCAGCTCGGCCCCGTCCTTTTGTGTAATCACACGAATCATAAACGTCCCCATCGCTATCTTTTCTTCGATACAGATGCCGACAAAATTACCAGTCGCAAAACCGCCCGCATACGCCACGTAGCACACCCAGTTGTCCAGGTTCTGCATCACCTTGCCGATGACTATAATCCATATCAAAACCTCGAAAAAACCGAACAGCGGCGCAAGGTACCTATGACCCCTGCTGACCGATATAAGCCGAAGCGTCCCGATGGTTACATCACAAACCCTCGCCAGGAAAATCAGCACCGGAAGCACCAACAGTGTAAACGTCTGCGAATCAAAAAATGACATGACCTATCCCCCTGAAACTTTCATTCGCTCCAGGCTCCATCTTGTCGACTCCCGCAGCTTCTTCCCGACGTACCGGCAAATTCGGAACACCCAAAGCTCCATCAATGGATACTCCAGAGATACATCACCTGCGGCGTGGAAAGCTCGTATATCGTATTCCTGTCCAGCTTAAAGATACTCTTCGCCTCTGAGCCGAAAAGACCGGCAAACGAAAAAGGCCTGACGTACTCAATCACCTGCGCCTTCTTCAGCCTCGCCAGCTCCTTGGCCTTGTCAACCGCATTATCGAAATAGCCTATCTCGTCAATCAGTTTTTCACTCAAAGCCTCCTCTGCTGAGAATATACTGCCGTCCGCAACTCGATTCACGTCCTCGACGCTCAGCTCACTCCTGCCGTCGGCAACAATATTCTTGAACCGCTCGAACGCCGGCGCGATCACCTTCTCCTCGAAATACTTCAGCTCTTCTTCCGATGGTTTATGAAACGAGCTCGGCCAATCCTTCTTCCGCCCCGACTTGATTATCACCGGCTCAATCCCAAGCTTGCCTTCCAGCAGGTCCTCCAGCACCAGGTAACCCATTATCACGCCTATCGAACCCGTTATCGTCGTCGGCTCAGCCACTATCTCATCCGACGCAACAGAAACGTAATATCCGCCCGACGCCGCAAGGCTACGCATAAAACCCACCACAGGCTTTGCTCCTTCGTTTTTATATTTGACCAGCTCATTATGAATCTGGTCGCTTCCCGATACGGTCCCGCCAGGTGAATCAACACTCAGGATAATCGCCCTGACATGACGGTCGTCCCGTGCTCGCTTTATCTGCTCCACCACGTCCTTGGCCATGACAGAATCAATCACTCCCTCCAGCCTGATTACCGCAATCTTCTGTGTGCTCGGCCCGTCGATAAGAACCTTCTCCGTTATCATATCAGCCTTGCCTGTAATCACTGCCGCCATAAGACCGATTATAACCAGGAAAAACACTATGTTCGCAAGTACCGATAACCCAAGCAATATACCCCAGAATATGCCCCAGCCACTTTTTTTCTTGGGCGGCGAGGCCGCAAAAACCTGCCTCTGCTCATACGCCCCAGGACCTTGTCCCATACCTGCCGGCTGCCCGGAAACGTTATTATTGTCCTGATAATCCATTGCTCAACCTTTCAATTTAACCGTGCCCATTCTAAATGCACCGTTACACACTGTCAAACTCCAAAAACACCTCCGCTTACCGGGAAAAACACTCTTATTCTTCGATTAAACCACGCACACGCCCATGCCGATACACTTTTCAAATACGAGTCCGTGCATTAACTATTATAGGACCGCAGAAAAAAAGAAACCGACTTGGGACTCGTTTTTGAATTTGGGGATTCAATGTATGGGTAAGAAAGTCAAAGACATTCAGGACAACTACGATGCCGGCAGCCAGGCTGACCAGGGCAGCGAAAACCCCGCCCCGACCACCCTGCGCGACATCATGAACGATAGGGTTGTCACTGTAGCACCCGGTGAATCTGTCGTCGAAGCCGCAAAGAAAATGGCAAAAGAGCAAATCACCTGCATGGTCGTCGTTGAAAACGACCAAATCAGGGGGATTGTTACGCACGACGACCTTATCCAAAAGGTCATTACGAAAAACAAAGGCCTTGATGAGCTTACCGTCGAACAGGTCATGTCCGACAACGTCATCAGTCTCTGCGATAATGTATCAATCACAGAAGCCGCACGCATGCTCGGTGAGCAGAAAATAAAGCACCTGCCCATCATCAGTAACAACAAGCTTGTCGGAATCGTCACTCAGACGGACTTCTTTAACGCCGCACAGGACGCACTGCGCCAGCAGCTGGACCAACTCAAAGAGCACGACAGCCAGACCCTGGCCCAGCTCAAGCACGCCAACAGAAAACTCGAAGCCGCGGCGGAAAAAACAAACAAAAACGCCAATGAAACCGTCGTAGCCGACCTTGCCAAGAGCCACTTCCTCGCCAACATGAGTCACGAAATCAGAACCCCGCTTAACGCCATCATCGGACTCAGCGAAGTGCTTACCGAAGAAAGCCTGACCCAAGAGCAGCAGAGCTATCTCAAAATCATCAGGGAAAGTGCGCAGAACATGCTCGTGCTCATAAACGACATCCTCGACTTTTCCAAAATCGAAGCCGGAAAATTCAATCTCGATGTCACCGAATGTTCACTCGAGCATCTGCTTGCCATCGTCGAATCCCTTATGCGACCCCTGGCTATGCAAAAAAACCTTAAATTCGGCATCTTCCAGAAAACCGACCTGCCGGCACTTATCAGGACCGACCCGATGAGGCTCAGACAGTGCCTTACCAATCTCATTAACAACGCCGTCGACTTCACCGAAGAAGGACACGTTTACGTTAACGTCTTCCTCGAAAACATTCAGGGAAAAGACTGTATCAGGTTCGACGTCGAGGATACCGGCATCGGAATCGCTGAGCAGGACCATGAGAGAATTTTCCAGGAGTTTACACAGGCCTCCGTCATGAGCAACCGAAAATCCGCCGCAACAGGACTCGGACTGACAATAACCAAAAGGCTCGCGAACCTGCTCGGAGGCGACGTACATCTCAAAAGCAAAATCGGACAGGGCTCTACCTTCTCAATCTTCATTCCCGCCGGTCTTGACGTCAAATCGCAGCCGGCCTTCAACAAGTACGACCAGCTCAAGAGAATCCGAAAAGAAAAACCGTCAAGCGAAAACGTCAGTCTTTCCGGCAGGGTCCTCGTTGCCGAGGATACGCCCACTAACCAGATACTGATAAAGCTCCTGCTCTCGAAGCTCGGCCTCGAGTCTGTAATCGCCGAAAACGGAAAACTTGCTCTCGAAATGGCCCTGAGCGAAGATTTCGACATAATCCTCATGGACATCCAGATGCCTCATATGAACGGTTACGACGCCACCAAAAAACTACGCGAAGCCGGATTCAAAAAACCCATCATCGCCGTCACCGCGCACGCAATGAGAGGCGACAGGGAAAAATGCCTCGCTGCAGGCTGCGATGATTACATCTCGAAACCGATTAACAGAAACCAGCTCGTAAAGGTGCTCACCGAATATCTGAGCCCGGAAGCACAAAGCATTTCACAGCAGGTTGACGCCGCAACTCACGATGTCGAGCAGCTCAGCCAAATGTGCGACGACGCTGCCGATGACAGCCAAACTACCCCTGCGGACCAGGACCTTGCCTCGCGCGACATCATAGATTTCAAGGCCGTCATGGAAATCTGCGACGACATCGAAGTAATAAAAGAAGTCGCAAATATGTTCCTAAAGGACAGCCCGCACTGCATCAAGTCAATCGCAGAGGCCATCAAGTCATCCAACCCCAAGCACATACGGATGTACGCACACAGCTTAAAAGGTGCATCGCTCCAGATAGGCGCCAAAAAACTGGCCGACTTCGCCTACAAGCTCGAATGCGCCGGGCGAGACAAGAACATGCAGGACGTACCCGTCCTCTTCAGCGTCGTACAGGACGAGTACAGCAGACTGACCCTGTTCCTCTCACAGCCCAACTGGATGGAAATGGCACAGGCTGAACACGAACGAAACTGATTCACCGCGACTTGATGACCGACAACCGCCCATCCTGACGCGGAGCTTACAGCCCGCCGCAGTCAAACCCCGTTCTTAAATGAACCCCGTTTCCTTTAGCCACATCTCGCACAATGACATCCAAAGCGCCGTCGAACCGGGATTGCCGCAAACACCGACTTTATGCCTGCCCTGCGGAAAAATATGCAGACTCGCCGAAACGTTGTTCTCAACCAGCGCCTGAAAAAACATAATACTGTTCCGCTTATCGACAACATCATCATCGAAAGCGTGCACGATAAAGCTCACCGGCGCCGCCGATGTCACCTGCAATTCATTCGAGTACTTTTTAATCAGCTCCTCCGAAGGCCCATCACCCAGAAGATTGTCACGGCTTCCAGTATGAGCGTATGCACCCATACTAATCACCGGTGAGACAAGTATCATAAAATCAGGACGAAAAGACATTTGGTCCGGCGAATCGCCGACCGAAGAAACATCTTCGCAATGAGTCCCCAGCGTCGACGCCAAATGCCCGCCCGACGATGTACCCATCACCCCGGTCTTTTCCGGGTTAATCCCCCACTCACTCGCCCGCGACCTGATTAACCGCATCGCACGCTGTGCGTCCTGCAGCGGACCCTTGTCCCTCTCGACAAGGTCAGGTGAATTCGGCAGCCGGTACACAAGCACAAACGCCGACACTCCCATCGTATTGAACCACTTGGCAAGCTGAAATCCGCCAAGGTCATACGTTACCCTGTGATACCCCCCGCCCGGACATATCAAAACCGCACAGTCGCTCTTCTCTTCCCTGGCTGGAAAGAATGCATATATACCAGGCCTGGCAACTTGCGTTATCCTGTCATTTACGATTACCTCTTCCAGCTTCATCCCTTTCGAGTTCGGCATCTTCCCGTCAGGCCAAAGAGCAATAAACTCAGCCCCACTTGCTTCCGATGCAATGACTAAAAGAAGCACAAAAATTAAAGCCGCACGTTTCATATCAATTCTCCTTATCAAAAGATGATAGCTATTTCATCATCCTGCAGGCAATTATAGTCCCCTCGCCGCACATCAGCCACCCCATTCTCAACCTCCGCTGCAACCGCCCGTCCTTGACATCAGCCATTTCGCACGTAAAATCACTCCCTATGGCCGAGACCGCACCATACAAAACAACAAAGAAAAAACGAAAAAAGCACAACCCGTTCCTCGGTTGGCTGCTTTATATCGCCCTGCGCGGACTCGTCGCTTTTCTATATCTGTTCAGCGCCGAACGAAACCTCAAAACCGCCGCCTTCCTCGGCCGACTGCTGTGGAAGCACTACCACCGGGGCCGAAGTCGCGCCCTCGACAACCTCCGCGCAAGCTACCCCGGCAAAGACGAAAACTGGTACATCGAAACAGCCCGACGCTCCTTCGAGCATATCGCTATGCTCGCCGTCGACGTGCTCTACACACCAAAGCTCGTCCGCAAAGACAACTGGAGACAATACTCGTTCTTCACCACAGCCGAACACGCAAAATGGCTGATGAAAGAAGGTAAGGGAATGTTAATGGTCACAGGCCACTACGCAAACTTCGAAATCATGGGCTATATGCTCGGCCTGTTCGGATTCAATGTCTATTCCATCGCCCGCCCGCTCGACAATCCTTTCATCAGCAAATACCTATACGGCGTTCGCGAAAAAGCAGGACAGAAAATCATCGACAAAAAAGGCGCTACAGACCTGATGGACTCACTGCTAAAATCCGGAGCAACTATATGCTTCATCGCAGACCAGGACGCAGGCCGAAAAGGTATCTTCGTAGATTTCTTCGGCCGAAAGGCCTCAACCTATAAGAGCATCGCACTGCTCGCAATGCAGTACAACGTCCCCATCGGCGTAGGATACAGCCGAAGAGTCGATAACAAATTCTATTTCGAAATAGGCGTAAACCGAATCATAACCCCCGACGAATGGAAAGATAAAGACGACCCCCTGCTGTGGCTCACGCAGGAATATACATCCGCTATTGAAAAATTCGTCCGGCAGGACCCCACCCAGTACTGGTGGCTGCACCGCCGATGGAAACATCGGCCGAAAGAGGAACTGCAAAACCAATGAAACTCAAAAACTATAACGTAGGACTAATCGGCCTCGGCGATATAAGCGGCCAGTACCTCGACACTCTCAAACACGTCCCCAACCTGACCGTCACCGCCGTCGCTACACGCCACCCGTCGAGCGTCGAACAAAAGGCCCGCCAATACTCAATTCCCAATGTCTATACCGTCGATGACCTCCTCGCCGACGATAATATAGATATAGTCCTGAACCTCACAACTCCCGACGCGCACTACGACTTGGCGCTCGCCGCGCTCAACGCCGGTAAGCACATCTACAACGAAAAACCTCTTGCCTTCAATCGCGACCAGTGCAAAACACTGCTCGACGCCGCACAAAAAAATAATCTCCGTATCGCCTGCGCGCCCGACACATTCCTCGGCCCCGCAATCCAGACCTGCCGAAGACTTATTGATACCAACGTGATAGGAAAACCGCTGCACGCCGCCGCGTTTATGCAGAGCCCCGGCGTCGAGCACTGGCACCCGAATCCCGAATTCTATTACAAGCCCGGCGGTGGCCCGCTTTTCGATATGGGCCCATACTACCTGACTACATTGGTTTACCTGCTCGGCCCGGTAAAATCCGTATTCGGCTCAGCCTCTATTAATATAGAACAGCGCACAATCACCTCGCAGCCGAGACACGGAAAAACAATCCGCGTCGAAGTCCCCACCCACGTCGTTGCGATTCTAACCTTCCAGTCAGGCCTCGTCTGCAATCTCGTTATGAGTTTCGAGGTCCGGGCCTCGCGCCACAGCGGCATCGAAATCCACGGCCGCGACGCTACTTTGCACCTTGCCGACCCGAACTACTTCGACACTGCTGTGACTTTAACCGAAGGTCATTATGATGATAACCAGCAATACATCTGGCATCCGGTGCCTTTGGATTTCGATTTGCCTCACATCCGCCGCGGCTTTGGTATTGCCGAAATGACTTACTCAATGGAAAACGACAAGGACCATTTAACTAACGGCCGGCTCGCCGCCCACGTCGTCGATATAATGCAGACCATCCACGAATCAGCTTCGCAATCCAAACCCCTGCCGGTAAAAACTACCTGTAACCAGCCAGACCCACTTGCAAAGGAACTAATTACTTATTGCAGGTGAAACCCTGCTTCGTCCCGATAGAAAACATCGGGACTACGCCGGGTAAATTTTTTTCAAAAATTCTTTGAAATGCACGTTTCGGAGAACTTGTGAGCAAAAGTACGAACCCTTGTTTTTAGCTCAAAAACCGAATTCGCTGGCGTATTTGAAAATGAAAAATTTCCAAAATTGGGGGAAATCGGGGATATTGGTCTAAAAACGGGGATTTGGGGGGAAATTGGACACCTGGTAAAAAGTGCCAAAATTGCAATGCTTAATTCTAAATGCTTAATTCTCAATGAGTTATGGATTTTAATCATAGCAGGATGGTGGGGATTAAAGTTTCGATTTTTTCATCTTTTTGAGTGGTTTTTTACGGGTTTTAGGCATTTTTTAACGTTTTTTGGGAGTTTTTAGTGTTTTTGAACACCTGCGTTTTTAGCTCAAAAATGGGGGTTATTTTGTCAAGTGGATTGGGCAAAATTTTTTGAAAATTTTGCCCGTGTGAGTCGTGATTAGAAGCCATTTCATACCCTCCCAGACTCTCGTTTTCAGGGGCAAAAACGGCGATTTTCGAAGTTATGAAATGGGCTGTAGTGATTTGTGGTCAGTTTTGCCGCAGAGGACACAGGGACATTTCGGCTTAGTCATAAGGACCAAGAAAACGTTCACCATTAAAGTGTATCAAATGAGTCGGAGAGTCTGCTACCCAGACTTCTGTTTCCCATGAGATGTCATCGAGATATTTCATCATTGTTCTTCGGTCGACAAAAGCGGTTACGTATACCAAGCCTGCTTTTGAACCTTTGAATAACTGCCCCAGTTCCTGTCGGCGTTTTGGATTCATAGGCCCGTGACTAGTAACCGCTTCGATCAGGACGAGCCAATTATTTTCGATGTAGTGAGTCACCACGTCTGGCATTTTCCCATGCTCTTCTATCTTAACGCCCAGTGCCTCAAGTGCCTTGGAATCAAAATACGCCCATTTTTTCTGTGTGTCGCCTACATAGATTACTTGTCCGCCAGGCGTGAAAAGGGGACAGAAATCATCAATAACCTTTTTGACAAGTACGTTTTGTCCACCAGGCGAGAGGTTGATTTTCTTGCCGTCTGCCAGTCTCACGGGTATTCTGCGCATTTGGCGCTGCCGTGCATATAGCTGTTTCAAAGTTTCAACAGACTCCAGATATCTCTGTAAATGTTTATTCCAGTTGCTCGTACCAAAGTCACGAAGTAATTTTAATGCCGACGGCTCAATCTGATAAACTGCTTTTGGACTGTTTGTCGGCCTTGAAGGCTTATCCGGATTTTGAAGAACCAAGGCGGCTTGTACGAACTGATGAATCGTTTGACGCCGTACCGTTTCGCGCGTATTAGGTTTATATTGCTTACCGTAGTGTGCGGCAAAAAACTCCATCATAGGTGTTATGCCCATTAGCGGAGCACCGGCCTGGGTCCATTTGTCTTTGGGCTTAAGGCAAAGCAGCGAAAGGAGCGCCAAGGCTGAGCGTTCATTCAGTTGTTGCCGGGGAAATCCAAACGTGCCAAGAACTTTTAGAGCTTCCTGAATCTTTTGCCTGGCTTTTTTATCAACTGCCTTTTTAGCCATTATTCATATATTCCTTTTCAAAACGTCATCTATGGTTTCCTGATTCGGCATCCTATCTTTAACATGCATGCCAAGATGTATAAGCTGTTCACGTGAAGGATACTTCATCTTTCTGAGGTCTGTGGCATTGACTTGTGTATGGCCGCTGAAAATCCGAAAATACTTATCAAATAGAGAGGAATTCAGATACATCGCCAAGCCCTTAGCCAAATTAGGTGACAGCCCTGCGCCTTTTGCGTGAAAGTAATTTAAGTGATTCTCAAACCCGACGGTCGCGGTTTTAATCCTGCAAGGGTCATAAATTGCCGCCACAACCCGTCGGGGTTCCTCTTTCGAGGAGAATCTTTTTGCAAGCACATAATATCCCGACTCAACCATCAAGTCTCTGGTTTGCTCCGATGAAAATATCGCATTAGGTTTTTTCCCTGTTTCAGCAGGCCAGTTCACGAAACCGTTCTCAAAATGACAAGGATACACCAATGGAACCGTACCCTTTCCGGGCTTATGTCGAAGATACTCTTTTGCCCTAAAATCAACGACGCGCCCCGTTGATACTTCCAATCCCAAATCGCCGAGTGATGTGCCGAACCGCCGTATAAGCTTTATCGCCTCATCATCTTCATCATTCAGCAAGAGATGAATAAAAGAGTCTTTGTCCTGCGGCAAGACCACGTGCTCATAAGGAACATACCGAATGCTCAAGTTACTGAAATCAACACTTTCCGAAGATGAAATGATAACAGACTTTGGTTTATGCTGAGTACGAACCGCATAAAAAATTACATTTTCCTGAAGGACGTTATCATCGCCGAAAATTTTTTTTCGCGAAGCAAACACATGAATTCGCTGCAATGCCGTCATTCTCAGCAATGCCAGACGAAATCGACGGAAATACGGCCCATTGCAAAAACTGCGGGGTGTAATCGCCACTAATTCGCCTTTTGGCTCCAAGAGTTTTGCGGCAAGCCACACAAATGCCGCGTACAGGTTTGTAACCTCCATTTCAAACGCGTCCAATAATTTTCGCGTTTCTGATTTTGCATTAATTTTTTTATATGGAGGGTTCATAATCACATGAGTAAATCTTTCGGGCTGTTCCGTGAATAATCCCTCTTGTACAAGGGCCAAACCTGAAGCTATAAAATCTTCTTCTCTTGTTTCCCCGTGAAATCGTACTGACATTTTCCTGCAAGCAGTTTCGCAACGTTTTAAGGTTTCGCTTAAATATGGTAAGGCCAGATTGTCATTCTCGTAAGCGACCACCTCTATAGCTCGAGGGTGAAATTTTTTTGAAATCAGGTGTTCTATCGCGGCAGCAAGTAAAACGCCCGTTCCGGCTCCAGCGTCCAAAATTCTCACATTTTCGCGGTCTTGTTTAAACAAGCTCGCCATAAACTGTGCAATCTTTGCCGGGGTAAGAAACTGGCCGATTTTCGATCGCTCATTTCTATCAGAGTTTCCGTTAAAAGTCTGACGGATGCGATCAAACTCTTTTATTGCTCCAGCATTCATAACTCAACTTCTGTAATATGCCTGCCGTCTTGGTCAAGTGTTCGGGCTACACATCATCTATACTGCGGCAGATGGGAAAATAATTTTCTAATGAAGTGATATTATGCAGATTCGAGGGGTAAGAACAAGGCAATTTCTGAGATAAATACAACGACATGCCCCCGGTTGCAGGGGGCGGAGCCAAACGGTTCATAAGCACTACGCTGGGAAATGGGATGTTGCGGAATGGGGGGAATTGTGGTATTATGTCGCGTCAACAATAAATGGGCTGATTGGTATTCCGAATTAACTGTGGTATTTTAAGGAAGGGTAACATGTCATCCAAAAATCTCTGCAGGCTCCTGACAGTGGTATTGTTCCTGTCATTAGCATCGGTATTGTGTTTTGCCGACAGTAACATCCTGAAGAATCCCGGGTTCGAGAATGGAACAGCCGGCTGGTCCGACCGAAGCTGCCTGATAGAAGCAGCTGCATCGCCGGTACACAGCGGCTCGGGCAGTGCCAAGGCCTACGGCAGAACAGATACGTGGCAGGGTATAAAACAGTCTATGGTCGGCAAAATGGTAACTGGACAAACCTATAAGGTGTCCGGCTGGGTGAGACTTGAAAATTCATCGAGCGATAGCGTTACCGTATCTTTCGAGCAGCAGGATGACGACGGCACAACTTATCATAACGTGGCCAGTGCAACCGCAACCGACGGCGAGTGGATTGAGCTTTCGGGCGAGTTCACGCTGAACGTCGCAGGCGAATTGTCGGTGCTGGACGTTTACTTCGAAGGGCCTGCGATAGAAACAAACTTTTTCGTCGATGATGCGAACGTGTACGGCCCTGAGGCGGCAGGCGCCAAGCCGGCTGACAAGGCCAGAATTGTCAAGCCCAAAGCGGCCGGGCAAATCGACGTGGGCAGTCGGCTTCAGAAAATCGAAGGTTTCGGCGCATCGGGCGCGCATTTCACGATGGAGTTCGTTCGCCATAATAAAAAGAGCGAACTGTATAAGGTGCTGTTCAAAGACCTCGGGCTCGATATATTCCGCGTAAGAAACGTTTACCTAAACGACGCCAACGCAATGCAGGAGACCGTCGAGATAGTCAAAGGCGCCAAGGCGGCAGTGGGCAGGGATTTGAAGATTATGATGTCGTCCTGGTCGCCGCCTGCCTCGATGAAGAGCAACGACAGTATTCGCGGCGGCGGGACGCTGAAAAAGAAAGACGGCAAGTATATGTACGATGAGTACGCACAGTGGTGGTATGACGGCCTGGTTGCTTACGAAAAGGCAGGGGTCAAGGCGGACTATGTAAATATACAGAATGAGCCCGACTATTTGGCCCACTGGGATTCGTGCCAGCTCGAGCCTACGGAGACCAATGATATAGCGGGGTACGACGCGGCGTTCGAGGCGGTATGGCAGAAGTTCAATAAGGAAATGGGCAAGGCGATGCCGAAGATGCTGGCTCCTGAGACGACCGGGCTGGACCGGCTGGGCGAATATATAGACAACCTCGACGATAAGTCGCACGTGTACGGCTATGCACATCATTTGTATAACTGCGCCGGCGACGGCGATAACATTCCCGGCTGCGGCGCAGCGCCGGACAGGTACATATCGGATATGAAAGAGGTCAAGTCGAAGTACGGCAGCAAGCCGCTTATCCAGACCGAATACGAGCATCAGCCCGGCGACTGGGAAGATGCAATCAATACGGCGATACTGATGCACAACTCGCTGACAGTAGAAGGCGTCAGTGCGTATCTGTACTGGGATTTGTTCTGGGGCAGTACGAGCGGACTGGCGAGTATAGACGACCCGAACTCGATTACTATCAAGCCTACGTATTATACATTCAAGCAGTATTCGGCGTTTATAGATTCCGGCTGGCAGCGTGTCGAGGCGTCGAGTGATAATTCGAATTTGAGAATCTCGGCGTATATCGGCCCGGATAACAAGAAGCTGGCCTTGGTGATAATCAATACGACCGACGAGACGGAGATTACCTTCGATTGTTCCGTTAAGGGCTTCGATGTCGCAAATGGTGAAGTTTACCGAACCAGCCGGACGGAAAACTGTGCCAACGTCGGCAGCTATAGCGGCGGCGGGCCATTGGTGCTGCCGGTGAGCTCTGTAACGACCGTTGTGATGTCGGGCAAGTAAGGATTTTGTTTTTTATTAACCGTTACTTTGAAGGAATGTCAAATGAAGTCGAACAGTACCGGAAAATGCAGTCGGGTAATTTTTGTCGGTTTGATTTTGTCGAGTTTAATCTTTTGCTCGCTGCCTGCAGCGGCGCAGCCTTCGGGCGGGCCTTACGGACCGATTCAGCAAAGCTACGAATTGCCGAAAGATGCAGGCAAGATTTATTACGTATCGCCGGACGGTAAGGCGGAGGCGTCGGGAATGACGCTCGATGAACCGACGACAATCGAATCGGCTATCGAGCGAGTAGTTACCGGTGATGCAATCGTGGTGCGTGGCGGGGTGTATCGCACGGGCGGTTTGAAATTGAACCAGGCAGTGACTATACAGCCTTACAGGGATGAGCAGCCTGTTTTGAAGGGGACATTCGTAGCTGATAAGTGGGAAAAGGCGGGCGAGAGATTATGGAAAACACAGTGGTGCACTTTGTTTCCTGAGAAGCCGGATGACTGGTGGCGTGACAAAGGAATAACACCGCTGCACCGTTTTAATAATGATATGGTGTTCGTGGACGGCAGGTTTTTACAGTCGGCGGGAAATCAGAGCGAGGTCAATAAGGATTTGTTCTACATCGACTACGATGCAAAAGAGGTTTATATAGGCGTCGAGCCGCAAGGCAAGCTGGTCGAAATCACGGCGTTCGACAGCGCCCTTACGCAGACGACGGGTAAATGTCACGGCAAGGCACCGGACGGCAAGGGGCCGACAATTCGAGGAATTACTTTCACGCAGTACGCGTTCCGGGCGATTGAAATCGAAGGCAAGTACCCGGAGGGTCCGAGCGCCGAGTCGGAACATGGTAAAGACGTGGTAGGTACGACTTTCGAGAATTGCGCGATTACTTTCTGCTCGCGCGTGGCGGGGTATTTCAAGGGTGACAAGTTAACGATTCGCAACTGCCTGGTGAGTGACACCAGTACCGAAGGGCTTTATATCATAGCCTCGGCGGATATTCTGCTGGAAAAGAACATCCTGCGTCGCAACAACATCGAGAATATCACGGGCTACTATCCGGCGGCTGTGAAAATTTTCAATCAATGCTATCGTGCCGTGTGCCGTGACAACATGGTTACCGACCTTGTCAATTCAAACGGTATCTGGTACGACGTGGGTGAGGTTGACGGCGTAATCGTCGATAACTGGTTCCAAAACGTGGGGCACGTTGACAGGCTTTTTACGAAAGAGCATTTCTGGCCGAGCGATAATGCTTTCTTCTTCGAGATTTCCAAGGGAGCGGTGGTTGCCGGGAACGTTTTTGTCAATTGCGACCAGGGTGTTTTTGTGCTCAATAGTAATAACGTCAAGATGTATAACAACACCTTTGTAAACAGCACTGCGTGCATCGGGCGCACGGCCAGAAGCGCGGTGGGCGACCACTTCGGCTGGCATCCGAGCACCGGGCCTGACGTCGATAAGCGGGACGGGCACGTCTTTGTCAATAACCTGCTGACGGGTAATGAGAATTTCGAAAGGCCGCTGCTGGCGTTTTCGCAACAGGCGTCTTTGTGCGGGCAGTTGACGGAGCCGCAGGTCAAGCAGTTAGATTATAATGTGTACGTGCGAGGTGCAAGTACGTCGGCGCCGCTGATTTACTGGAGTCCGACGGAGGGTGATAACTGCCAGGCGGCATTGAACTCACCGCAGGAACTGCATAAGCTGCGTCCGGAATTCGCGGCTAACAGTAAGTATTTCGCTGATTATAACGGACCTTTGTTCAAGAGTCCCAAGCTGGGCGATTACCAATTGTTAGAGGCGTTTGCAGGGGCCAGGGCGGCGAGTGAAATTCCCTCTGAAATCGGCAAGCTGCTCGGTCTTAAAACCACGGAGCGGTTTGTCGGGGCCTATCCGCCGATTCAGTGAGCTTCGAGCGACTAACAAAATGCTTTTGTGTTCAATGGCTGGGATTCTTTCAGTATTATGCGAGGGACAAGGGAACGCACAAAATAACAGGTCAATAAATACGAGGGATAAAATGAAAATCCACTACGCTGCGAATATCCTGAAAATATCACTAATCCTTTCGGCACTCGTAACGGGCTCCTGTAATACCGTAAAACATAAGGAAAGGGAGGCCGGATATGCGATTACAGCGGTCCCGTTCACAGATGTGACGTTAACGGACGATTTCTGGGCCAAGCGTATCGAGACCAACAGGACGGTTACGATTCCATTCGGTTTTAAAAAGTGCGAAGAAGAGGGCCGGATAAGAAATTTTGCCAGGGCGGGCGGATTACTGGACGGCCGATACGAAGGGAAAATGCCTTTCGATGATTCCGACGTTTACAAGATAATCGAAGGAGCTTCGTACTCTCTGGCGGTTGTCCCGGATAAAGAATTGGATAAATATGTCGACGGCATTATCGAGAAAATCGCCGCGGCGCAGGAAGAGGACGGGTACCTGTGTACGTGGAAGACGTTAAATCCGGATACGGCGCCGGCGCCGTGGGTACAGCCGGGACCGAGGTGGCATCATTTGGGGGCGAGTCACGAGCTGTACAATGCCGGCCATTTGTACGAGGCGGCTTATGCGCATTACCGGGCGACAGGTAAAACGAATTTTCTAAACGTGGCTTTGAAAAATGCGGACCTGATAGCTGAGACATTCGGGCCTGGTAAAAAACTCGATGTGCCGGGTCATCAGGTCATCGAGATGGGGCTGGTGAAACTGTACAGAGTAACACAAAAAGAAAAGTACCTTAAGCTGGCGAAATTCTTTCTGGACCAGCGAGGTAACGCCAAAGGACACGAGCTTTACGGTTCGTACAGCCAGGACCATCAGCCGGTCGTTGAACAGGATGAAGCTGTCGGGCATGCGGTGCGCGCGGTCTATATGTATGCGGCGATGGCGGATATCGCGGGGATTATGAATGATTCGAGTTACCGGAACGCTGTGTGTAAAATCTGGGAGAACGTGGTTTCGAAGAAATTATATATTACCGGGGGGATAGGGGCACGTCATGAGAGGGAGTCGTTCGGCGATGATTATGAACTGCCGAATTTGACGGCTTATAACGAAACTTGCGCGGCGATTGGAAATATTTACTGGAACCATCGGATGTTCCTGCTCTGCGGCGAGGCCAGGTACATCGATGTGCTGGAACGTGTGCTTTATAACGGTATGATTTCGGGGGTTTCGCTGGCCGGTGATTCTTTTTTCTATCCGAACTGCCTGGAGTCGGACGGCAAATACAAGTTTAATATGGGTGCGTTAGTTCGACAACCATGGTTTGACTGCTCCTGCTGTCCGTCGAACGTTACCCGTTTTATCCCATCTGTGCCCGGTTATATCTATGCCCGTCGTGACGATTCGTTATATGTGAATCTTTTTATCAGCAGTAAAACCAATATCGAGGTGAACAAAACAAGCGTTGAGATTAGCCAGCAGACCGCTTATCCGTGGGACGGGAAGGTAATTATAAAAGTCGAACCGAAAGTGAGCGAAAGGTTTGCGGTCAATATCCGGATTCCGGGGTGGGCTTCGGGCAGGCCTGTGCCAAGCGATTTGTACCGTTACGCGGATGAAAATCAGGAAAAAGCCACGCTGAAACTGAACGCTGAGCCTATCGATATCAATACGAATAAGGGGTTTGCCGTAATCGAGCGAAAATGGTCGAAAGGGGACGTGGTCGAACTGAATCTGCCCATGCCGATTCGTCGGGTTATAGCACATGAAAAAATTAAAGACGACCTTAACAAGGTTGCTATTGTTCGCGGGGCGGTTGTTTACTGTGCCGAAGGGATTGATAATAACAATAAGGTGCTTGATATGGTGATTGACGACGACGCCGAACTTAAAGCGGAATACCGGAAAGATTTACTGGGCGGTGTCACCGTGATTACAGGAAACGTGCTGGATGAGACCGGAGAAAAAAGGGAATTAACAGCCATTCCTTACTACGCATGGGCGCATCGCGGGTCCGGCGAGATGGCGGTCTGGCTGAAGAGAAAACCCGAGTTCTCTGAAACTGAATAATTTTAGCGAGGATATATTTCCGTGGAAGGGCCGGTGATGACAAGGTACGGATGAAATACTACGAAGCTCATGACCGGGAATACGAAAAGCGACTCAAGGCAGGACGGGTCGCGTGGGACGAGGGAGACTATGAGAACTTCGATATGCTCGGGCTGGTCAAAAGGCTCATGGCTGAATCGAACTTTTCCCTGCCGGGCGCGCGTGCACTTGACCCCGGCTGCGGGACCGGAGCTCTGGCGTGTTATTTGTCGATGCAGGGATTCAAAGTAACAGCGATTGATATATCTGCGGCGGCTATCCGTGAGGCGAAGAAACAGGCAGCTTATCGAAATCTTAATATCGATTTTAAGGTTGCTGACCTTTGCCGGATTGAACTGCCGGAAAAGTCGTTCGATTTGATTACGGACAATCATTTTCTGCACTGCATTGTTTTTCCTCAGGAGCGAAAAAGGGTTCTTCAAAATATTTATAATGCTCTAAAGGATGACGGCGAGTACTGGATTGAAGTAATGGTCGGCCATCCGGAAATGAAGCCACGGGCAAAGTGGAATATGGACGCGGACGGTGTTACGTGGGCCGTCGTCAGCGAAAAAGAAAGAACGGAAGAATGCGCGGAACACGACGGAAGGATATTTTGCCCGATTCGCAGGATACAGCCCTGCGAGCAAATTCTAATTGATGAAATTCAACAGGCCGGTCTGGTTATTGTTTGGCACGAAACCGCTCCGCCCGCTAATGAAAACGATACGGGAGCATTCAGGGCTAAATGCCACAAAAAGCAGCCTTAAATCGGCAGAGCTAAATGTTTTTTGCGGCGGATTGGCCGGCGAGTCGGCCGGTCGAAAAGGCGATTTGTAAATTGTAGCCTCCGCAGGGACCATCCACATCTATAACCTCACCGGCGAAATACAAGCCTTTACAGAATTTCGATTCCATCGTCTCGGGGTCAATTTCGTCGGTGCTGACGCCGCCGTGAGTTATAGTCGCCTCGGCAATAGGTGCGGCAGCGACAATAGAAACCGGCAAGGCTTTTAATAACTGAACAATCGCTTTACGCTGTATCTTTGTCAATTGGCTGCAAAGATGAGTCTGTGGAAGATTCATCATCTCACAAAGCTGCTCCGCCAGCGATTTCGAAATAAACTGTGCAATAACCGCCGCTATAGTTTTTTTGGGATGCTGCGAGCAGACATTAACAATTTCCTTATCGAGCCGCGATGAATCATATTGCGGGAGCAGGTCAATGTTTATTTGAAGCGGTTTTTTATAGTCAGGCAGGTACTCGGTAATAAGTCTGCTGAGGTCGAATACGGC
>Ga0315537_1000301_pt1 | contig 37584 bp, 40 predicted proteins | sample SalMarSW160270MG_FD_203091 | JGI IMG/M metagenome (GOLD analysis project Ga0315537, IMG submission 203091) | Salt marsh sediment microbial communities from the Plum Island Ecosystem LTER, Massachusetts, United States - Salt Marsh Sediment SW1602-70 ... | reverse complement strand
GGATTCTAACAGCACGATACACAGCTCTGATTGAAGTTGATTTCTGGTCTTTATCCAAAGCTAAGTTTCGTATGACAAAATAATTGTTACCATTCCGCACGCTACCATTATAGCATTAAAAAATAACCTGTCAAATTGTTATAGAGGCCTAAATTAATTGTCACATTAAGATGAGAAGGTATGTTAGACACGATGTAAGCAAACCGATTCGATGATATTTTATTGAGAAATAAGATAAAGAATTAATCTGTTAGCAATCCGTTAGCAAAACAAGAAAAAGCCCTTAAGTTATTTATCGCTTCAGGGCTTTTTTAGCCTAAAAAGTGGAGCCAGGGTTACCATAGGCAGAACTTTTTCGCTGGTGTTTAGATTACGATGAATCAATTTTTCTGCTCGGGGAGTCCGTCTCTCCTCTGTCGCCAACAGAAACAACAATGAGTCTTTGAGGGGCTCTTTAACGTAGAGGATGGCCTCGCCGTTCTCCGCCTTCATCATCCGGTTCTCCACGTCCCAGCCGATTGTCTGGCTGCCGCGCGTAGACATGTTGCCTGTATTTAGTCTACCTATATATAATCTTCACCTAACCGGCATTCATACCGCATTGGTGGGTCCAACACGCAATATATGTGGTTTTCATATCCTGCTTTGTGGAGTATTGGTTTCAAGAGTCCTTCAGCAGCCTTCACCAGGTCTTCCAGTGAACGTAACCACACAACCGTCTCTCCCGGTTTAACTACCGGTAAATCTTCGATCTCTATAATTATTCCCTTATATTTTTTCGCCACCTGTTGCACTTCTTTCTCTATTTCTGATAATTCTAGAGGAGATTTCCAGAAATATAACATAATTGAAAAGAGGAGTAGGAGGAAGACAATACTTGTGACGATAGGACTTATTATCCTTAGTTGTTTAATCTCTATTCCGATGAATTTCTCCTGATGTATGATATTCTCGGTTATATCGATAGTACCGGGTTCGGACTTCTCTATATCGCCACTCCAGACAACGATACCTTCTCTCAAATCCGTCGTGATACTCTGTGTGAATTCGCTTTCTATCGTTTGGGTACCCGCCACAGCAGTGGTATCTACATTGACTTTAATCGTCAGGTTACGTGCTGAAATGGGTACCCCCGTTTCCTGCTGGATTACCCCGAAGATTTCTATATATTGTTTCAGGTCTAGGGGAAAGGTAATGTTGAAATCACCATCTTGTCTGGTGAGGGGGACCAGGGTAATCGTTTTTGCCCATTTCCCCGGATTCTCGATAATGGCTTCGACCGTCACCGATTCATATTGATCTGCAATCGGCTTATTTGCATTCAGGGTATAGGAAAAAATAACCTCCATTTCATCCACGAGGTCGGACAGGATGATATCTCCGGTACCCATAGTAGCCCGCGGCAAGGGTTCGGTGGGTTTTATCTCAGGAGGGCTGAGTATTATCGATCCGTATGGTGAACTAGGATGTAGTAACACATCATAATCAAAATGGCCTCGTTGTTCGTAATTCAACTCCCCAAAATAGCCAGATTCGATTTCTTCCAAATCCCCGCTGACTACGACGAGTGACCCTGAAGGTTTTACGGACATGTTTTGAGTAAAATCTTCGAATATCATCCCGGTATCTGTCTTTATAGTGGCATAGACGGTAGCGATAATTTCGATGTTACCGCTTAAAAGGTCTTCTATATTGTATAGAATAAAGCTGGTGGTGAAATTTCCCGTTTTTTCGGTTTCGGGTACCAGGATAATTTCTTCGTCATCTACTCCCATTCTTTTTACAATCGCTTTGACCTCGACGTTTTCTGAAATTTGCGTTACCTGTTTATCCGGCACAAAGCTGAAATCAAAGGTCATATTGAAGCGGTCGATGTATTCGGCGGGGTATTTCATTTCTGACGGCGGTAATACCGGCTCTTCGGGCTCCGGGCCGTACAGGTAGGAGGGTTTGAGATAGACGAGATAGTCGAACTTGCCTTCGTGATTATATTCGACCAGGGTTACTTGTTCCTCTACTATAGTCTCGGCGGGAACGGAGTATGCTTTAATAAGGCCGATACCCGAAAGGATAAATAGAATGATACTGAGAATCAGAAGAATAACTTTCGCTTTTATAATTCTGGTTATCAGTATATGAATAGTATTACTCACTGTTCTTCCATGGTGGTATTGAATTTATGCTTAAACGACTCCTTTATGAGGATTAATATGGTTGAAGACAGTATATCATAGCCAGGGTAAAAGTATTACCCTGGAACTCGTTGCCGGCGTCTTGGTGAAATCGGACGCTCATTTCAAATCGGGCCCCGTTAATGTCGCACTTGAACGGCAACGGAAGATTGGTTAAGGGGCTCTGCTTGAGGTCGTAGAAGGTCAATTTGCCGTCGTTGTCAGTGTCTTTAACACGCCACTGGTCGTTGGTGACAACACTTCCGGACAACCTGGTCAATGTGCCGGTCAAACAGTCCATTTGCCAGGTATTATCCCTATATATACATCGGGTGATTTCCATGTATTTAGCCATGTGGTCCGGCAGCGAGCCGCTCCACGGGTCGTAATCGCAGGTAATCGCTAAATTACTTCTGCCCTGCCAGCCGTGCACTGTAGTTCGCAGGGCGACGAAAGCCTCGTCGAAGATAAACTCGTCGCCGGGTGCCATGTTGCTGGCTGTCCAGGTGGCGGTTACGCCGTTTCCCCACCATTCGTCCTGGTCGCGGATCTTCAAGTCCACCTTCTGGCAGTTGGGGGAGTAATATGAAAAGCAGGCCTTTTGAGGATAAAAGCCGAAGCTGCACGGCCAGGCGTAGACCGCCCCTGTCATGCCGCTGAGGGCAATGACCGCTATCAGGCTTAGGATGATGCCTTTTACTCTAAACCCTTTCATCTTATTAACGTATCCTGGCTCTAATAGAGATTATTACCCGAACCTGAAGGCTTTCCTTTGCCTCAGGAGCCTCTCCTTCCGTTTTTTAAGCCTTTCCCGCCGCATCCTCTTGTAAGGACGGAAAATATCTTCCAGGGCATCTTTGAACGTGAGGCCGATGAAGACCAGCCCCATGGCGGTGATGACCAGCACGGCCACTGGCAGGCTGAATCCCAGTATATTGACTCTGGTCCGGCCGAATTCCGATAGGCGGGCCAGGTTACCCACGTAGGGCAGGTAGAGCACCTCCCTGCCGTTGACGTCCTCGGGGCGTACCAGGTTGGCGTCCGGGTCTTCGTTGGCGTCTCCCATGGTCTGGAAGAGCGGACCGTCAGAGGTTTCCTGTCGGTCAACCACGCGGTGGCAGATGGGCGTATCGATGCCGGGGAGCTTGAAGGAGATGACGTCTCCGACGGCAACGTCCCGTCCGTCCACGGGTTTTACTACGACGAGGCCGCCCACCCCGATATCCGGCTCCATGCTGCCGGAGAGCACGGCGTCGAACTCCCAGCCGAACTGGGCCGCCGCCATGACGAAGGCGACCGTCCCCATTACCAGGCCCAGCATTACCCAGCCGAGCCACCCGATTATCTTCTTCAGGTTACACCCCCGTTCTCAGCTTTACGGTCAGCTATAGTATAGACCGCATTACATAAAATCTCAATACCCCCGCCGGCTTACCTGCCCGCGGGCGTGGCTTACCAAAGAGCGCCCCGGTGAGAGGGCGCCCCCTGTTTTTATCTTAATTGGCCGAAATAAACTCAGCCACGGGAGCAAAATTTACTGGCTGCTGTGCTGGTTAAGGGTAAAGGTAACGTTGGTGGTCAGGGTATCGCCTTGGAAGTAGGCGAACGTACCTCCCATCATACCCATCTCCAGCGTCGTAGCCATTAAGGCTATCAGGAACTTTCTCACATTCTTTAGCCCTCCTTTCACGTAGGTGGGTGGGGCGGTTATGGCCGCCCCGCCCATCCTCAAACTGGTTTTGGGTTAGTCAGCCACCTGGAGCAGTTCGAATAATAAGTCCAGCTGGAAACTATCGCCTTGAATTATGTTGTCGTCAACGCCGGGAATATCCGGGTCTATCCGCCACGCAAACTTGAACTTAATGGCGTCACCCGGGTTCATCGTCACGTCGCTCAGTTTTTCATATGCAGTACCTACAACGGGAAGATAGGTCTCAAGCTCGCCCATACCGGTTCCGTTTTGTAGCAGTTCACCGGCGTCGTCATAGTCACCGTCGTTGTTAAGGTCAACCTCTAATCTGATGTGCATGTAGTCGTCCAGGTCACCATCAATGGTAGCGTCCTGGCCGTTTTTAGTACCGTCGGACATATCCTCGGGCTCGGTAAAGCCGTTGTCAACATCGGCTAAGCGGGTAATTTCCAAGTCAAGGCTGCCAGGTATGGTACCATCGTTCTTTAGTGACCAGTAGATGATGCCGCTGTCTCCCGGCTTGATATCGCTGAAAACCACACAGCCATTTACGCCGTCACTACCCGGTGTCACGTTCATTACAGGACTTTGATAGGGTGGATAGTAACCGGTCTCACCGGATACGTAGATTGACCCGGGTGCCGCGTTCAGGGTCCCGGCGGTAAAGGTGTTGCCGGTGGATGTCTCGGTGTCGCTGAAGTAGGCGAATGCTCCGCCCACCATTCCCATGCAGAGAACACATGCCATCAGGATAATTAGTAATTTTTTCATTTTTTATTTCTCTCCTTAATGGCTACTTTTATGATGCTTGGGTAAGGCTGAACTCGATGTCAAAAGTACAGGTGTCGCTCTGGATGACGTTACCGACACCAGTAGCTATCGATATCGTGTATTCCCAGGATGCTGTCGCTCCGCCAGCCAGGTTAGATGCGGCAGTATAATTGGTACCGCTCATACCAAGGAGCGTACCACTGTACACCAATGTGCCGTTGTAATTAAGTACCACATCAATGTTGGCACAAAGATCGCCATTACCGGCACCATCAGTACCATCCCCATCTGTCTGCTCAGGCTCGGTTAATCCGTTGTCGTCGTTGGCTGTAACCGTCACCTTAAAGTCGGCAACGCCTTCGATAGTGCCGTCATTCTTGATTCCGAAGTTACCCGATATGGAGTCGCCCGGTGCCATGTTGTTTATCATAGCGTTGAGTTCGCTAATGGAGTTTAGATTTGGCAACCCTCCATCTGACCAGGTTACTCCGGGCCCGGGGTCGGTATCCACCTTCAGGTCAAGCGTGCCGGCGGTGAAGAGGTTGCCGGTGGATGTCTCGGTGTCGTCGAAGTAGGCAAATGCTCCGCCTACCAGGCCGATGCACAGTACACATGCCATTATCGCGAAAAGTATTTTTTTCATTTTTTGTCTTTTCTCCTTTATTTATTTTACGGTCTTTCCCGTCAGTCACTGGGTCTTTCCCCGGAGTCTCTTACTGGTTATGTCTCTGGCTTAGGGCACCTGGCTTAATCCGATTTCAATATCAAACATGAAATCATCTCCCATGGCGGCGTTGTTTAATACGCCGTCAAGGATCCACCCGTATGATGCCCATGTATCGTCAATAAACATCACTCCTATGCCCATATAAGCCGTCTGCCCGGGGTACAGAATCAGGGGCTGTCCTGCGTATGGCCCACTCTTCCATGTCTTTCCAGCCATCAAATCGACATTAACTGGCAGACTGTAATAGCTGCTTTCATCAGGATAACCCGCCCAGTATTTGGCATCTTGCCAATCAAATGGCGCCGGTCTCTGTCCGGGAGTATCATCTACCCAGAAGACTAGATAGACCTGGTCTAACAGCTCTCCGAAGCCGCTCGCGGCAATGGAAAAGCCATCTGGATCAAGTTTTAAGCTTGGGGCATCGCCAGCTGCGGTTTCCGGCTCTATTACGCCATTTTCGTTCGTGGTAACATTGGTCACCTTAAACGATAAAACTCCAGGCAAAGAACCAGCATTATATATAGAATATGTGTCTGTGCCTCTGGATTCACCTGGTTTTAGATTTCCAACACTATAAGGAACAAAAACATCGCCGCCATTCACTTTCAAGTCCAGAGTTCCGGCGGTGAAGGTGTTGCCCGTGCTCGTCTCGGTGTCGTCGAAATAGGCAAATGCTCCGCCTACCAGGCCGATGCACAGTACACATGCCATTATCGTGAAAAGTATTTTTTTCATTGTTTATTTTTCTCCTTTATTTAATTTATTGTTTTTATGTTTTAACCGGTCTTTCCCGTGCGCCACCGGGTCTCTCCCCGGCGTAGGTTGCTCCCGTGGCTGATTTCACTTCAGCCCGCTTTGTAAGAATGTTTTTCTATCACCTCCTTATAACGTTTCCCGTGTTTTTTATGAGAAATGCCCGCCGAAAAAGTCGTCATCGCTGCCGGGCATGGGCAGACCGCTATCGGCTGTCCGGCGGCGCAGCAGCGCGTTGACCCTGGCTACCAGCTCCTCGCGACCCGGCGGCTTGTTCATATAAGCGTCGGCCCCCAGTTCCAGCGCCTCGATGGCATCATAGACACCCCCGAGGACGATGATGGGCAGATAAGACGCCTGCCGTATGCGCAGGCAGGGGTCTTCGCCGTTGATTACCGGCAGGCTGCCGGCCATGATAACCAGGTCGGGATGGGTCTCGTACAGCATCGCCAACCCCAGAGCGGCATCAACCGCCCTCACCACCTCGTACCCCGCCTCCTCGAGGAAGGACACCATCCTTCCCGCCGCCACCTCGTCATTCTCGATAACCAGGATACGAGGAAGTTTCATCAGAGCACCTCCCTGGGTCATACGACTAAAGTACTACCGGCAGGTGGATATTCCTGTTCTGAAGGTGCCCGGAAGGGTGGGATTTCATAAAGATTTGGTACCGAATTGGTGCCCGAAACATAAATTTGGTGCCTGAAATATAAAGGGCAGGCGATTGCTTACCCTCGTAGCCTAACGGGCGTCGGCCCGTCGGGGAAGACTAATCGACTTTGGCGAAACGGTAGCCGATGCCCCTCTCCGTGAGCAGCATCTGCGGTTCCCGGCTGTCCGTCTCGAGCTTCTGCCGCAGGCGGTAGACATATTTCTTCACGAAACTCGGCTCATTGACGTACTCCGAGCCCCAGGCTTTTTCCAGCAGGAAGGTATGACTCAGCACCCTGCCTTCGTTTCTCACCAGCTCGGTAAGGAGTCGGTACTCGATGGGCGTAAGTTTGACATGCCTCCCGGAGACGAACACTTCGTGGGAGTTATAGTTGATGGACAGGGTATTACCCGAGCAGCACACGCATTCCTGTTGCGCGAAAAGTCCCTTGGTGCGGCGGAGAAGCGCCTTTATCCTGGCAAGCAGTTCGATGGGACTGAAGGGCTTGGGTATGTATTCGTCGGCTCCTGCCTCTAGGCCCCTGGCGGTATCGATATCGGTCGCGCCTTCGGAAAGGATAATCAGGGGGACGTCCGAGAAACCGCGGATTTTACCGACGAGTTCCAGGGTGTCGATATCGGGTAAAGAGTCGTCCACCATTACCAGGTCGGGCGACTCCGTTTCAACCATTCCCATTCCCCGTATCCCGTGGTCAGCCTCGACGATAGATACATCGGGATACCTCATTTGAAGGCAAAGTGATATATCTCTCACGATGCGGCTATCATCTTCAATTATCAGTACTTTCAATGTTCATCCCGTCAACTAGCGTAGTCGAACTTGAAAAGTTCAGGTGAAATTTCGCCTATAGCGAAATTTCAGGTACAAGAAGTAAGTAAATGATGCAGGCTATATAATAATATTGAGAGTTTAATCATTTGTCAAAAAAAATAGTTAACAATACCTCCAAATCTCTGGCTATATTATACGATATCACCGATTCTATTGACTTTTATCGTATCATGTTGGGATAAAGAGAATGTTTTCTGGGGAATAGGTCAGATGTGGTATTTGTGTTGGCACAAAACTGATATCATACTGAAAAAAGATACGCTAATCACATGAAATAACTAATAATTTTAAAGTCTACTATCTATGGGACCGTCTTAGACAGAAATCTAGCTCTAGAATTAAACTAACGGGGAAAAACAACCTGCGGGGCCCTGACGGTCTTAGGTACAGGCTATCCGGATATCATGTCAGGTTTATTTCTGATTACCGTTGATAAACTTCTCGATTTCTTCTGGTTTGAATCTGCGATCACGGCGGTAGCCGAACCGGCAGACTTTAATTAATCCGTTGTTGCTCCAATATCTTACCGTATTAGGGTGTACATTAAGAAGGTGGGCAACCTCCGATACGGTTAGCATCTTACTCGCTAGCTTTGAGTTTTCTCTACTCCCCTTCGACATCACTATCCTCAACCTGAATAATTTGGTAAGTTATTATATTTTTAGTTAAGTTAATGTTACTTAACAATATGGTAAATATGTAAAAGATATAGGGGTAAACCCCCATTATGTTTCTCCGAGCAGGGCTTTCAGGATTATGATTAGACTATATCTATAGTCCTCGTATTATTAAATCAGTGCTTAAATCCAACCCTGATCGCCGTTAAATTTGGGAATTCTTCAACGGTCACAAAATACTAGATTGATTACTATATAATTTGTCAAAGCCGTGCCGGGGCTAGACGGCGGTTCTCCTCCCAATTAGGGTCGTATGTTGTGCCAGTCTTGAGCATGGCATAAAGTGTCGACAGTAGTTTACGCCCTACGGCGACCAAGATGTGCATCTTGTTTTTCCCTTCCAAGACACGACGCTGGAAATACTCACGGTAACTTGGCACTCTTCTAATAGCGACTATGGACAACATCCAGATGAGCCGCCTGATGTACTTATTACCGGCGTGGCTCATTTTGGGATGCTCCAATCGATAATTTCCGGTCTGGAAGCTCTGAGGGCACCATCCTAGATGAGACAGGAATTTCTTCAGCGTGGGATAGCGACGGATGTCACCAATCTCAGAAATGATGGCTGCCAATGAAGGAGTACGTCCGACTGGGAATCCAAAAGGCTTGCAAGGCAGGTTTCTGAATAAAGCCGTGATTTGCCTGTCAAGGTCGCCGATAATCGATTGCAGTTCAGCTATTCTCTTAGCTATAACAGAGATCTTGGTTCCAAGTGATGGCCGTTTCTGAGCTACCCCGATTGTGCGTTTGGCAGCCTCAATGATTCTTTTGGCCATTCCTCTACTCATCCTGCGAGGGCTAGCGATCGACAGTGTTTTACCAATTACCTCCTCCCCAGCAGCAATCATATGCCCTGGGCCCGGATAAGCCGTTAGCAGGGCTAGAGAGGCTGCGGAATCTAATTGCCGAAAAACCTTTCCGTACTCCGGGAAAAGCACGCTTAAGGTTTCCTGAAGATGAATAAGTGCGGTGGCTTTCTCATTAACCAGGTCAACTCGAAAGCGAGTGAGTTCCTTCAAATTATCCAGCACTGGGTCTGGGATGGAAAGAGGCTTGTGGTCATCCAGCGCGAGGATAGCAGCTATTGTGCGGGCATCTATCTTGTCGGTTTTTGCCTTCTTACCCTGTGCCTTGCGGAATTGCCCAGCTCGAAACGAGTTCACCTCTACCAGGTCAAACCCTGTTGCCATCAAAAAGTAGCTTAGATTGAGAGCGTAAGGACAAGCCTCAACCCCGATGAGAAAATCGCCTTTCTCAAGTGAAAGCTTGTCCAAGATGTCAACTAGCTCCATGAACCCATCATGATCGTTCGCAAGAGAGAAAGACCCGCAGTACTTTTCGTGGGATAGATCCCGGATAGATACGTAATGCCGGTACTTGCCCACGTCTACACCCACATGATATCGGACCAAAGTAATCCTCCTTGTTGAAATTGATTCTGAGGCTTGGGAGAATCCCGCCATGCCACCATACACGCGTCGGATCAGAGGTCTTTAAAACAGCTGCCGCCGTATTACTAATCAGAGGTCATTTGGCGGGAGCACCCATTCAATCTAAAGAGGTACAGTCGTCCCCAGTTACCTAAAGAGGTCTCCCATGCCCACCTAAGTATAGCAAGTCAACGCAATTAATATACGTGATTACCTAAAGAATTTCTAGAAGTAAACCTGTACTCCGTATGACTTAAGCTCGGGAATATAGGTCTCTAACGATAGTTTGTTCAGAGGGTTATTCGCCAAGGTATATCTATAAACAATACCGGGGTATTGCACTTTCGGGCTCACCAGCGGCGAAATATCTTTGATATTATTCCCGGATAAGTCGAGAGCGATTGGGTTAGTTGTTCTACCTAGCGGGGCTATATCGTAAATTTGATTAGCGGTCAAATGTTTTTAGCTTTGTTTTTCACCCACGTTTTAACCTGGTGGAGCCGGGGGGATTCGAACCCCCTACCTTTTGACTGCCAGTCAAACGTTCTCCCAAGTGAACTACGGCCCCGTAAACGCATTCCTAATTTAGCATAGAAACGGGTTGTCTCGCAAGGTGATTCCGGGCACCATCAATATAATATATACGGGATTTTTATATTCGTCACGGTGATATTTATGACTTGTTTATTATATAGGTGGTATAGTTATCACAGAATATTAAAGCAATATGTTTTCAGGTTGTTCCCCAGCTTGGAAATGACCCAGTAGACGGAGGGGCTTAACCAGTCCTCAAGAATAAAAAAGCTTGAGGAATCGTTAAGCCCCTTCTCGTTGGGTGGGAGATGTGTATATTTTCATCCTAAACTTCTATGCCTATTGCCTGAAATATCCCTTTTAGCCCGAAGTAACCGGCATAGACCACCGTCATGCATTTTATAATTTTACCGGCAAGAACAATTACAGTATATTTAAATATTCCGAACCGTAATGCCCCCGCTGCCAGAGCCGTTGGATAAAAGAAGGGATTGATTACTGAGGCGACGATAAACAGGACAATAGGTCCTTTTCTTTCCATTAGTCCCAGCAGCTTCTCGTAAGTAGCCTGGATTTTACCGTGTTTGCTCTTACTGATTGCCCGGCCGGCCCCGTGCCCCGTCATATAAATAGTCAATGCTCCTACCAGTTCACCCAGGGCAGAGGCGATTCCCACCAGCCAGGCATACTCCATGACGCCTCCCAGCGTAAAAACAACCGCCAACGCGGGAACAGGGATGATGACGGTGGCACCGCCCAGGACGCTGATAACAAAGGCGCCTAAGTAGCCGAATTGCTGTAGCTCGCGTATTTCTTCATTCCAGACGACTACGGCAACTGCCATAAGAATGGTAGCGATAATACCGAAGATTCCGAGGATATATGCCCATTTCGCTGATTTCTTGCCCGTTTCTTGCCTGGTATCCAGTACCTCGTCACCATTGGTGGATTCTATATCCGCCGCTTCTTTTACCATAACGTGCCCATATTATACTATCATTTCAGGCTTAGTGCCACCCTCGGGCGAAAAAGAGAGAGGGGGCTTAGCCCCCTCTCGAGATTGACCTAATGTATTTAGTCGGATAAAAACGAAAATCTATGCCTGTCAGGCGGCGGCTTTAACCGTCTCCTTTTCCTTCGTCTTGGTCTTAAAGGTCAGGCCGTCCTTGCCCAGGTCGACCCTGATGGTATCGCCTTCCTTGAGTTCTTTCCTGAGCAGCTGGCTGGACAATGGGTTTTCCACGTAACGTTCGATAACACGCCGCAGCGGACGGGCTCCGTAGACCGGGTCGTAGCCCTCTTTAGCCAGCCATGACTTGGCTTTATCGGTCAGTTCTATACCCAGCTTATGCTCCGAGAGCCGGTCTTGCAGTTCTTTAGCCATCAGGTCGACGATATTCCTGAGCTGTTCTTCGGAGAGCTCGTGGAACACGATTATCTCGTCCAGCCGGTTCAGGAACTCGGGACGGAATAGCTTCTGGACCTCGGCCATCACCTTCGACTTCATCGCATCATAGCTCTTCTTCTGGGCTTTCGTCTCATCTTTCTGCGAGGTGAAACCTATCTGTCCCTCTTTCTTGATGAGCTCCACTCCGGCGTTGCTGGTCATGATGATTACGGTATTCTTAAAGTCCACCGTTCGCCCGTGGCCATCGGTCAGGCGTCCGTCATCCAGTATCTGGAGCAGGGTGTTGAATACATCGGGGTGCGCTTTCTCGACCTCATCCAGCAGGATGACGCGGAAGGGCCGTCTTCTCACGGCTTCGGTAAGCTGACCGCCCTCGTCATAGCCGACGTATCCGGGCGGCGCACCGATGAGTCGCGAAACGGTATGCTTTTCCTGGTACTCGGACATATCGAGGCGTACCATGGCGTTCTCATCGTCGAAGAGGAACCAGGCCAGCGTGCGGACGAGTTCCGTTTTACCTACACCCGTCGGCCCGAGGAACATAAAGCTGCCGATAGGTCGTTTGGGGTCCTTGAGTCCGGCACGGCTTCTCCTGATGGCTTCCGAGATGGCCCCCACTGCCTCTTCCTGGTCTATCAGGCGTTCGTGGATGCGTTCTTCCATGTGCAGCAGTTTTTCGGCTTCTCCTTCCAGCATCTGGGATACCGGGATGCCGGTCCAGCTCGAAATCAACTTGGCGATATGCTCGCCGGTGACCTCTTCCTCGATTTTCTCCTGCTGGAGCCAGTCGCTCTTGGCTTTGTTGTATTCCTCTTCCAGTTTGAGTCTTTCCGCCCGGAGCTCCGCTGCCTGCTGGTATTCCTGGCGTTGTGAAGCCGCTTCCTCCTCATTGGAAAGCTCATGCAGCTTCTTTTCCAGGGTTTTTACCTCCGGCGGCGCGCTCTCGGTATCGATGCGCGATTTACTGGCGGCTTCGTCAATCAGGTCGATGGCTTTATCCGGGAGGTGACGGTCGGAGATATAGCGTTGACTGAGTTTAGCGGCCGCTTCAAGAGCCTCGTCGGTTATTTTTATCTTGTGATGAGCCTCATACCTCGGTCGTAGACCATGTAGTATTTCGATAGTCGACTCGATGCTGGGCTCATCGATGAAAACCGGTTGGAAGCGCCTTTCCAGGGCTTTGTCTTTCTCTATGTATTTACGGTATTCATCGAGAGTGGTCGCTCCCACGCACTGGAGTTCACCGTGAGCCAGGGCCGGTTTGAGCATGTTGCTGGCGTCGATGGAACCCTCGGCGGCACCGGCACCGACGACGGTATGAATCTCGTCGATGAACAGTATCACCTCACCGGCGGACTCGCGCACCTCGTCCATGACGGCTTTCAGGCGTTCTTCAAACTCGCCGCGGAACTTGCTGCCGGCTACCAGTGCGCCCATGTCCAGGGCGATAACCTTGCGTCCTTTGAGTGAGTCGGGTACGTCATCGGCGGCTATTTTCTGGGCCAGACCCTCGGCGATGGCCGTTTTGCCGACTCCCGCCTCACCGACGATTACCGGGTTGTTCTTGGTGCGGCGGGTGAGTATCTGCATGACCCGTTTGATTTCCTCGTCACGGCCGATTACCGGGTCGAGTCTTCCCGCCCTGGCGAACTCGGTAAGGTCACGCCCGTATTTCTGCAAAGAACGGTATTTGCTCTCTGCCTGGGCATCGGTGACGCGGTGCCCGCCGCGGAGCTTTTTGAGCGCCTCATACACCTTTTCCTGGGTGACGCCGAAGCTATGGAGAATATTGTTAGCTTCGCCTTTCAGGTTGCCGGTCATGGCTATCAGCAGATGCTCGGTGCTGATGAATTCGTCTTTCAGACGGTTTGCCTCTTCGTCTGCCAGGTTCATCATCTGAGCGATACGCGGCGTGGCGTATATCTGGCCCGTCTGGTAAGCAACCTTGGGTGTATTTGATAGTGCTTCTTCCACCCGGTTCCTGATGGCGTCCACCTCGACTTTTAGTTCTTTAAGTATTTCACCTACCAGCCCCTGCTTTTGCATCAGCAGGGCCAGTAGAATATGCTCTACATCCCACTGGCTGTGATGGTACTGCGTAGCCAGTTGCTGGGAAGCCTGAATAGCTTCCTGTGCCTGTTCGGTAAACCTTTCCTGTCTCATCTGTTTCCCTCCTTCCTCTTTTGCAGTTCTTCCTGTGCCTGTTCCAGCTGCTGCTGCATCTCGCCCATGCGCTGCATCATACGCAGGATTACCTCCACTCCCGGCAAATTGACGCCCATGTCAACCACCAGCGTTTTTACTCTCTGGAGAAGGGCTATATCCCTGTCCGAATATAACCTTACGTTACCCCGCGAGCGCCGGGGCTCGATGATGCCGACCTTTTCGTAGTAACGCAGGGTGTATGTCTGCATATCCAGCATTTTAGCCGCTATGCTTATTACATAGCGGGGTTCGTTATCATATCTTCTTTCGCTAGTCATAGTCACCTCGATTTATCTTCATTCCCCCCTTTTTTCACCAAGGCGCTTGAAGAATTCCTTTTCTTCCTCTGATAATTTGGTGGGTAAAACCACATTCACCTTCGCCAGGAGGTCGCCGCGCGTGCTTTTCCCGAGGTGCGGCATGCCCTGTCCCGTCAGACGGAAAACACGTCCGTTCTGGGTTTCGGCGGGTACCTTCAAAGCCAGTTTACCCTTCGGTGTCGGCACCTGTACCTCACCTCCCAGCATTGCTATGGATAATGACACCGGTACGCTGACGTGTAAATTATCGCCGTGACGTTCGAACGTTGCGTGGGATTTTACTGAAATTTTAAGATAAAGGTTGCCGCTGGGGCCTCCATGATAACCGGGTTGTCCTTTACCGGCAATGCGTACCCGCGAGCCATTCTGCACCCCGGCCGGGATTTTAACTTCGAGTCGCCTGATTTTAGGCGATACTCCACTACCGCGGCACTCCGAGCAGGGCAGGTTTTGAATGTAGCCGCTGCCTTTACAGGCAGAACATATCTCACCGCTCTGGAGGTTAATCGTTCGACTGGTACCGTGATAGGCTTCCTCCAGCGTTACCTCGACGGGCGACTCCAGGTCCTGGCCGCGTCTCGGCTGGGCTTGGCGACGGTACGTTCCGGTACGGGAGCCGCCGAAAAGGCCTTCGAAGATACTGCCCAGGTCCCCCATGTCACCACCGGAGAAGCTGTAACTGGCACTCCCACCACCCGGGGCAAAATCCCGGTATTGTTGCTGCTGTTGTTGTCCGGCCTGCTCAAACTGGTCGGCGTATTTCCACTTGTCGCCGTAGCGGTCGTACTTCTTCCGGTCGTCCTTGTCAGAAAGCACTTCGTAGGCTTCGTTTATCTCTTTAAACTTGTCTTCAGCCGACTTATCACCGGGATTGACATCCGGGTGATACTTACGCGCCAGCCGACGGTAAGCCTGCTTGACTTCTTTCTCACTGGCACTTTTTTTTATACCCAGTATGTCGTAGTAATTTTTTCCGGCCATGGTATATCTCCGCGATATTATCACTAATATTATAATTATAAAATATATTTAAGTAATATGTCAACATATTATAAGCTAAGTTAATAAATAATTATTAACTAAAACTGTCTCTCGTCTATTTTTATGTGCATCTGGTTGATGGGTGCTTACCTTACCTTCGACCTCTCCTCGAATATTTTATCTTTTCCCACCCAGCTTGCCCGCCGTAGCCTTGGAGTAGGCTGGGGCCACCCTGTATTATCGTGCTATTGTCCTTAGAATTCCCCCCATATCCCCCAAAGGGGAGTAGCCTGCGAAGAGGGGTGAAACCCCTCTTTCTATTCTATCCCCCTCTCAAACAAACTTAAAATGTATACTGAATAAAAATCTGTTTGAGAGGGGGTCAGGGGAGAGCATCTGAGATTTGCTTAAACCATACAAAACTTAAGATATCGCAGGTTGACAATCCGGCAGTCTACGTGTAATCTATAGCAGAGGTATTACTATGCCATCTTGTCCTAATTGTGGTCGGGATACCAAAAGAACCGAAGACTGGGTATGTCAGTGGTGTGGTTACCCGTTACTCTCCAGGTCTTATAAGAAGATAGATAAAACTTATAAAGAGCTCCAGGAAGAGAGGTCTGCTAGCCGGGATTATGTAGGACCCGAGCCCGAACCAAAACTCGAACTAAAAACCGAACCTGAACCCGAACCCGAGCCGGAGCCCGAAGAAAAACCAGAACCTGAATCTGAACCTGAGCCAGAACCAGAAGAAAAACCAGAACCAGCTCCTGAACCTGAACCCGAGCCGGAACCAGAAGAAAAACCAGAACCAGCTCCGGAACCCGAGCCCGAGCCGGAGCCTGAAGAAAAACCAGAACCAGCTCCGGAACCCGAGCCCGAGCCGGAGCCCGAGGTAAAACCAGAACCAGAGCCCGAACCTGAATCTGAACCTGAGCCAGAACCAGAGCCCGAACCTGAAAAAACACCAGAACCGGAGCCGGAATTACCTCCCGAATTGGAGGTCACCGAAAGCGGCGCGGAAACGACCGTCGATGCTTTAAATCATTATTACCAGACTAACAAAGCCGCCACTCATGCTAAGCTCAAGGACCGGACTCTCAAGGTGAGTGGACAGGTGGAGAAAGTATTCGTCCGGGACCACCTTGATATCCGTTATATCGTTCTTACCGGTGAGAAGAAGAGCGGACCGTGGAGTGTTCGTTGTTCTTTTGGCAAGGAAAACGTATCGGAAATGAACCGGTTATCCAAGGGACAAATGGTAAAGGTGCAGGGCACTTATGACGGCTACGGCAAGAACATTATTATCAAAGACTGTATTCTCGTTTAGTTGATGTTTGCCTGAATGCCTCTTGATTCTATTTCATCCGGAATATTTCTCAATTCGCCTGCTTAATGATACCCAGCAATTTATAAAGTATCCGGGCGGTAGCACCCCAGATTATATTTCCCTGGTAGTGATAGGCATAAGAATCAACTTTTTGCCCGTTTAGAGTCTCGGTGTCCGGCGTAAGGCAATCCTTATCAAGGAGCGCTGGTAGCGGTACGTTCAGTATTTCGTCGACCTCATCCTTATTTTTCGTTAAGTGGTATGGCCATTGGATAATGCCGACGAAAGGTGAAACGATATAGTTGGACGTTGTGGTTATCTCGTCGTCAAGCGCGCCCAGGATTTCCACGTCTTCTGCCAGCAAACCGATTTCCTCGTGGCTTTCCCGGAGAGCGGTGTCCATCGCTGATTTATCTACTTTTTCACATATCCCTCCCGGGAAAGATATCTGGCCCTTATGCGCTTTTACCGTCTCGGTCCGTTTGATGAAGATGATATGGTACTCCTCCTCCCAGAAATAGATAGGAACGAGGACTGCGGAGGAGATACGGCTATTGTCTACGATACACTGCTTATCTCGGTGGTCCAGCAGTTTTCTCAGGCTTTCTTCCATTATCCCTATATTAATACCACGAGTACCTTGAATACAAGTTGAGTTCCGGGGATAATAGTGTCTGGCTTTGGGGGAATTTCAGCGACTCTCCCCCTGACCCCCTCTCAAACTGGATATTGATTCAGCGGGCGTTTTTCATTTGTTTGAGAGGGGTCGGGGGTGAGGTATAGGATATTTTTCAGATAATACAAGTTTTCCCTTCCTAGCCCGATTACGGTATTTTGTGTATAATTCTTAGGGAGAAACATAATGGATTTTAATCTTACAGAACAGGAAAAGATGCTTCAAAACCTGGCGAAAGACTTCGCCGAAAAGGAAGTCGCGCCTAGAGCAGCGGAAATCGACCGTACCGGCGAATTCCCCATCGCTCTGGCTAAGGAGATTGGTAAAAAAGGCTTTCAGGGATTGCCTTATCCTGCGGATTATGGTGGCAGCGGTGCCGGCTATACCAGCTTTGTCATTGTCCTGGAACAGCTCTGCCAGGCATCGGTGGCCGTCGGGGCTATCATGGCGGTCAATACCGTCCCGGAAGAAGGTATCTACCGCTTCGGTAGTGAGGAGCAGAAACAAAGGCTGCTGAAACTCCTGGCGAAAGGGGACTGGCTCGGCGGTATCGGTTTTACCGAGGCCGATACCGGCTCCGACCCTCGTCTCATCAAGACGGTGGCGCGCCGTACTGGCGACGGCTATGTTATCAACGGTCAGAAACAATTCATGGCGATGGCGCCGGCGCTGAACGTGGTGCTCCTCTTCGCCCGTAGGGAAAAGGAAGAGGGACTTAATGCTTTTATCGTCGATGCTTCGTCTTCTGGCTTCTCCGTCCGTGAGCCTTGCGACACGATGGGAATCCGGGGACTGGGGACGTCGGTGGTCTATCTCGACGATGTTTACGTGCCCGCGGAAAACCTCATCGGCAAAGAAGGGCAGGGCTTCGATATCCTGCTTGAGGCTATCAGCGTGGAGCGCATGAGCGTGGCCATGCAGGGGGTGGCGGTTGCCCAGGCGGCTCTCGAGCTGTCTCTCGAATATGCTAAACAGAGACAGGCAGCAGGACGGCCTATAGCCAGGATGCAGGCAATCCAGCAGCCGCTGGCGGAAATGGCATCCAGGATTGAAGCTGCCCGCTGGCTGGTCTACCGCATCGCTTTTCTCCGCGACCGGGGTCAAAGCATCCAGTACGAGTCTTCCATGGCCAAGCTGTTCGCTTCTCAGGTGGCGGTAGAAGTAACCCGGATGGCGATGCAGGTCCATGGCTCTTTCGGCACGATGAAGTCGCTGCCGTTGGAAAGACTCTACCGCGACGCTAAAATGACCGAGATATACGTCGGCATCTCCGAGGTGCATCGCAGCATCATCGCTAACCGCCTGATACGGTAGGTTTTTCATCGTATGCTCGCATACCCGGAGATAGCGGGGTGTTTAAGGGGGTGTCAATCCCTCTTTTAGAATTCTTCCCCCTCGCTTATACAGGGAGAGGGGAATACAGGGGGTGAGAGTCAATCAACAAACAAGACCATTTTCGCCTGCTCAAAACGAGTAGCAGTGCCCGTGCCGGTGAGCTTTATACCTCCCATGGCGCGGTGCCTACGCCCGTTTTCATGCCGGTTGGCAGTCAGGCTACCGTTAAAACGTTGACCCCTGAGGAAGTTAAGCAATTGGGCTTTGGTATGGTGCTGGCTAATACCTATCACCTCTACCTCCGACCGGGAATTGACATTATTGAGAAGCTGGGCGGCTTGCACACGTTCATGGCCTGGGACGGGGCTATTCTTACCGACAGCGGCGGTTATCAGGTTTTCAGTCTGGCACCGTTGCGTCGCATTGATGATGAAGGTGTGACCTTCCGCTCTCATATCGACGGTAGTGAGCACTTCTTAACGCCTGAGCTGGCTATCAGGTACCAGGAAGCCCTCGGTGCGGATATTATCATGGTCCTGGACGAATGCCCCGCCTATGACGACAGTCGGGAAAAGATACGGCTATCTTTGGCAAGAACACACAAGTGGGCACAACGGTGTAAAGAAGCCCATCGGCGGGAAGACCAGGCGCTCTACGCCATCGTTCAGGGAGGCATGTACCCTGAACTAAGGCATGAATCGGTGGAATTCTTGACTTCGCTGGATTTCCCCGGCTATGGTATCGGCGGACTGAGTATCGGAGAGCCCAAGGAAATAACCCTGTCTATGGTCGAGGAAACCGCATCACGGCTACCGGAAAACAGGCCGCGTTACCTTATGGGGGTAGGCTCACCGGAAGACATCGTCGCCGGGGTAGCCCGCGGTATCGATATCTTCGACAGCGCCCTGCCGACCCGCGTGGCGCGGAACGGGGCTTTATTCACCTGGCAGGGTCGACGCAACATCCGCAATGTCGCTTACAGCCGGATGGAAACGCCGCTTGAGCCCGATTGCGATTGCTATGCCTGCCGTAATTTCTCTGCCGCTTACCTCAGCCATCTTTTCCGCAGCAACGAGCTTCTGGGTCTGCGGCTGGCTACGCTGCACAACCTGCGTTTCATCAGCAGCCTGATGCAGAAAATAAGGCACTCGATACTGGATGATACCTTCGACGCTTTTCAAAAAGAGTTCCTGGCCAATTACAGCACCACCGACGAGCAAACCCGGTTCGAGCAAAAGCAAAAGTGGTTAAGGGATAGAAAGGGGGATGGGTAAACTCTATTTATAGTTCATTCAGCTTGACAGTATATTACTGTCGGAGTAGCATGGGGAAAAACAGGTTGATGCAGACATGGTTGCTAGAATAAACACCATTGCTTCAAGATGCCGCTATTTAATGTGGCTTTCCTGGAGAAGGATTATCCTTCGTCCGGCGTTATCAATTCTTCTTCTTTTAGTAATAATCTTTATCATTGCAAGTTTGATAATAATGGTGAATGATCATATAGGATACGGTGAATCCGTTCTTAAAGTCTTTCCTTCCTTTTTAGGCGAGCTTGGAGAAATTGGAGACCCCAATGTGCCAGTGCAGATCAGTATAGTGGTTGGTTTACTGGCCAGTATTTCCTTCATAGTTATTATTACAGCCAAAATCACCAGCGTGCTCATTGAGTTTATGAGGAGAGGAGGCAGCATGGCGAAGAAAGTGAATTTTTCAGGTCACACTATCATTTGTGGTTGGAATTTCCAGGGTGAACGCATTGTGGAAGATTTATTAGAAGCAAATACTAAGAAACACCGAGGAGTCGTAATTTTAACAGATAGTGAGGAGAGACCACTGAAAGAAGAACGTGTTGAATTCATCAAGGGTGACCCTACCAATGACGAAGAACTGATAAAAGCCGGCGTCAAAAGAGCTGAAAGTGTTATTATCCTCACCGATTTTACCATGGATGCTAGCGCCGCCGATGCTCAGGCTATCATGATAGCCCTGGCTGTTGAAGATTTAAATCGAGAAGTTCACACATGTGTACAGATTATGAACTCGGCGAATTCCTCGCATCTCAGACATGCTCACGCCGATGAGATTATTTGTCTCGACCAGATGGGAGGAAGCCTGGCGGTTTTCTCCGCCCTGCACCATGGCGTTTCGATGATAGTATCTGAGCTTTTGACTTTCAATAAGGGTAGTGAAATCTATCGTTATGACCACCCTTTATCTGATGATTTTGTTGATAAAGAATACGCTGAGGTTGCCAAGATGCTTGCCGACCAGCGTATGGTCTTACTAGCTGTAGAGACGGACTATAACGAAGAAACGAAAAAAATGGAGAGCATGGATGCCTTGCACAAGGTACCAGAAAAAGATCGGGTTATTGTAATTAATCCGCAATCCAGGTACATGATTCACCAGGGTGATGCGCTTTTTATAGCTGCCGAATCGGAGCCTGCCAGACTGTAGTACATTAAAGGGTGCTAATCTTTTTTATAGCAATACTTCCCGCCGTGGTACGTTGACACTCTCAGGGGTATATGCTATTTTGCACAATATATCCGGAAGGTACGGGAGAAGATGACGAATTCAAGTTCACCGATAGTCGCCGGGGTATTATCGATTGTCTCCGGCGTTATCGGCATTTTCATGAGCGTCGCGCTGATTCTTTTCTCGGTGTTTTTTATGAATATAGAGTCTTTTCCGATGGATATCCCGCATGATTTCCCCTTCGCTTTATTACAGGTTGTATGCATGGTCTGGGGAATTATCCTGCTGGTTTTGGCAATCGTGGCGATTATCGGTGGAATATTCCCCCTCCAGAGGAAACTATGGGGTCTGGCTCTGGCCGGGTCAATCGTCTCAATGCTGGTATTCTTCCCGACGGGGATAGCGGCTGTCATCTTTGTTGGCCTGTCTAAAGAGGAGTTTCATTAAGCACGACTGCGCACATTGGTGTAATATATATTTGGAATCGACCGAAAATGGAGGTACTTGTGGGGAAGACATCTAGACCTGTTACTGCGGGAGTCCTGAACATCATTACCGGGGTAATCGGTTTGACCGGGGCTTTCACCGCCTTTTTTGCTTTCTTCGCTATGACCGTTACTCTGGATATTTATATACCCGTTTTCCCCGAATTTATCTCCGGTGTTGTTCTGGCATTTGCCATCATCTCGCTGTTGTTTTCTTTACTGATAGTGGTTAGCGGCGTATTCGCTACCCAGAGAAAATACTGGGGCCTGGCGCTGGCGGGTTCTATCGCGGCGGTGCTGGGATTGTTCTTCCTGGGAATACCGGCACTGATACTGGTGGCTCTTTCCAAAGATGAATTCGACCGGGCAGCGACATAATATGGATTCCTGAGACTTTAGTCATATTTTTTTAACTCCGGTGTGCTAAAATAACAGTAAAAAGTATTGGTAGCCCGTTTCATGAAGCGGTTATATGTGAGGTGTTTTATGGCTAAGAAAAAAGGGGAAAAAGAATACGGCACGGATGTTTATAGAATCAACGATAAATATTTCTGCCGGGAATGTAATACGGAACTGCCTCTAAAGCAGCACTGCCCGATATGTAAAAAAGAGGTGGACTGGGACAGGGTTTTCCTGGAGCTGCGTCGCTAAAACTACGGCTACCCTCCGTAGATAACGGGTACGATATGCAGCTTGTCGCCGTCTTTGACCGGTTTGGTCATTTCTTTCGGGTAGGCGCTGGCCCCGTTGATATATATATCGTAGGCGCGCATCAGATTGCCGTCTTTGTCAAGGAAGATTTTCTTAAGGTCGGGGAACTGGCTGAAAAGGTCCTCGAAGCATTTGCCGACCGTGTTTCCATTGACTGTAATATTGGTCTTATTACCGGCATATCTGGCAAAAACCGATGAAATTTGAAGCTCTATACTCATCTTTGTCACCTGTTCTGTTTTTTTCCGCAGTGCTCGCAGTCGGGGTCTCTCTTGACTGTAAACTCCATAAATGTCATGCTGAGGGCGTCATAGTTAATCAACCGGTCGGTTAGCAGGTTCCCCATCCCGGTGATGTATTTGATAACCTCGGTCGCCTGGATACAACCGATTACCGCCGGCGTAACACCGATTACCGGGAATTTCTCCTGGGGAACGGTGACCCCGTGGTAAACACAGTTGAGACAGGCCGACTTGCCCGGGATGACAGTCATAGCCCTGCCTTCGAATCCGTTAACGGCGCCATGGACGAAGGGGATATTCTTATCTATAGCCGCCTTGTTCAGTATGTAGCGGGTCGGCAGATTATCCATGGCATCGACGATAATATCGGCATCAGCCGCCAGCCGGGCTATGTTTTCTTCGGTTATTGTCTCGGCGATGCCTTCTACATTAATATCCGGGTTCAGCTTTCTCAGTTTAACCACCGCCGAATCGGTTTTTTTCTTCTGAATGTTCTCCTGCCAGTGCAAAATCTGGCGGTTCAGGTTGCTGAGTTCTACCTTATCGTGGTCGACAATGCGTATGTTACCGACTCCCGCAACGGCGAGGTAGATGGATATCGGTGAGCCCAGCCCGCCGGCACCGGCAATAAACACTCTGGCTTTTTTCAGCTTTTCCTGCCCTTCCTCCCCGAACCCGTACAGCATGATTTGGCGGTCGTATCTCTCCAGCTCTTCTCTGCTCAACATATTATCCCCCCTCGCTCTCATCGGCTACCTCGTTATCTATCCAGTCCAGGTAGTCCTGGTAGCCGCCGATAATGGGTAAAGCGATTATCTCCGGGACGGTATTGGTGTGTACCGTCTTGACCGAGTGGGTTATTTCCGCCAGCTTTTTAGCGCTGGTTTTAATAATAAGCAGGCTTTCTTGTGCCGTGTTGATTTTGCCCTCCCACCAGAAACTGGAATTAATCTCGGGTACGATATTAACGCAGGCGGTCAGCCGCTGCTCGAGGAGCAGTTCTGCAATATTCTGGGCTTCCTCGGCGTCATTACAGGTGATAAATATCACTATGTATTCGGGCTTTTCCATTTCATCACACAATAGCCAGCATGCGGTCTACGGCGGCTTTGGCTTTAACGCGAATATCTTCCGGTACTTTAATCTGCGGGCTCATCGTTTCCAGCGAATTCAATATCTTTTCCAGGGTAATGCGTTTCATATTCGGGCATACTGCCTTGTCTGAAGCCGGGATGAATGATTTACCCGGATTTTCCTTGCGTAAACGGTGAAGAATTTCCACCTCGGTGCCGACTATCAGTTCGCTGACGTCGTCGCGGGCAGCGTAGCGGATAATTCCGCTGGTACTCAGGGCTTCGTCGGCCAGGGCAATCACCTCGGGGCGGCACTCGGGGTGCACCACGACTTTCGCTCCCGGGTATTTCTGTTGCTGCCTGACGATATCTTCAGGGAGTATTCTGACGTGGGTAGGGCAGTATCCGGGCCAGAGCGTCATTTTCTTGCCGGTCTTCTTGGCGATATAATCGCCGAGATACTGGTCGGGAACGAAAAGTATCTCATCGTTTTCCAGGCTGGCAACGACTTTCACTCCGTTGGAGGAAGTACAGCAGTAATCCGATTCAGCTTTAACCTCGGCGGAGGAATTGATGTAGGTAACCACGGTGGCATTGGGGAGTTCTTTCTTCTTCTGCCGTAGCTGCTCGGCGGTAATCATGTCCGCCATGGGGCAGCCGGATTTAGCATCGGGAAGCAGTACCGTCTTGTCCGGGCAGAGGATAGAGGCAGTTTCCGCCATAAAATGGACGCCGCAGAAAACGATGACGTCGGCATCGGTACCCGCGGCTTTCTGACTGAGCTCCAGAGAATCACCCACGAAGTCGCCGATATCCTGTACCTCCGGTCGCTGGTAGTTATGAACGAGGATAACAGCGTTCTTCTCATTTTTCAGCTTTAAAATTCGTTCTTCCACGGATTTGCCTTCGGTTTCTACCATAACTCTCTCCAAAAACCACGCTCTTGATGTCAGTTGTCCAGTATCCGTTGGGCGTTAGTATATATTTTCATTCCCGCCTCTTCAACCGTCCTCACTTCCATGTCCGTATTGATTTTATTGCCGGCATCCCTGACAAAGCCGACGATTGTCAGACCGCATTCACCGCCGATTTTCAGTCCGGCATCGGTAACGGCCGTCTTGGTAGCGGCTACCGGGATATTGGCACGGCATATCTTGGTTACCATTTCCGAAGTCATCCTGCCTGTCGAGACCAGGAAAGCATTACTGCAATCGACCCGGTTTATCAATGCGTAGCCGATTATTTTGTCCAGAGTGTTGTGCCGCCCGATGTCCTCGGCGATGCAGATAGGAGTCGCTTCCGGCGTAAACAGCCCTGTAGCGTGGATGCCTTCCGTGTCCCGGTATACTTCGGATTTTTCAAAAAGCGTGTTCATCGCCCTGAATATCTTGCTTTTACCGATATTTATACTGCTTTTTATTACCGGTAGAGCTGCTTTATCAAAGTATACGGTTTTACCACCCCCCGACACAATCCGATAGCCTGTATTTTCCAGCCTTTCCGGAATCTTGGCGTGTGTTAGTAAAACTATCCTGGCGGCATTATTTTCTATCTCAATCGAGTCCAGTTCACTAATATCATCGATGAATCCCTGCCCGAACAGATAACCGACGGCGAATTCTTTCTCCATCCCCGGAGTGATTGAAGCCGTGACCAGATGCTTTCCGTTCACGTAGAGGAGAAACTCCTTCTCGATAACGATACTGACCTCGGCATCGGCGAAATTTCCACCGGTCAGCCTCCGGCATTTTATCAGCTTTGATGTGTCTTTAGCTGCGGCATGACTTTTCATATCTTTACTCTATCCGCGATGGATGGGAATACACTATCATGGTATCTCCCCTCACCAGCCCGGCAATCGTTATCCCCACTTTTTCCGCCGTTTCTACCGCCAGTGTCGTTGGTACTCCCTTGGTGGCGATAATCGGTATATTCGCCCGTAAGCATTTTGTAATCATTTCCAGGGGCTGCCTGCCCGTAGAGGCGGCTAGAGTCGTGCTGAAGTCTACGTTTTTCAGCAGTCCGCCGCCGATTACTTTATCCAGGGCGTTATGCCGTCCCAGGTCTTCGGCGATGCATATCGCCTCACGTCCTTCGTGAAAGAGGCCCGCCGAATGGACCGCTTCCGTTTCGGTAAATACTTCCGACTTTAATATAGCCCGGACGGAGGCGAACACGTCCCCCCGGTTTACTTTCAGGTCCGAATGAATCTCGGTGGTATTCTTACGCCTGGCCTTTGACGTGGCCAGGGCAACCTCGGCTATATTATCCTTGATATTTATTGACTTTATATCCTTGATGCCATCGATTAATCCCTGTCCGAAGAGATGCCCGATGACGAACTCTTTTTCCATCGTAGCGGTAATCATCGCCGTGGCAAAGTGCCGTCCGTCGAGTTTAATCGTCAGGGCGGTCTCTCTGACAATCCTTTCGCGGGCAGTTGCGAAACCGCCGTTGACCCGGGTATACTCAACCTCTTTTAGTATCCTGTCCGGCATTATTGTCCTTCGTCCGTCCTTATAGAGTCACCCGGTCTCAGAATTCCTCCGTGAACTACCCTGGCAAAAATACCCTCCCGTGGCATTATGCAGTCGCCGACCTGACGGCGGATGGCACAGGCGGCGTGGCACTCTTTGCCTATCTGCGACATCTCCAGAACGATTTCATCCCCCGCCAGTATTCTGGTGCCGACCGGTAGTGAAACAAGGTCTATCCCTTCGGTGGTAATGTTTTCGGCGAAATCCCCTGGATTGAGCTCGAAGCCCCGATTACGCATTTTATCGATGCTTTCTATCGCCAGCAGGCTCACCTGCCGGTGCGTCTGGCGGTCGGCATGGGCATCCCCGACGACCCCGTAATCCTCTTCAATGACAACTTCCTTCGAAGGGCTCTTTTTTATACCCTTCTTGTCACTGATACATACGGCTATTATTTTGCTCATATCGGTTTTCCTTAAGTGTTTATAGTACCACCACCGATGACGGTATCGCCATCGTAAAAAACTACCGTCTGTCCCGGTGTTATCGCCATTTGCGGCTCCTGGAAGAGTACATGAATGGTATCGTCATCTACAGGGGTCACGGTCGCTTCGGCTTCCGGATGGCGGTATCTTACTTTAGCTTTTACCCTGACGGACTGCTCCGGTGGCGACGCTATCCAGTTGAGGTTATTTGCCATTAACTCTCGACGGTAGGTTTTGTCTTTAGGACCCACCGCGACGGCGTTTCGCTCCGGATAGATGGCGGTCACGTACAGTGGTTCGGCGGCGGCTATACCCAGCCCCCGTCGCTGGCCGACCGTATAGGCGGGGATTCCCCGGTGCTCTCCGATGGTGTTTCCATCCTCGTCGATAATCGGGCCCGGTCGGAAAGCGTTGGGGGTCTGTCTTTTTAGAAATCCACTGTAATCATCGTCAGGGATAAAGCAGATTTCCTGGCTTTCCGGTCTATCGACTACGGGCAGGTCAAGGTCTTCGGCAATCTGCCTGACCTTTTCTTTGGTTAGACCGCCGACGGGAAATATTGCCTGACCGAGTTGCTCCTGGGTAAGCTGACAGAGAAAATACGACTGGTCTTTGACGGTGTCGATGCCTTTCTTTAATAAATATCTTCCCGTCGCATCATCCCGCTGGACTCTGGTGTAATGCCCCGTAGCTATAAAGTCGGCGCCCAATTTTGAAGCTTCTTCCAGCAGGGCAGCAAACTTGACATAACGGTTACAGCGGACACAGGGATTAGGGGTTCTGCCAAGGGAATACTCCCGGCAAAAATCGGCAATAACCTTTTCCTGGAAAATATCCCGGAAGTCGATGACGTGGTGTGGTATGCCCAGCTTCACTGCCACCTCTTTAGCCTTTGTCACTGCCTCCTGAACCCGGCTTTTACCCGCCCTGCCGTTACCGTTTTTACCGTCGGCTCGCGGCAGTAGACTCATGGTCACGCCGACAAGGTCATGTCCTTCTTCTTTGAGTAGAGCCGCGGCTATGGAAGAATCGATACCGCCACTCATGGCTACTGCTATGTTCACTTCTTTTAACTACCCCAGTTTCTCCAGGGCAACCTTGGCGGCAACTTCACCGGACACGAACATCGAGCCGAAAGTAGGCCCCATCCGGGGTAGTCCGTAGACAGTGCCCACGGCCATGCCGGTTACGATTAAACCGGGATACGCTTCACCGGTGTACTCGACGATAAGGTCTTCCGATTTATCAATCCACAGGGCGCCCTCGCCCTTGGTCTTAATCAGCCCGCGTTGCTCCAGCTTCTTGACGACGGTGGCATCATGCCCCGTAGCGTCGATAACCACCGGTGCTTCCATGACTACCGGATCGAGGGCGGCTATCTGCCGCGGCAGTGAAGCTATCGGCGACCAGTTGACAACAGCCCCGCAGACTTTATCTTCTTTGATGACGATGTCTTCGAGCATCGTCATATTAAACACTCTGACGCCAGCAGCGCAGGCATGGGCAATAAGACTGGCGCAGGCGTGAGGAGCGCTACAGACAACCAGCCCTTCAGCAACGGTCTTGTAAGGGACGCCAATCTGGTCGAGTAGCTTCTCGCCGGGGTGCCGCACCGTTACCTTGGGCATAAGGTAACCGCCGCTCCAGAAACCGCCCCCCAGGTAGTTATTACGTTCGATGATAACCACTTTCTTTCCGGCCCGGGCTATATCACGTCCGGCAACCAGTCCACTGGGACCGGCACCGATGATAATACAATCGCATTCCGCGTATTCGATAAATTCACTGGCGAATTCGGATACTATGGCTCTGGTTATCACCTTTTCACTTACGGGGGTGAACTTTTCCATCTTGGCTCCTTCTTTCTTCATTTACGCTGACTCTGTTATCCGGTTTTCCCCTTAATCTTATGAGTATTTTCGGTAATCCCGGCTTCAATTTCCAGCCTTTTCAGTCTCTCCTCTAGGTTATGCTGGTCTTTTATCACTGTCCTGATAGCCTCGGCTACGGGGTCGGATAGCTTGCCGTGCTCCAGGTCCATTACCGGTTTTTCACGCTTGGTAACGGCCCTCCCCGGAATACCCACCACCGTGACGTGCGGCGGCACCGATTTAATAACCACCGAGCTGGCACCGACTCTGGAGCCCTCGCCGATGGTGATAGACCCCAGGGCTATCGAACCGGCCCCCATTTCCACGCCGTTGCCGAGGGTAGGGTGGCGTTTCATCTTCTGAAGTGTCGTACCGCCCAGCACCACTCCCTGGTATAAAAGGACATCATCGCCAATCTCAGAGGTCTCTCCGATGACCACGCCGGAGCCGTGGTCGATGAAGAACCGCCGACCTATCGTTGCTCCCGGGTGTATTTCTATTCCCGTAACAAAGCGGCTGACATGTGATGTCAATCGCGCGAGAAGTCGCAACTTATGCCGCCACAGGAAATTAGCGACGCGGTGCGCCCACAGGGCGTGAAGCCCGGGATAACACAACAATACCTCGATAGTACTTCTGGCGGCCGGGTCTCTGTCAAATACCGTCCGGATATCCTCTCTTATTCCCTTAAACACTGAATATCTCCTGAAATTCCCCCGAAAAATCTTTGAAAATTAGTATCGCAATCATTAATATTATACCTTATTATTCACTATACCTGGGTTAAATGCCACTCTGGCTTCTCACCCCTACAGACTGTTCCTTCCCCTTTTCCCGCTCCACCAGGTCCTGCAGGGTTATGGCTTTTAATGTATTGTCTATCGCTTTTTTCATCTCGCCCCATACTTCCCGGGTAACGCAAAAACCGGACCGCGTACAGCTTTCGGGGTCGATAACGCAGTCCACGGGTGTTATGGTGCCTTCGAGCAACTGGACTACCTCACTGAGTTTAATCTCACCGGGACGCCTGGTCAATTGCAGTCCGCCGCGGGCGCCGCGCGTGCTTCTCACGATGCCGGCGCCTACCAACGGGGCGATGATATGCTCCAGGTAATGTAGCGAGATGTTTTGTCGGCGGGCAATGTCTTTAAGCTGTACCAGTTTATCTCCCTGGTGTCGGGCAAGGTCGAGCAGGGCTCTGGTCCCGTATCGGGTCCTCGTGGAAAGCTTCAAAATATTACTCCAATGTTGACTAATATAATAAACTTAGTTTAGTTTAACATCACGACGTAATTAGTGTCAACTTTGTTTTATTTGCATCTGGTTGATAGGTGCTTACCTCACCCCTAACCCCTCTCCAGCCGGAATCATCGGTAAGCGACCAAAGATATCACTGGCTGGAGAGGGGAAGTATGTAAAAGAGGGGGCGAAGCCCCCCTTAATAATAACTCCCCCTCTCAAACAAAGGAAAGAATGCTTTTTGAATAAAATCTGTTTGAGAGGGGGTCAGGGGGAGATCATCTGAAATCAACCAAAACCAAACAAAAAGGTCAACTTTGAAAATACCGGTACATATTGTGTAGAATAATCTCTGTGGAGAAGGATTTCAGTCGTCTGCCCGGCGTGGACAAGGTTCTTACCGATAAGCGTATCGAACAGGTTGGTAAGGAATACCCGCACGATTTGGTAGTAGAGATTATCAGAAAGTGCCTGGAACGCGAACGTCGTTCTATAGCCGAAGGTAAAGCGTGCGCTTCCCTCGATAAGATAATCGAATCCGTAATCTCTCAGCTACAAGCTCTGGAAAGGCCGAGTCTTCGGCCGGTGATTAATGCCTCCGGGGTGATAATACATACCAACCTCGGGCGGGCGCCCCTCAGCGAAGAGGCAATATCGGCGATGCAGACGGTTAGCCGGGATTTCTCCAACCTTGAGTTTAACCTCGATAGCGGCAGTCGGGGCTCGCGCAACGTTCATGTTGAAGAACTGCTCTGTCGACTCACCGGCGCCGAAGCCGCTTTGGTCGTTAATAACAACGCTTCGGGAGTGCTTCTGGGGCTTATCGCCCTTGCCCGTCGCAAGGAAGTCATTGTATCACGGGGTCAGGCAGTAGAGATTGGCGGCGGCTTTCGCATTCCCGATGTCATGCGGCAGAGCGGCGCCAAGCTTGTGGAGATAGGGACTACCAACTGCACCTACGCCGCCGACTTTGAACAGGCGGTCAGTCCGCGAACGGTCGCCCTGATGCGGGTACATTCCAGCAATTTCCGCCTGGTAGGATTTACCAGCGAAGTAACTCTCGAAGAAATGGTAGATATCGGGAAAAGGCATGATTTGATTGTTCTGGATGACCTGGGTAGCGGCTGTTTTCTGGATACAACTGCCTACGGACTGGCTCCGGAGCCTATGGTCCAGCAGAGTGTCGCCGCTGGCGTTCCGCTTACTTTCTTCTCCGGCGATAAGCTCGTGGGCGGACCCCAGGCGGGGATTATCGTCGGCGAAAAGCAGTATATCGATAAGTTGAAAAAGCACCCGCTGGCCAGAGCCGTCCGTATCGATAAGACCAGGCTGGCTGCTCTGGCGGCTACCCTGATTCACTACCTCAAGGGAGAAGCCACCGATAAAATCCCCGTATGGCGTATGATTTCCGCAAACCTTGACGATATTGAGCGGCGCGCCCAGACCTGGGCTAAATCCCTGGGTAATATGGCCACGATAGTACCGGGAGAGACGGTAGTGGGTGGGGGCAGTCTGCCGGGCGGAAGCCTGCCGACGAAGCTGGTGGCTATTCAAGGCGGTGGAAAACTGTCGGTGAAAGCTATCGGCGAACGACTCCGCCGATTGGATTTCCCGGTTATCGGACGCATCAGCGAAGATGCTCTGCTGCTCGACCCGCGTACCGTATTGCCGGAAGAAGACGATATTGTCATAAAGGCTATTCAGGGAATTGGCTTAAAATAGCGGTCAGCCGAACCATATAGAAATAGGATGATGGGAGACGCCGAGATGAACGAGAAAGAAATGAACCTACGCTACGGATTCAATCCCCACCAGAAACCCGCCCGGATATTTTCCAAAAAAGGTTCGCTTCCGTTCAGAGTGCTCAACGGCGCTCCCGGATATATCAATATGCTGGATGCCCTCAACTCCTGGCAGCTGGTCAAGGAGCTCAAGCAGGAGTTGGATTTACCCGCGGCGGCATCTTTCAAACATGTCAGCCCGGCCGGAGCGGCGGTGGGTATCCCGCTGACTGATACCCTCAGGAAAGCCTACTTCGTCGATGATATGGATGAGTCGCCGTTGATGACTGCCTACGCCCGGGCCAGGGGCGCCGACCGCGTTTCCTCTTACGGTGACTTCGCCGCGTTCAGCGATACCGTTGATGTGCCCACGGCTAAACTGATAACCCGCGAGGTGTCTGACGGCATGATTGCCCCTGGGTATGAACCGGCAGCCCTCGAAATTCTCAAGGCAAAGAAGGGCGGCAAGTACCTGGTGATTGAGATAGACACCGCTTACGAACCGCCGGAAACAGAGACCCGCGAGGTCTTCGGCATTAATTTCGAGCAGAAGCGTAACAATGCCATAGCTGCCGCCGATATGCTTGCGAATATCGTCACCGTGAAAAAGGATTTTCCTGCCGCAGTGGTGCGTGACCTCATCGTGGCCACCGCTGCTATCAAATACACCCAGTCTAATACCATCGGCTTCGCTGTCGACGGCCAGGCTATCGGCATCGGTGCCGGGCAGCAGTCGCGTATTCACTGCACCCGGCTGGCGGCGGATAAAGCCGACCGCTGGTTTCTGCGCCAGCACCCCGTCGTTCTCGGTATGAAATGGCGTCAGGGGGTGGTGCGCGCCGAACGCAACAACGCCATCGACCTCTATCTCCAGGAAAGACTCAACAGGTTCGAGAGACAGAACCTGGAAGCGGTCCTGGAAGAAGTGCCTCCGCAACTCACCTACGAGGAAAAAGTCCGGTGGCTCGGCGGATTAAAGGGAGTATCGCTGAGTTCCGACGGCATGATACCCTTCCGAGATACCATCGACCGTGCCCACGAAAGCGGCGTAAGCTATATTGTCCAGCCCGGTGGCTCCATCCGTGACGATGACGTGATTAAAGCCTGCGACGATTACGGTATGGTGATGGCTTTTTCCGGTGTCAGACTGTTTCATCATTAATAGATTTAAAGTGTCATTGGAGTATTATGTTCGTACTGGGTACTGCCGGACATATCGACCACGGTAAATCGCTCCTGATTAAAGCCCTCACCGGGATAGACCCCGACCGGCTCCAGCAGGAGAAGGAGCGGGGCATGACCATCGAGCTTGGCTTCGCCTGGCTCAAGCTCCCCAGCGGTCGTGAGGTTGGCATCGTCGATGTCCCCGGTCACGAGCGTTTCGTCAAGAACATGCTGGCAGGTGTCGGCGGTATTGACCTTGCCCTGCTTATCGTTGCCGCCAACGAGGGTGTCATGCCGCAGACCCGGGAGCACTTGGCTATTCTTGATTTGCTGGAAGTATCCCGCGGCATTGCCGTTATCACCAAAAAAGACCTGGTTGACGATGAACTCCTGACCCTGGTACGGATGGAAGTGGATGAAGTGTTGAATTCTACCTCGTTAGCCGGTGCGTCCGTCGTGGCTGTCTCGGCACTAAACGGTGAGGGTCTGCCGGAGCTGACTCAGAGAATCGATGAGCTTCTGGATACCACGCAGCCGAAGCCTGACCTAGGGCGTCCCAGGCTTTCAGTCGACAGGATTTTCACCATGGCTGGTTCGGGGACGGTAGTTACCGGCACGTTGATTGACGGTGAGTTATCGGTGGGCCAGGAAGTTGAAATCGTCCCTTCCGGACTTAAGTCCAGGTTGCGGGGATTGCAAACGCATAAGTCTAAAATCGATAAAGCCACTCCCGGCAGTCGGGTGGCGGCTAATCTGGTGGGTATTAACAAGTCCCAGCTGATTAGGGGTGATGTAGTCACCATCCCCGGCTGGCTGAAACCATCCAGAATGGTGACCGTAAAACTTCGCCTGATATCCTATTTACAGCGTCCTATTAGGCATGGCACTACCGTCAGCTTTCATACCGGGGCGACGGAAACGATGGCTAAAGTACGTTTGCTGGAAGGCGATGAACTGGCTCCGGGCGGCTCTACCTGGGCTCAGCTATCGCTGGACAGGCCGGTAGCGGTTGTCAAAGGCGACCATTATATCATCCGTTCGCCCATGGAAACGTTGGGCGGCGGTGATATCGTTGAGGCTGGTGCAAAAAGACTGCGCCGCTTCCGTCCCGAGGTAATTCAAAATCTCCGGGCCAGGGACGAAGGCACCGCCGATGAGGTGGTTTTAGCCTTACTCGAGGCCAGGCAGCCCCGCGAGTTGAAGTCACTGGTAACGCAGAGCAACTTACCGGATAAAGAGACCGTGATGACAGTTGAGTCTCTCGTTCAGCAGGGAAAAATCGTGAGTATGGGAGAAGGCACCCGCCGCCTGCTTTTCACCCGGGGTGGCTGGAAATCCTTGACTGAGAAAGTGGTAAAAACGCTGGAAGAATACCACCGGAAATTTCCCGCCCGTTCCGGTATGCCCGGACTGGAATTAAGCAATCGGCTCAAGCTGGGTAGTTTTGCTCCAACCGCCCTGGAAAATCTGGCTGACCAGAAAGTAATCGTTGAAGAAGGCAGCTATGTCCGGCTGCCCTCACACGCTATCAAGCTTACCCCGGCACAGCAGGCAAAACTGGATGCCTTCCTTGATGCCCTGGTACAGAACCCCTATGCCCCGCCCAGCGAGCTGATTCCCGAGCCGGATTTGCTGAATATGCTGGTAGGGCAGGGTAAAGTCGTCAAGATAAGCGATACCGTTGTCTTTTCAGTGCCGGTTTATAATGATATGGCGGCCAGGATAACGGCACAGATAAAAACAGCGGGCAAGATTAGTCTGGCGGAGGTCAGGGACATGTTCGGTACCAGCCGCAAGTACGCCCAGGCTTTGCTGGAATATCTGGACGGACAGAAAATTACCCGCCGCGTCGGCGACGATAGAGTTCTTTATTAATTATCTATTCACACTTATTCCGGGTTGTTATATAATATAGCTAATCCATTGAAACGGGAGGACTGGTCATATGTTGGACTGGTTTATTAATAACAGCGTCTGGATTCTGGTTGCCGCCAGCGTTTTAATGCTGGTGGGTCTCATCTTTACCGAGAGATTCCGCAAGATGATTGCCAGGATGGCACCTACCAATTGGCACCAGAAAGCCATTGTAGGTATTACCTCGGTATTCTGGATTATTGAAGGTATTATCATACTGGTGGTAGTCCTAGCTTTTGTTGCCATGTTCCTGGAGGGTGAAGGTACAAAACCGGTGATTTCGCAGCAGGAACTGCAGCAGTGGTTCATTGACCATGGTCTGAATATTCTTATCATTATCATCGTCGGTATCGTGCTCTGGTTTCTTTTGAGACAGGCTTTGCCGCGGCTGGTAAACCGTGCCGTAGCTAGGCCAAAGAGAGGGGAAAGCAGGGAGGGAATAAGGAAACGAACTGAAACTCTTCAGCGTGTTTTTATGGGAATAGCCAGGGTAATCATCGTCCTGCTGGTAATCCTTATGATTTTAACCGAGCTGGGTGTGGCAATAGGACCGATACTGGCGGGCTCCGCTATTGTCGGTGTCGCGTTGGGCTTCGGCGCCCAGTGGTTGATTAAAGACCTTATCGCCGGGGTTTTCGTTCTCATGGAAAACCAGTACCGCGTGGGGGATGTCGTCAAAATAGCTGATGTTAGCGGTCTGGTTGAGGATATTACCATGAGGAAAACGGTGCTGCGGGACTTGGATGGCATTGTCCACCATGTGCCCAACGGCGAAATAAGAGTCGCCAGTAATTACGCCCGGCATTTTGCCAGGGTCAACCTGGACATTTCAGTTGCCTACGATACTGACCTTGATTATGCAATTAGCGTTATCAACCGCGTTTGCAAAGAATTGACCGAGGATGAAGAGTGGAAGGACCGTTTCAAGTCGGTACCGCAGGTACTCCGGGTCAATAATCTGGGTGACTCCGGAATTGACATTAAAATCATAGGTGATGTCAAGCCTCTGGAGCAGTGGAATATCATGGGCCAGTTGAGACTACGCATTAAAAAGGCATTTGACGCTGAAGGTATAGAAATACCCTGGCCGCATACCAAGGTATACTTCGGTAATAAGCCCGGTGATTAATATCGGTCAGCAATATATATTTTATTTTTATTACTTAATATTCCTTTTGTGTTTGAGCACGAAAAAACCAATTTCTAGTTATAAGCAATGGACATTTTGAGGAAAAGCTTGACCAAATGAAATACATTAGCTGTTGGGGAGTTTGATTATGAAGCTGAGGCTAGCTTGATTTTATACTGAAGGTGTTGATAACAGCAACAGCTATCAAGTGAGCTTGGGAATATCTAATACTATCCAAGGGGTATTGTGGATGTAGGCTCAATTTATTTCTAGCCTTTTGACTTATTTAAAAAGCCTTAAGGTGGAAGATTCAGAGGAGGTTCCATTGTACGAGGCAGTTTACCTTCCTTCTCAAGTTTTTTCTTTAAAATCTCTAAGTCACAAGATAAGAGTGACGCTTTAAAACCAGACTTACGGTCATCTAGAATACTAAGAATTGTATCTAACTGTCCGTAATTACTAATCTCACCTTGCTCCAAAATCTTCTTAGCTTCTTCTTTTGCCCAGTTCTCCTGCTGCTTTTGGTTTTCTTTCTCTAGTTTTTCCTCGTGTTCTTCCTGCTCTACCTCTTCTCTCGTCATTGTTAGACTTCGCCAAGAGCCAAAAATAGCGAGCAACCCGCCGAGAGCCATAATGAGCCAACCTACTATTGGACCAATGAAGTAACCTGAAACTATAGAAACGCCTCCCACAAGAAGAGAAACGATAATGCCTACGGGGCGTAAAGCATCACTCTTCTTTATACAAGCATTAACAATTTTAAAAGCTAACCCAAAAGCGAGAGCAAACGGCACCAAGATTAAAAGGCCTATGACAAAGTGCATTGCTTCATTTTCCTTCTTCTGGCACTGAAATCTTTAGCCACCTATTCCCCTCCACTTTTCCAGGTGCCGCTAATAGATACACAAACATGACTATACTACCCACCGGGATAAAAGCGATAAGTAAATACCACCCCGAACGATTCAAATCGTGGAGTCTTCTAATTCCAGCGATAATTACCACATATGCAATAAATAACAAACAAGGCACGAGTAGGGGTATTCCAATGATTCCAATCATTACACCTAAAACATAATAAATAATAAAGATAATGATTGGTGAGATAAAATAAAAGAAATTATATTCACTCCTGGAAAAGCGACCATCTGGTTTGAGGGCATCTGTCCATCTCATTTTCATTCTCTATTGACTTTGGAAATTTCTACCGCTGAGGCTTGCCTTTTCACCGGTTAAGAATATATAGTAATATTTTATTCTGTTGCCGGTTTGGCGTCTTTGCTGTCCAGTTTCAGTACCAGGCTGACGCCGTTGGCTTCCTCAATCACCTTATCCACCAGGGGGATGTCCTTGAGAATATCTATAAACGGTATCGGTTCCTTAACGTCGAACAATACCGACATCTCTTTTTCCGAGGCGTTTTCCTGAACGTACCTGATACCGGGAATATGTACGAGGTAATTCATCAGGTCCTTCATGTGCCGGTACTCGAAGGAGGTGACGGATTTTATTTCAACCTTACCGGAAAACAGCGGGTCGTCGCCTTTTTTACCGTTGGATCTATCACCCAGGAACTTTACCGAGAGAACGGTGTTTTCCAGTAAATCCACATCGGCGTTCGTAGGTTCATGGATAGTCTGACTCACCGTTTCGCTTCTATCGGCTATTCCGCTCATCATTTTTTCCAGCATAGCCTGGGTATCTTCGACGGCCCCGGCTAACTCGTTGAGTCCGCTCTGAAGTTCATCCTGAAATCTGAGAACAGTGCTTTTCGTTCTGTTCATTATTTCCATCACTTTTCCGCTGATATCTTTACTGTTTACAACGACGTCCGAGACCATTTTCTCGGCGGTTTCTCTGGCATCAAAAAGGATTTGCGATGATTGTGCTTCGGTTTCCTCACGGGCTTTCTCCGTAATCTCCTGAATCATCCTCTCCAGGTCTTGTTTGGCGGTAGAAATCGCTTCATGTTTCTCTCTCTCGGCTATCTCCCTGGCCCGTTCGATAATATCCTCGG
>Ga0315537_1000299_pt1 | contig 37630 bp, 41 predicted proteins | sample SalMarSW160270MG_FD_203091 | JGI IMG/M metagenome (GOLD analysis project Ga0315537, IMG submission 203091) | Salt marsh sediment microbial communities from the Plum Island Ecosystem LTER, Massachusetts, United States - Salt Marsh Sediment SW1602-70 ... | reverse complement strand
CTTTGAAGCATCGAAGGAGGCTCTGGCGTCGCATCGAGATCGAGGGCGCCCAGACACTTGGCGATCTCGACCGCACCATACGGGAGGCGTTCAAACATGACTTGTGGGATCATCTAAGCGAGTTTTTCTGGGGGAGAGTCTGGAAGTCGAAGGGTTTAGGTGAAATCTATCCGGGTGGGGGTGGTAGCGGAGCTAAGAAGCGAATTGACAGCCTAGGGCTCTCAGAGGGAGACCGGATGGAGTATGTCTATGACTTCGGCGACGACATCCAGCACATCGTCACGTTAGAGAAGGTTATAGAGGCGGAGGAGGTCGCCAAACATACACGCATAATCTCCCAGAACAAGCCCAAGTATAGCTACTGTGAGGTCTGCGAGAAACTGGGCAAAAAGATGGTTGCCACATGGGTCTGCATCGAATGTTCTAACGAGACTCAGCGAGACGTACTGGTTTGCGAGGATTGCTTGATGAAGGAACACGACGACCACTACGCTGAAGAGATGCTCTACTAAAACCTAGCGAATATACAAGAAGATGAAGAGGACACATGAAGCCCAAAACTGCCCCCAAACCCTAAAAGGACAATAAAAACCATTTTTAACCATTTATTGAATTCGCCCGCGCGCGCGAGAATTTAAACGTTAATCATGATATTTGGCGCAGGGAAGTAGGTTTAGATCTCGGTTTAAATTCTCGGGATTTTTCTAGAAGGGGTCACCTAGGTTCATCTATTCCTTTTCCTCTTGATTTGACGAAACTTAAACAGGAGTGCAAAGCTCTCCTTGGGCTACTAAAACCGAAGTAACACGAAAAAGGCTCTACCAATGAATTTACAGTGGCATAACTACCATCAGATATCTCAGGCGTATAGACACTTTATATTCGTATCATTTTATTCTCGAGTTTCTGTTTTCTTTGATTCGCTTTTTGCTTGACCTTTAGGTAGTTCTTTGAAGCCATACATGCCTACTGGCGGCCATCCTGCTTCGGGCATAACTGCAGGAATAAGCATTATGGTGTTTGTGCCTGCTTGTTGCCCTAGTTCGTATAGTATGTTCATCCAGCGTAGTCTTAAACCTTCATGGCTTTTCTCGTACATGTTTGCAGCTTGTATCATTTTTTCGGAAGCCTCATATTCTGCTGTAGCCAGCGTCACTCTTGCGATTCTTTCTCTTTCCGCTTGGGCTTGTCTAGACATAGCATCTTGTAGGGCTGTTGGTATTATGACGTCTCTTACCTCAACGGATGTGACTTTTATCCCCCAGGCCTCGGTTTTTTCATCAATGATCTCGCGTAAGTGGGTTCCAACTTTTTCTCGTTCTGCAAGTAACTCATTGAGGTCCACTTTGCCTATTACCTCCCTGAGTGTTGTCTGTGAGGCTAATTGTGTAGCCTGCAAATAGTTTTCAACGGACAACACAGCTTTCTCTATTTCTACAGGTCTCATGTACAAGACAGAATCCACGTTTACGGGAACGTTATCTTTTGTCAAAGTCGATTCTGTTCTAAACTCGATTGTGTCTAGTCTCGTTGAAATTTTTATTGGTGCCCTGTCGATGAATGGAATAAGATAGGTTATCCCAGGGCCTCTCAAACCTAAGTAACGTCCAAGCCTCAAGACCGGCATTCTTTCCCATTCTTTCAGAACTCTCAATCCGCTAAGCAGTATCAGTGCAACGATAAGGATTATGAAAGCAACAGCAATAGTTACAAAGTCAATCATGATTTCACCTCCATTTACCATTTATCTTTCAAGCCGTTAAGCCTTTTCTTTTGACAAGCCTAACTATGAGAAAGAGACCTTCCATGTCAATCACTTCCACTTCTTCACCTTTCTTTATCCAATCATCCTTAGCTTTAGCCTGCCAAAACTCACCCACAACTCGAATTTCACCTTTCGGTTTGAGGTCACTTACTGCAATGCCTCTAGCACCAATCAATGCTTCTTTGCCTGTTCTAACCTTGGAAAGTCTCGCCTTGGCTGCTTTGTAAACTATAAACGAGAAAAGAGACGCCATCGCAGCAGCCGCTATTACAAGCACCTCTTGTATTTGCTGGATAACCCCATAATAAATAAGCCATTGAGGAGATGGAAACAAGAGTAGACTTGCGACAATCATGCAGATTGCCCCGCTTAAAGCTAGCACCCCTATATGTGTTTTCAGTTCTGCAACAATCAAAACCATACCTAGAGCGAACAACACGACGGCACCCAACGATATTCCTACAACTCCAAAGGCGATTAGAGCTAAAACAAGGCATATAGCGCCCGTGATTTCAGCGCCATAGCCAGGTGTTTTAATCCCTATAAAAAGTAGGAATATGCCCACTATTAGCAATAGTGAACTGACAAGTGGGTGCAATAGAATGCTGAATAAGACTGTTTGGATTCCTGGTGTGTACTCAACTACGTTTGCTTCGCTGATGTTGTTGAAAGAGAGCCCATAAGAATAATTTTGAGCGTTATCATTTGGGACCAGCTTCCACGCCTTAGAACCAGATGTTCCCTCAAAACGAACAAGCGTGAAACCTTCGAGTTTCCTTAGCAATGTATAGATGTCGTCTGCTACAAATTCAATGACATGAAATTGAAGAGCCTGCTCTGGACCCAAATTATCGTTTTCAGTTACGAAAAGTCTAGCCATAGTTTCATTTCTATTATGCAATGAAGCATGGTTTTCCATTAATGCTTCCAGTGCATTCACATATTTCGATTGGCTGATCGGCTCTCCAGTTGACAAGACTGGCTGACACGACCCTATTGTTGTCCCAGAAGCCATGACAGCAATATGAGAAGCCATTAAAACATAGGTTCCCCCGCTCCAAGCCGTCACTCCAGGTGGATAGACAAAACAGCAAATTGTGATGTTAGAGTTGTCGAAGAGATTCATTATGTTTTTGACAGCATCCACCTCCCCTCCTGGAGTGTTCATCGTTACAAGTATTAAGCGGGCTTGTTGAGCTCCAGCCAACTTTAACGCGTCATTCGCCATAGTTGTGGTTGCAGCGGTTATTTCGCCGTTTATGGTGACCTTTAGAATGACATTGGTATCATTTGAACTGTTGCCTAAATTGCTGCTCGATCCTATGAGGATAAAGACGGTTAGTATTATAGTCAATCTTTTCAACAAGGTCGATGCCTTTCGATTCTTGTTATAACTTTCGAAAGAAATAAGCTCATCGGAATATGCGCGCTAGTCGGAAAATTCATTAAGAGAGTATTACGTTAATATTCTCAATAAGCGAGTTATGGTGAGATGAGGATAAGAGTGGCGATAAATGGATTTGGCAGATTTGGGCGCTTCTCGTGCCGAGCAACTACAGAAAGAAAAGTTGGGTTTCTGGAACTGCCCCAAAAACGCCTAAGACTCAATTTTCCTTTCATTTCCATGAAGGCGTGAGAATGGCGAAGTTTCTAACTCTAGACGATGTGGAAGTTGAGGATAAGGTTGTACTTGTTAGAGTTGACTTCAACTCACCCGTAGATCCCGAAACCAAGAAGATTTTAGATGACTCGAGAATTCGAGCGAGCGGAGAATCAACAATAAGAGAGTTGGCAGAAAAAGGGGCAAAGGTTGTGGTTTTGGCGCATCAGGGACGGAAGGGTGATCCAGATTTTATACCCCTAAAACAGCATGCCGAAATCCTTGCTAAGGTTCTGGGCAAACCAGTCAGATACGTGGATGACCTTTTCGGAGAAAAAGCAAAAGAAGCAATCAAAGAATTGAAGAGCGGAGAAGTCCTCGTTTTAGAAAATGTTAGAGTGCACGATGCTGAAACTGAAGAAGGAACGCCTGAAGAACAAGCAAAAAAAGAACTTGTTGTTAATCTTGCTCCTCTAGCCGACTTGTTCGTAAACGACGCCTTTTCAGCAGCCCACAGAGCGCACGTATCAATCATAGGCTTCACAGCCGTTTTGCCAAGTGTTGCAGGACGCGTAATGGAAAGAGAGCTTAGGTCCTTGAGAAAGATTTTGGAGAAGCCGGAGAAGCCGTGCGTGTTTGTTTTAGGCGGAGCAAAGGCAGATGACTCCCTTGAAATTTCAGGTTATGTGTTGAACAACGGAATAGCGGATTTTGTACTCACTGGTGGAGTTGTCGGCCATGTTTTCCTAGTGGCGAGGGGTTTTGACCTTGGCAAACAGAACATGGTTTTCCTAGAGAACAAAGATTTCACGGGCCTAGTATCAGGCATAAAAGAACTTATGCAAAAGTATCCAGACAAAATCAAAACCCCAAAGGATTTGGCCGTAGAAGTCAATGGAAAGAGAAAAGAGATTTCTGTTCATGAACTTCCAGCAGATTTTCCTATATTTGATATTGGAACAGAAACGGTTGAGGATTATGCCAAGATAATAAGGATCGCGAAGTCAATTGTCGTCAGCGGGCCAATGGGAGTTTTTGAAAACAGCGAATTCATCTTCGGAACGAAAAGAATTTTTGAAGAAATCGCGAATTCGAAAGCCTTTTCCCTAGCCGGAGGTGGCCACACAACAGCAGCATTGCATGAGCTCAAGCTAGCAGACAAGATTTCCTATGTTAGCACTGCTGGTGGCGCGCTAACGGCGTTTCTGATGGGCAAACAGTTGCCCGGTGTTACAGCATTAGAGAAGGCAGCTGCCAGAGAAACCTAGCAATACCATTTTTCGTTTTCTTCTCTGGTTACTCAATTGGAATTGTTTTCAAAGTTTTCTCCTAATCCGCGAACTCCGCCATCAAGATCTTGATCCGTTCAGCTATTTCTAAAGCCTTTTTGAAGGGTCGTTGCCAAAGATTTCTTCCAAATGCCAGATCAGTTGCTCCTGCTTCTAAAGAGATGCTGACCTTTTCTAAGAGTTCGTCGTCTCCCATTTCTTCTCCCCCCAATATTAGCACCATCGTTTTTCCTGCGGACTTTATTACTTTTTCAAGGGCTTCCTTCGCGTTAAGCTGGAGCGTGTCGTACGGCTTAGGATACAGTCGACTTCTCTCTTTGTCATATTCGGGGATGTTTATTTTAACCATGTCAGCGCCCAGTTCGTTGGCCACTCGTGCTGCATAGTCAACAGCGTAAAGACTATCCCTACCCCCTTAGCTTCGATCGCCTCACCCCTTGGATATGCTCAAACAATAAGGGGCACACCAAACCTTTGGCTATCCTCTCTAATTTTGGCGAATTGAATGAAATCTTTATCTTGGGTCGGTGAGCCCACAAACAAGGTATATCCAACGGCGTCAGCGCCCAGTCGGACTGCATCCTCTACTGAGGCGGTTTGAGGTGAAAAGGCATGAGTATCTAGAGGGATTGATGTTTTTCCATTCAGTTTAAGAATCAAGGGAATTTCGCCAGTGAATTCCTTCATGTATTTTTCAGCCAGGTCAATGTGAAAGACTATGGCTGAGAAACCTCCCTTCTTTTGCCAATCTTAACTGGTAGGCAGGATCAACGCTTTCTGGATTTGCAAAGAAATCTCTCGGGCCATGCTCCAATCCATGATCAATTGGAAGAATAAGCGCCATTCCGTTACCCACTCCATGCTCATACACGATTCGATGAAGCCTAGTCCTCTCACCAAGATTAAGGTTCAAATCTTTAAGCAAGGGCCTTTTAATTTGAATCATAATTCCACCGACTATAATGTAGGCGTCTTTGTGCTATAAATCTGACACTTTAGCTAAAAATCGAACGATGCGGACCCTGATCTTGAATCCTGAACATAGGCGATCATCTCAGGATAGTACTGGGGCTTGCAGTCAGTCTATTTTTTAAACTAAACTTGAAAACAAGGCGGCGTGCGCAAAGCTTCAAAAGGATAAAAATTAAAAAACCATATCAATCTTAAGCAGGATGCAAGGTGAGATATTGTCTAAGATAATAAAGATCGGGGCAAGGGAAATCCTTGATTCGAGAGGCAACCCAACCGTTGAAGCCTACGTATTCACGACAGGAGGGTTGTCTAGGGCTTCTGTTCCTTCTGGTGCCAGCACAGGCAAGTACGAAGCCTTGGAGCTCAGGGACGGCGGAAGGCGTTACTTGGGGGAGGGAGTTCTGAAAGCTGTTAGCAATGTTAACAATGTCATAGCAAAGAAGATTGTCGAGCAGGATTGTACAAAACAGAAAGAGGCGGATGAGTTGATGATTGAGTTGGATGGAACTCTTAACAAGTCCAACTTGGGGGCCAATGCTATTCTCGCGGTTAGCATGGCAATATGCAAAGCAGGAGCATTGGAGTCGAACTTGCCTCTTTATGAATACGTCGCTAAGTTTGTTGATTCAAAAGGTGTGACTTTGCCCATTCCACAGATGAACGTGATCAACGGTGGAATGCACGCTGGTATAGCAAATGATTTTCAAGAACACATGATAATTCCTTTCGGAGCTAAAACTTTCTCTGATGCTCTAAGAATGTGCTCGGAAACTTACCATACTTTAAAGAAAAATCTGAAAGAAAAATTTGGAAACTCTGCGATACTAGTCGGCGATGAAGGGGGCTTTGTTCCTCCTTTGAAAAGCGTCGATGAAAGGCTCAAATTCATGTCAGAAGCGATAGAAGAACTGGGCTACACAAAAGAGTTCGGTCTAGCGATAGATGCTGCATCATCTGAATTCTATGGTAAGGGGCGTTATAGCATCATGGAGAAAAATTATTCTTCTGGGGAATTAACGGATTTCTACTCTGATCTGTGTGAAAAATTCAGGATAATCTCAATCGAAGATGGCTTGAGTGAAGATGATTGGGATGGTTGGATTAGGTTGAATTCTAAGCTGGGGAAAAGAATTCAGATTGTCGGAGACGATCTTTTGGTTACGAATGTTGAGAGAATTAGGAAAGCAGTCAAATTAGATGCTTGCAATGCTTTGCTACTGAAACTTAATCAGATCGGAACCGTTACCGAAGCCTTAGCTGCTTTTGGATCAGCCAGAGAGGCTGGGTGGAACGTTATCGTTTCTCACCGATCAGGCAGTACTGAAGAAACTTTCTTTGCGGATTTGGTTGTTGGCTTAGATGCGGGGCAATTCAAGTATGGTGCTCCCGCAAGAAGTGAGAGGACTTGTAACTATAACCAGCTGCTCAGGATTGAAGAAGAATTGGGAAGAAAGGCGAAGTACTCAAGGATTTTTGGATAGACAGATTTTGGAGATGATAGTAGAGTGAAAGACACAGAATTTTCTTTTGGGGACGCAATGATCCCTCAACAGAGGATCCTCGAAACCTCGGAAAGATTAAGACCTATGATTAGAAATGTGGCGAATGCTATTTCTGAAGGCTACGAAGGTGATTTGGCTTCGCTATACCTGCCTGATGACAGACACATGTTAGCCAAAGTCAGACAAGTCATAGGTGAGAATCTGCAACTGAAGCCGGTTTACCTCGTTGTCGTGGGCATTGGCGGCAGCAATCTGGGGACGATAGCTGTTCAGGAAGCTATTCTTGGAAAGCTGTACAATCAATTGACGACTTCTACAAAGGTGCTATATGCCGACACGGTTGACTCAGACGGCATTAACAACATAATCATGCTGGTCAAGCCTGTATTAGAAAGAGGCGGCAACATCGTACTGAATGTGATAAGCAAGTCGGGAACTACAACGGAAACGATAGCTAACGTCGAGGTGCTAATAGACCTATTGCGAAGGCACAAGAAAGATTACAAGAATTGTATTAGTGTTACTTCAGATAAAGACTCAGAACTGTGGAACATTGCCACCAGAGAAGGATTTAGTGTTCTAGAAATACCGAAGAAAGTTGGTGGAAGGTATTCTGTCTTTTCGCCTGCAGGTCTGTTTCCTCTTGTACTGTTGGGAATAGACATTGAACGGTTATTGGATGGAGCAAGGTCCATGAGAGATACCTGTATTAATATGAATGTTGAGGAGAATCCCGCAGCGATAAGTGCAGCATTACAGTACCTGCATTATACGAGTGGCAAGAACATTTCTGACTTGTTTCTATTCGCGAATGACTTAGAGTCTTTGGGTAAATGGTGCAGGCAATTAATGGCTGAAAGCTTGGGCAAAGAATTCAACAAGAAGGGGGAAGCAGTGAACATAGGCATAACTCCAGTCATCTCAATAGGTTCAACTGATTTGCATTCAATGGGGCAACTTTATCTTGGAGGGCCATACGACAAGTTTACAACGTTTCTAAGTATTGAAAATAGTAATTCTCACATAAATGTGCCAATGCTAAAAGAATACTCTAAACTCGTCGATGGAATCCAGGGAAAGAGTTTGGAAAGTATAATGAGTGCAATATTAGAAGGGACGAAGGCAGCTTTCAGAAGGGGTAACCGGCCATTCATGGAGATACAGCTACAGTGTAAATCGGAATATTCCATAGGGCAGTTTTTGCAGTTTAAGATGATAGAGACTATCTATTTGGGATATCTATTAGGCGTTAATGCTTTCGACCAGCCAAACGTTGAAAGCTACAAGGAAGAAACTCGGAAAATATTGCAGAAAAATGAAACTAACTAAATAATCAACTACCTCTTATCGAATTCACCCCAGAGATAATTAAACGATCAGAATAGCAACCTACCACCGTGATGTCTAATTGATTGAAACAGAAAACCTAACAAAAAAACTCGGGGACCTAACAGCCGTAGACAACCTCACCCTACATGTTAACGATGGCGAAGTTTTCGGCTTCCTCGGTCCCAACGGGGCGGGCAAGACCACCACCGTGAGGATGCTCTGCTGCCTGATCTCGAAGACGAGCGGGAAAGCCAGGATAGGGGATTACGATGTCGGCATCGAGGCGGATTCTTTGAAGATAAGGAAGTTCATCGGATTGGTTCCCGACAACGTGGGTCTCTACGATGACCTGAGCGCCTACGACAACCTGGACTTTTATGGGAAGCTGTACGATTGCACAGAAGCGCAGAGGAAGGAGAATATCGCGCGCTTCCTCAAGATGCTTGGACTCTGGGAGAAGAAGGACGTCGCAGCGGGAGCTTTCTCCAAAGGGATGAAGCAAAAACTCGCGATAGCACGCGCCATCATTCACGAACCTCAGATATTGTTCATGGATGAACCGACGGCGAACTTGGACCCAGAATCGTCAAAGACGGTCCGGGATTTCATCCTCGAACTGAAGAAGGAGAAGAAGACCATCTTCCTGAACACGCATAACCTTGACGAGGCGCAGAGGATTTGCGACAGGATTGGGATACTGAATACCAGGCTTATGGCGATTGGCACCCCCGAGGAACTTGAGAAGTCTGTTCAGGGAAGGAAGACAGTAATTCAGCTAGAGCAGGCAGGCGATGCGATAATAGCTGCTTTGAGAAAGCTACCACTTCGGAACTTGGTCATCGATGGCAACAAACTGACTATTGATGTGACAGATCCCGAAAAAGAGAATGTCGCCATCGTGGACACGATAGTCGGGGCCGGCGGCCACGTTCAATCCGTCGCCGTCGTCGGCTCAACCCTGGAGGATGCCTATCTGAAACTCGTGAGGCAGACCAAATGAGACTCTCGAAATCATGGATCATCGCGTCGAAGGACTTCAAGATATTCTCAAAGAAGAATTACGTTATCTATTCGTTAGTCGTCGTCCCCCTCATTGTCTCATTTCTTCTTCCGATTGTGATCGAGTTTGCAGGGCATAGAAACGGCGCAAGCGGAATTCCAGCGTCGGAACTCACGATACTTCTGCCTGCATTTACTTTCTTCTACCTCATCATTGCAGGTTTTATTCCAACAACTATTGCCTCCTACAGCCTGGTCGGCGAGAAAGTCGAAAAGAGCCTCGAGCCGCTCCTGGCCACCCCCACGACTGATAGCGAAATCTTGCTCGGAAAGGGAATCGCAGCGTTCCTACCGCCCATAGGGGCTATCTTAGGAGGAGCTACAATCTTCATGGTTCTCATGGATCTGGTGACATATGGCACATTGGGCTACTACTATTTTCCTAACTGGAATGCAGCCATTGTCCTTTTTCTCATGGTCCCTCTCGCAGCGATATTGAGTGTCGAATGGAACGTTATCATCTCGGCAAGGGTGAGCGATGTACGGGTTGCGCAACAGATTGGAATTCTCTTGGTGCTCCCCTTCGGAGTGATCTACGTCGCCGGTGAACTCGATTTAATACCGCTCGGCAGCACCAGCAACCTCCTCATCATCGCTGGCATTCTTTTGGTGGTTGACTTGCTTCTCCTTTACGTCGCCAAGGCTACATTTCGCAGGGAGGAAATATTGACAAAATGGAAGTAAACAGTCGGGCATTTGAGTTGAACTAAGAAGCTAATGAAAAGCCAAGAGGGTTAGCACGGCGCGCTCAACTTGACGAAGGTCACATATGGCGGGTAAGCCTTACGTTTCTTTGGTGAACTAAATGACGCCCTCAAAAGTTTGTTCGACGGAGAAATATATTTCTTCCAAAGTCTTTATCGGGGGGAGCATTTAAATTATCTATGTTTTTTCTTCTATGATGTTGTACTTCTCAAGTATTCTAAGAACCTCTGCAACACTCCATGCTTGAGAAGTCGTTCCTCCAGGCTCGTAAGGTGGGTCGCCAGAAAACACTTCTGGAAGGGATCTATATGGGCTTTCCATACAAAACCTCACAAGAGGACTGATGATCCGGGCGATTTCATCCCAAATAGATGTAGTGCTTTCCTCTCGACATAGGTGAACACTTGCCAGAGCATCGCAATAGGGTCCAATTAGCCATGGCCAAGCAGTGCCTTGATGGTATGCCAGATCTTTTTTGTTCATAGGTAGATATGTATCATAAATCCCTCTATAATGGGAATCCCTGGGAGAAAGTGTGCGCAATCCTCCGGGCGTCAGAAGATCTTTGCGTGCTGATTCGACTACCCCGATCTGACGGTTCTCAGGAAGCAGGTCTCCACCGTGACTCACAGCGAGAACCATGTTTGGTCGAATTGCCCCGCCATGGGAGTCTCCTTCAATGACATCAAGCAAAGCATTTTCAGGCAAATTCCAAAATTTGCTATTGAAAGATTCTTTAATGTCGTCAGCAAGTGAATCATAATCTTTTGCTTTGAGTGAATTCTTTTCGTGTCTTTCTAACTTTGCCAAAAATCTTATGTTATCATACCAAAGGGCATTGATTTCCACTGCCTTACCATTTCTTGGGGTCACGATTGTTTTGCCGGACCCTGAAGGGTCGGCATCCATCCACGTTGCTTGTGGTGGACTTGCAATAAGGGCATCATTTTCATCCATCTTGATCGTTTGTTCATTTCCAAAACGTTCATAACTTGTGCCATTTTTGTACGCATCTATTATCCTTCTTAGAACGGGCAGCATTTCTCTCACAAAGTTCAAATCGCCTGTATATTGCCAGTATGACTTCGTTGCCTGAATGAACCACAATGGAGCATCCACACTATTGTATTCAAGCCTATTCTCTTGTATCCTATTTGGGATCAACCCATTTTTCTCATAACTAGCAAAATGTCCAACGATTTCTTTCGCTTCACCAAATCGTCCGGTGACAAGAAGAATCCCCGGAAATGAAATAAAAGTGTCTCTCCCCCATTCTTCAAGAAACCAATCTCGATTGGCCGCCCATAGCTGGACGGTTCCACCTATATGTTTAACGAAAGCATCCGCAGCGTGCATAAAAGTTTCAAGAACGGGATATTTCTCCCAAAAAGAATCGACGTCTTCATCGTATACAAGTCTTGTAGGTTGATTTCCTACCATAGAAAAACCTCTTTTCTCTCGTATATTTTGATCGATTGGTCTAAAAAACCTACGCTATGTCGTCAATACTCTTGCCAAGTCTAGGAGGCTCAAATCAATAGGTTTCTCTATCTTGCAGGATTCCTCAAGCCCCATGCTCGTTATTTTGCCATTCCGCAATACAACCGCCCTGCTTTTTTGTCGTTCAGATATTAGTTCAACCGCTTTGTCCGCGAATAGGCTGGCCAGAAGCCGGCTTCTCGCCGATGGATTGCCGCCTCTTTGGGTGTAGCCCAAAACGGTAAGCCTCACTTCTGCTCCCGTGGCTTTCTCGATTTCATTCGCAAGTTGGCGGTTGTCTCCTATTCCTTCCGCTGCAACAATTATGCCTGATCTTTTTTCCCTTTCTTTTGTTTTTTTGATAGTTCTGAAGATTTTTTCATTTTCGCATTTTACCTCTGGAATCAGAATAATTTCTGCTCCAACTGTGACTCCCACAGCTAGCGCAAGGAATCCTCTTGTTCGTCCCATGACTTCAACTATGAAAATTCTTTCGAGGGAGACAGCTGTATCTCGAATCTTGTCGATTTCGGCTACTGCCGTATTTACTGCGGTGTCAAATCCTATGGTTTCGTCCGTTCCAAAAACGTCGTTATCAATTGATGCTGGAACCCCTATGATCAATGTATTGCCTTTCTTGCTTAGTTCTAGAGCTCCTTGAAAGGAGCCGTTACCACCAATAACAATGAGACCATCGACATTGTTTAATGCAAGAGTTTTGGCAGCTTTATTGATTGCTTCATCCTTTTTGAATTCTGGGCATCTTGACGTATGAAGGATGGTTCCGCCCAAATGTAATATTCCACCAACCGAGCGGGGAGTCAACCGTCTAAACGAGTTTGTAAGTAAGCCTTCCCAACCCCTTTCAAAGCCTAAAACTTCGAAATTTCTTGAGTAGGCAATGCGGACAACTCCTCGAATAGCGGCGTTCATGCCTGGCGCGTCTCCGCCACTTGTAACCACGCCTATAATCTTCAACCATCATTCCCTCATATCGACAAAACGCATAGAAATGTTTTAAGTTTTTCTTTTCGCCTTTTGAAAAGACGTACTGCCTTCGCATGAACTACTGTCTTTTTGCATCATGCTGACCTCGTTTCAGGAATTCCATTTTGTACAGGTGAAGTAGATAGGCCGAGCTTGCTTGACAAGATCCTCATCGACAATTCTGTCTTCGCGAACGCCAACCGTCGCAGGAGACTGGCTTTTGTGTTCAATTCCCCGCTACAAGGAGTGATTTGTAAATATCTAGTGTTTGTTCGGCAACCTTTCTCCAAGTAAAATACTCAAACACTCGTTTGCGACCGTTTTCGCCCCACACTTTTGCTCTCTGTGGATCCTTAAGCACTTCTTTTATTCCCCAAGCTATGTCGACCGGATCTCCACCATTAACGTGAACTCCATTTTGATCAGGCCCTGAGGAAATAACTTGCTCACGAAAGCCAACTACTCCATGGGCACCAACAACGATTGGCTTTGCCATTGACATAGCCTCCAGGCTAACTATGCCGAACGGTTCATAGACTGATGGAAAGATGCAGATGTCAGCAGCGGCATAATGCAGGATCCTTTCGTCTTCAGGCACAAACTCAAAACGACAAGTAACGTTCTCCCTGATTCCAAGCCGGGCTGCCATCTCGATAATATCTTTCTGCTCTTCACCCTTGCCCAAGATAACAAGCTTCGTTTTCGGATAGTCCTTTAGAACCATCGGGATAGCTTGCACTAGTGTCCTAACACTCTTGACCCATGTGAGCCTGCCAACAAACAAGAGCAAATTCCAGTCCATGGGAACACCATATTTTTCTTTTATTCCATCAACTACGTTTTGATTGCAATTCTGTGGATTATACCGTTCTGGGTCTACTCCATTCCAGACGACACTGATTTTTGATTCGGTCCATCCGTGGCGAACAAGATCATCTCTCATTGCATTGCTCACTGTGATTATTCGGTCTGCCAATTGCGCTGTGGCTCGCTCAAGATGGGAAACCACTTCAGAGCCTCCTCCTCCGCTTCTGCCCCACTCAGTGCTGTGAACATGAAAAACTACGGGGATTTTTGTTTCGTTCTTGGTTATGATGCCTGCGATGCTGCTTAGCCAGTCATGAACACAGACAATGTCGAACTTTGGTCCTTCTTTCTTGATCAACTCGTTGATGAACTTCGTAGCGCTTAAGACATTATAAATGAAGATATCATTAAAGAATCGGATGTTTGTCCCCCATTTTAGCAAATCATTGGTAACGAACATTGGAAATACGTTGCTTGCATCAGCGATGAGTGGACGATGAACTTCCACTCCTTTCAAAGTCTCTGATGTTCGGAGATTTCCCGGATTAAGAGTGAAAACAGAGACATCGTGGCCTAACTCAACATACTCGCGTGTTATGTATTCCGCATACGTGCCCAAACCACCCACGAGCTGGGGTGGATACTCTAATACAAAAAAGCCGATCTTCAACCAACTTCACCTCTCAAATCTGTTACATTTGACACAACGACAGATTTTACTCTTGCTCCAGCAGCGTATCCCAATGTAACGTTGACAGTGGACAGAAGATAACAACGCGCTCTCTCTTATGGGTCCTTTTCTTCTCTCGCTCATGTTCACAGGTAGGCGTCTGTTGTGTATCTTCGCATCATCCGGTGAGTGTTGAAATAATATGCAACTTTTCCTATAGAGTTTTTCATCATACTTATCCAACTGTCGCGCTCCTGGTAGAATCTTGGAATAATGAGGTATTCCAGTTTGTTGTAGAGGTCCCCCAGTTCTCTTTTTCTTCTTTCTTCTTCGCTTATCGCTTGATCAGGGGATGGACCTATCGCCCACCCTGTGAGGCCTTCGACACAGCCTTCTATCCACCAGCCGTCTAGGACGCTGAAGTTTACTACGCCGTTGTGCGCTGCTTTCATCCCGCTTGTCCCAGAAGCCTCATACGGCGGCAAGGGCGTATTCAGCCAAACATCAACTCCGGAAGTCAGTTTCCCCGCCATTTCCATATTGTAGTTTTCAAGATAAACGATTTTGATTTCACTTTTCAAGTGGTCAATGTACCCGTAGATATCCTTAATCAGTCTCTTACCCATCTCGTCTCTGGGGTGCGCCTTTCCAGCGAAAACCAGCTGAATCTTTCCCGGTCTTTCCACTTCCTCAAGTTTCTCCAGGTCTGAAAAGATCATAGTGGCTCTCTTGTACTCAGTGGCTCTTCTGGCAAAGCCCAAAGTCAACGTGTCAACGCCCATCCTCGCACCCGCATTCTCGTCAACAAAGTCGAGCAAATCCCGTTTTGCTTTCATGTGCGCTTCCCACAATTCTTCATCTGGAATTTTGTTAACTCTTACGAGAAGTTCAGGCTCGTTTGCCCATCCTCGAATATGCGAGTCGAAAAGCTGTCTAAAGTACTGGCAGGTCCACGCGTAGGAGTGAACGCCGTTGGTTATTTCTTGTATGTGGTACCCTGGGAAGAGCTTTCTCGAGTACTCCATGTGCGCCTCTGTCACACCGTTAGTGTATTTGCTTAAGTTCAAAGCCAGAAGCGTCATGTTCAATCGGTCCGATCCACCGTACCTCTTCAACGCCTCTAGGGGCATTTCAGTTCCAAGCACTTCCGAAACAAGATCATAAGAGAATTTGTCGAATGCCGCCTCAACAGGCGTGTGAGTGGTGAAAACGCACAGGTTCTTCACTTCATCAGCGTTCATATCATTTCTTCTCAAGAGCTCGAGAGTAAGAAGACTGGAATGGCCTTCATTCATGTGATACCTTTTGACGTTGATGTTTAAGGCTTCAAGGATTTTTATGCCGCCTATACCCAAGACTATCTCTTGTTTCAATCGATATGACTCGTCGCCACCATAAAGATAATCAGTTATTTCTCTATCCTCTTGGGCGTTTCCTTCAACGTCCGTCGTGAGAAACAGAACCGGAACAACTCCACCTGTCAGACTCTCTTGATCATAAACCCAAACTTTAACCTTGACATCCCTTCCACCAATCCTCACTGTCACGGTCGCTGGCAACAATTTCATAAACTTCGAAGGTTCCCACTCCTCTGGGTATTCCAGTTGCCTTCCGTCCGGCGTTATCTTCTGTTTCAGATATCCCTTCTTGCTGACCAAAGTGACTGCAACCAATGGAATTCTCAAGTCCGCGCTCGACCTAATCACGTCACCTGCCAAAACTCCTAGTCCGCCGCTGTAGGTTGGCATATCACTCTTTATGCCGATTTCCATGGAGAAATAGGCGATCTTAGGGCCTTCGATAAAGCTGTGCATGCAATACTCACTGTCAAAATAATACTGTTTAGTCAAAAACTCCACTTTGAACTCAGTTTTTTCAGGATCTAAGGGCATTCCACACACAGGGTCTTTCACACTCAAAGAATCGCACTCCTTAAGACAATAATAATCGCGTTTTTGTCAGTAATTAGCGTCTCTTGCTTAATTACTCTTATTGCACTTACGCAGGAGCAGAACAACGCGAGTAAAAGATTTATCTCCAAAATCAGCAGTATTACCTGTTGCTGTTATGAGGTGGTTTTTTGTCAGCTAGCACATATTCCCATGCTCCAAAGATTGCTGTAGTAGGAACAGGATTTGTCGGATCATCGTTTGCTTATTCTCTAATGATTCATGGAACTGTGTCAGAGATCGTTCTCATCGACATCGATAAGAAAAGAGCTGAGGGTGAGGCTATGGATCTGAACCATGGCGTGTCCTTCGTTCGACCTGTCAGAGTTTGGGCTGGAGACTACCAAGATTGTCAAGACGCGAACATTGTTGTTGTCACCGCTGGACTGGCCCAAAAGCTGGGTGAATCACGCTTGGACTTGGCGACTAACAATGTTGAGATTTTTAGACAAATCATCCCAAAGATAAAGGAATACAACAGAACGGGCATTCTTCTAGTTGCCACAAATCCTGTTGACTTAATGACTTATGCGGCCTTGAAACTCTCAGGTTTTCCGTCTAGCAGAGTGATTGGTTCTGGCACAATATTAGACACGTCACGTTTGCGGTATGTGTTAGGAGAACATCTCAAAGTTGATCCTAGGAACGTCCATGCTTACATTATTGGCGAGCATGGAGACAGTGAAGTACCTGCTTGGAGTTTGGCAAGTGTTGCGGGCACGAGGCTTAGAGATTACAGTGCTGTTTACGGCCAAGAACTTGATGACCTATATCTGAACAACATGTTCGAGCAGGTGAAGAACGCAGCTTACAAGATTATTAAGCTTAAGGGAAGAACATACTACGCTATTGGGCTTGGGCTTACCAGAATCGTTGAAAGCATAATTCGAGATGAAAACGCGATACTCACAGTTTCAAGTCTACTCCACGACTATTATGGGGTGGATGACATTTGTCTCAGCGTTCCAACAATCGTGAACAGAAACGGCATAAGGGAAACCTTGAAGCTACCCTTGACAGACGATGAGATTATCAAGCTCCAGAGCTCAGCGTCGACGCTGAAGAATATCGTGAAGTCCCTGATTCTCTAGATTGTGACAACATCTTTACTCCAGCCAACATGCGCACGTGAAAATTCTTCAAAATCTTGCCAAATATCCTAGAGTTTGTATGGCGTGCACGTTATTTAGGCTTGGGAAATGATTATACCGCACCACAACATCATATAATCGGAGGATAGGGAATTCGTGGTTAAAAGCTTAAGAGTGGTGGGTGTACGGACTATCAATGGTGAAAAGCATTATGTCGTTCAAAGCCTTGAGGGTAATGAAAATCCAGCCAACTGTAAAGAGTTTGATGAGGCTAAAATCAAAAGAATCATGAAAAAAGAAGCCTCTGAACCGCTTCTATTACGTGCAGAATGAAATCATCGTAGTCTAGGTTTAAACAAAAAATTCCAAAATTTTTATAGGTGCGTTTCTTGTGAATATGGTGTGGCGTTAAACTGGTTAGAGGAGGTGAGGAGTTAACGACTACAAAAAAAGTGATTAGAAAGACTATTAGCGCAGAGTTAGTCTCAAAAATTCTGAGAACCGTTTCCATAACAGAGGCGTTCCATTTCTTCACAGACATCGGGCAATATGATGGTCAATCTGCAACCTCACTGGCCGATTTCTCAGAGAATTTGAAGACAGTATCATTGAAGTCGATAGAGTTCCACTTTAAACGCGGAGACTTTGAACGGTGGATCAGAGAGACTCTGGGTGACGAGTACCTCGCAAATGGAATAAGCAGAATTGACAAGTCGGTTCAGGGAGAAGCAATGAAATTAGCCATACAAAGAATTGTTGAAAGTCGCCTCTATTACCTCAAACAATCATAATAGTGAACGGTCACACACGCATGCATATTTCCTAGGTGTCCTCTGGGAAAGAATGCTTTATCTTCTCGTAGGTGCTAACCTAGAATGAAGTATATGGAAATCAACATTGGTAATCCGTGCGCCGAAAGAAAGACTCTGCACTGCATCAATTGCCCTAGTCATTTCATGACTGTTAGGCCTTCAATAAAGAGCCTTGTTGTCTCTAGACACTTTGCCAGAGATTTAAAAAATGAAAAAGAAAGGGGTTCCATCATAAAAGAAGTTCTTGACTGTTCTGATTTGGGATTCACTGAATTGCACAAATTTGAAGAACACATCGATGGTAATCTGGTTTTTAGAGCTAAAAAAGAAAAACTCCACATAGTTTATTGCGTAGACAAAAACATGAGAATCATTTTTTTGAGGGCATTCAGGAATTTCAGCGAGTACAAGAAGTTCTTGGATGACAAGAAGGAAATCAGGAAAATGATCGCGCACACGTAATGCCAAAACACATCTGGTGAATAAAGATTGGCCAAACCTAATGAAACAAACAATGTAGGCAGAGCTGAAAAGATTGAGAATGAGACTTTGAAGAGGGAGGAAAAGAGGAAAAAAGCAAGGCTAAGAAGACGTGGACCATATAGAAAAGCACATTCTGATTGGTGAGCGACTCCAAAGAAATCACACGTGCGCCAATTCACATCTAAAAGCTCATAATAGTCTTATACTACCTACATTCTCAGATGGTTGGTAAATGATCTTCCAAGCTGCTATTAGCGCGCCGCGACACACAACAAGAAAGGATAGTCGAAAAGCGCTAGGCTTCAGAAGTCTGTTAATCCCTTTTCCGGAGAATACTGAGGGCTCCATGAATAGCTATGTTTGTTATCTCTTTATCTGCATAGCTTTTCAATACCTGCGGCTGTTAAGACACTATAGAGAGCCCCTTCCCAAAGCTAGTTTGTTATGTTTCAGTCAGCCGTGTAAGTTCTTTGATGTTGTGTATCTCAATTAGATTGCTTGAATGTGGCTTGGAGGTTCTGAAGGCTGCGGTGAAAAGAATTGTGTCTTGGTCGCGGATGAGACCCATTGAATGAAGCTGGTTTGCAGTTGCCAGAATATGGTCATCTTCTTTAAGGTAATCAATATACACTGGGTAGACGCCGAACGAAAGTTCAAGTTGTTTCTTGACGCGCTTGTCAGGTGTAACGGCGACTATTGGTTGAAGACTTTTGAACCTTGAAATCATTCGAGCCGTGTAGCCTGACCTGGTCAGTGTGACGACTTTGTCTACAGGCATTTCTTGGCATATTCTTTGAACTGCCTTGCTTATTGTGTCTGAGATGTTGATAAATCCCTCGTCTTCGACTTGGCTTTCTACTGCCTTTTCTGTCTCGTTCGCTATTTTGGACATCATCAAGACAGATTCTACAGGGTACTTTCCTACGGCTGTCTCTCCTGAAAGCATTATCACTTCTGTTCCATCCAATATTGCGTTGGCAACATCGCTGACTTCAGCTCTGGTTGGTATCGGCTGGTACGTCATGGATTCAAGCATTTCTGTTGCGGTTACTACGATCTTTCCTCTTTGGTTGCATTTTCTGATTATCGATTTCTGGACGAGAGGGACCTTTTCAGGCTCTATCTCGACGCCCAGATCTCCTCTTGCCACCATAATTGCGTCTGCAGCGTCAAGGATTTCATGGAATTTGTCGATACTTTCAGAATTCTCGATTTTTGCGATGATGGCACCCTTAAACCCTTTGGCCTTCTTCTTCAGGTTATTCACGTCCTGAGCATTCCTAGTAAATGAAAGAGCTATAAACTCAACATCATTTTCTGTTGCTAAATCTATTATTTCCAGATCTTTACTTGAGAGGGTTGGAACTGCAAGCTTCTTATTCGGGATGTTGACTCCTTTTCCGTCATCTATTTCCCCGCTTGTTGCCACAAGAAGTTTCATTACGCCTTCCTGTTTTTCTACGACTTGCGTTCTCAGCCTACCATTGTCAATGAGGATATCATCACCGACATTCACATCGTCATATATGTTGTTATTGAAGCGTATTTTTTCGTCTTTGCCTACTTCAAGAACGTCGCCTTTATTGACAATTCTCCTGCCTTTTGTTTTGAGTCTTATTTCAGGTCCCTTTACGTCGATGATTATTGGGATATCTGCTACTTCTCGGAGACTGTTAATGATAATTCTGTACTGGTCAAGTGTCCCATAAGCCGTGTTTATTCTAGCCCCATTCATTCCCGCGCGATACATCTTCTCAAGCGTGTTTCGAGAAAGACTAGCTGGACCGATCGTACAGATGATCTTGGTTTTCTTCACTTATTCATACTCCGTGTTTAGTTCAACAGGCTGGATATTCATACTGAGGAAAAGTAATAAGTCCTATTAGAAGATTGCATTAGCTCGTACGGAGGAAGTGGTTGATGATTTGCAAGTTGTTTGTCTTTAGGCATGCCGAAACGACTGACAATAGTCGTGGAATATTCTCTGGCTGGCGCGATCCAGAACTTACTTTGAAAGGACTTTCGCAAGCACAAGAGATTGCAGAGCAACTTAGGCGAGAGAAGATGGACTATGCTTTTACCTCGCACCTTAAGAGAGCTCGAAAAACTCTTGAAATTGTTCTTGAAACACATCCGGCTGTTCCTGTTTTCATGGACGACCGGCTCGTCGAACGTTGCTATGGTTTGCTTCAAGGTAAAAGCAAGAGAAGGGTTGCCAAGGAAAGGCCTGAATGGTTTGCCAAAGTTCACCGGGGCTACGATTTTCCACCGCCAGAAGGAGAAAGCCTAAAGATGGTTGAAAATCGAACATTGCCCTTTCTGGTGCAACTTGAAGAATGGCTCCGCCAAAACCCTGGTAACGTAGCTATCTCTTGCCATGGCAACTCAATGCGCCCGATTAGGAGAATCTTTGAACACTTAAGCCTTAAGCAGATGCTTCAGCTTGAGAACCCGCAGGACCAAGCGATGGAATATGCTCTTCACATACATCGCGTCAATGTTGACGAAGTTGAGGAACGCAGACTCGAAACGGATTGGCACAGCGTTGTAGTCCCATCGTCTGTAAAGTTGGTGACGGATCCCCGAAACCCATTGAGGCAATACTATCAAGTCCAACCAAGGTTATCTGGCATGTACTAGTTTTTAAAAGTCAGTCAGCGTGACAAAGCAAGCTGAAAAATAGTGATTGCGCTGAAACGGCAATAGGTCTTTTTTGTTTCTACAATTAGTTGAATATTGGCATCTTTTGAAACCCACTTTCCGTCATATCCTATTGCTCCTACTCTCCCAGCATAGAGACCATACTCAACATCGAACCCCAGTCTTTCTCCTATACAATTGACTATATCTTGAAGTGCCCGATGGAAGCTCTGTCCAGTCTTTTCAAGGCACTCACTCACCCAAGCTTTCAAATCAGATCTGGAAACATCCGGGGACGAAATAAAACTACGAAGTTTTTCCGAAGAAGGAGAATGGTCTTTCAAATCACCTGTAAGCGAAATAAGCTTTTCAATTGTTATCTCAACCATTATAATCTCCCGTAGAATTAATTACAGTCTAAATATTAGAAGTTTATGAACAAAAGCTAAGGAAACCATAATTTTTTAGGCTTGGATTAAAAAATTTACTATATCTGTTTCTTATCATCTTGCAGCAGCAAAATCCTGTCTCAAACGGGAAATTAGCTTCCAGTTGTGCCCTTGCTTCTGTATGATGTTTTCACCGATTTCTTGCTCCATCCTCTTATTTATGCGTTGGATCCTACGCGAGATGTCTCTGTGATTTATGTCTATTTGGGCGGCTAGTTCGCCTGATTGGCGGCCTGTTGTTCCAGCCTTTTTAACGGCTTCTCTGTTCTCTTTAGAATCGTATCCAGCGTCAGCTACGACTCGTTCAGGTTTCAAGCCTTGAATAGGCTGGGGAAAGAAGGGTGAGTCATACCTGTTTCTAGGCGTCACTAAAGCCTTCAACTAATATATCTCCGGCTCTCATCTTTCAACGGCTGCGAAGAGTCTCCTATGGCTCTTCGTGGGGTTAAACTTCTTTTTGCGAAGAGTCTTATTATGTAGGCTGCTAATCGAGTGCCTAACCGCTTATAAGTAGGCTGCTAATCTTCCTGCGAAGAGTCTCCTCTATAGTTGTTTCAAATCGTTTGCACGGGAACTGCAGAAGAGCTCTGAGGCTGTGCGAGCAAAAACATAGCAGTTAGGTTTAGAAGTTGATAAACAGCAGGCTGTTAGGCGCAAGATTGAGAGGATGGGGTTAGAAGTAGTAGGACACAAGCCAGTAGATTCATGTCCTACTTCTTCTAATGTCGTTTTACCTGAGAAAATGATGTGTGCTGATGACGTGCTGAAGACTCTTCGTGGGTTGACGTTTCGCAACATCAGGAGGGTCTATGAGACTCTTCGCAAAGGATAGTATCAAGCTCGTTGAAGCAGGTGAAAGCATCAAAGAGATCGCTTCTAAGATGGGGAAAAGTCAGGGAGCTGTCAGGCGTAAGATCGAGAGGATGAGGTTAGAAGTTGTTGTGCGGAAACCCTACAGATTCACGCACAACTACTTCTAATGATAGAGTCATCTAAGGGGTCATACAGAGACTCTTCGCAGAGCTTGTTCTTTCAGGAAAACTGCAGACATTCAATGACCATCTGCTGTGTTGATGCGTGGCAGCCACAGGGAACAGCCTGATTCAGGCCAGAACACTTGAACTCTTTCGACACTGCAGTATACGGGGTTCTTGATGATGATCTTGACGGCTCCTGTTTTCGTCAGGTCCACGCGGTGACCTCTGGGAACCTTAATAGTTCCTTTTTTTAGCCAGCATCGCATTAACTCGGCGCCATGCCACCTAATCAGCTTGTTGAGAAGTTTTTGGTCTTCCCTGCTTAAACAGAATCTTACGCGGCTGCAGTTTCCGCAGAGCTTAAGGCTTTCACTTTGGCTTGTTTCTTCAAAACCACGTTTAGGAAGCGCCATAACAAAAAAAGAGGCGCATTTCAACATTTAAACGGTTCACAAGAATTATTAAGATTTAACCCTTTTTTGTCCTTTTTTTTCTTTTTTGGCTAAAGGGACCACATCCTGCTTTTCAAGGATAACCTTCTGCTCTTCCTGCTTGACCTCTTGCATGGGCATCTGAACTGGCGCAGGCTTCACAACCTCCAACCATTTCGCGCCCCTGTAACCGATAGGCAACTCTACGACGTCGCCGGGCTTGTATTTTGTTCCATCCGCAGCCGTAAACCTATTCACAGACCCCTTCCCTTTCCGTAACCGAAACTTCAGCATCTTGCCCATATAATTACGCTTCTTAGGCTTGTAGTTGTTCCTCAGATACTTCAATGCTTTTGAAGGCCAGGATGCAACTTCGCCCACATTCCAATCCCAGCTGTCGCTTGGAGTGAGCTTTGGCAGCATCTCTAAGTGTTCCTTTAGACCCAGCTTCGCTATATTCACGATTTCTGGATCATTCAGATACTGTTTGTAGTCGAAATCTTTGAGCACGTGGTCTCTCTCTCTTGCCAAATAACAGAGGACTTCACCAAGCCTTTCCGCAGCATCTTCAAGAATTGCAGTGTTAGGCATAGACCACCCTGTTTTATCCCTTGTCTTCCGAGCGACTTCCTCACTTTGTTCAGGCGACATACCTGTCTCATCAGCAATCTCTAAAGGAAGAGGGTTACGAAGGGCGATTTTTCTCAATTGTCTAACCGTCTGAACTACAGCCTCTTCTGTTGCAGCCGAAGATTGAAAATTTTTGTTTTTATTTTTGAAGGCTTTACGTAGATACCTGTCAAGCTTTTTTAATTCGCTCAGATTTTCTATCTTATTTTCCAACCGAATTAATTTTCTCACCAAATCCCGATCTAAATCTGGATATTTTTCCCTGTATTTTTCCACAAGTTGAGGGACAGTTTTATCTCGCTTCGGGGACATTTTTCCATACTTTTACCATAGAGTTAAGGACAATTTGATTGTCCCTGAAAGTATAGTATGAAGATATGACAATTAAAGTTTTGGTGAACAACGTGGAAAAAAGGTTAATCTTCCGTTGCCCAGACGCCATGTTTAATAAAATAGAGGAACGCATGAAAAGCGAATACCCAAAGTTTAAGAATATTTCTCAGCTGATCCGCGCAGCTTTGAAAGAGTTTCTCGAAAAGTAAAGGAGACAGAACAATGAGTGTCGAGTTTTATGTGCGACTGAGAGACGCTTGCGAAACAGAAATAGAGCGGTTAAAACCTGAAGAGCTGAAAGAGAAACCACAAACAAAAGCGGTTACAGAGGACAATTTTTTCTTAAACTATAAAGAATTTACAACATCCAAGTTAGGCACATTTCAAGTTGCAGAAGAAAAAGACAATGATAAAGAACGCTTCATAAGAACAGCAAACATTCTGAAGAACGCCAACGCTACAATAAGCTCCCGATACCATGGCGAGAACTACACCTTCAGCTATTGGACCTACAATTCTCGAATCTATCGCCAAAAACAGTCCAAAAAGTAGGTCTAACCTATGACCGCTAACCCTGACCGCGAAGCCTTGATTAAACGATTAACAGAGGCAAACCTGAGCCTTAGAAGATTCTTGAAGGTTGGAGCAAACAAAGCAGCCTTCGAGAAAGAGTGGCAAAACCACCTATACACTCCAGAAGAACTGAAAGATTATCCCCGATGGGGCATCTGCGGCGGCCAAAGATTACTTCAGCTAGAAGCAGACAAAACAGAAATGAATGTGATCCTCAGAAACATCTTGCCTCCAACCCTAGAAGTGATGACCCCACGGCGACAACTTTCACATTTCTTCCTAGTGTGTGACGGCGAAGTTCCTAACAGAACCTTGCACCTTCCCAACGATCCTGAGGGCGCAGGAGAGATCAGAGCAAGTAGCCAGTATTTTGTAGCGGCGGGAACAACAATAGACTTTAACGATTTAGAGACGGGAGAACCAAAAACGGGAACCTACAAAATCTTGTTTGATCGCCCCATTGCCACAATCAACGTCGACGATTTTATGGAAAAAATAAAGCCCTATTTAGGTAAAGACTCTTCGCAAAGAATTACAAAAGACATAATGCAGAATGGCGCAGAGAAAGGAACACGGCATGCCTACGGAATCAAATATGCAACCCGACTAATCCGATATGAACACTTAGACCCTGTAGCAGCATTGGACATTCTGAAGCGCTGGAACCAAAAATGTAAACCACCAATGCCCGAACGTAACTTGGAGCGTATGGTCAAAAAAGCCATTGGATACTCACAAGACGATCCGCAAGACGATAACCCCTTGATTTCTTCCACGTTTGAAGAACAACTTTGGGAATCGCCTGAATTAGTAAGGCATGTTTTTTCGGATTTGGGTCGAAGAGTTAAACGCGATAATACAACTAAGGCAAGCGTCCTTTTTTCGGCAACAAGTGCTTATCTCCTTGATCCGCTAAACCTTTTCGAGAAGGGGTCAAGTGGAGCGGGAAAAACCTATAACGCTATCGAAACGTTAGAATATTTTCCCGAAGAGGATATTTGGTTTCTAAGTGGCATGTCGCCGAAGGCTTTGGTTCATCAGAGAAGCCAACTCCTAGACAAGGACGGCAACGAAATACACATGTCAGATAGACCACAGAAACCCAAAAAACGCGACTATAAGACAGAAAACGAATATGATAGCGCGCTCAAAGAGTATGAGCAAAAAAACAAGTTTTGGAACAAAAGAATACGCGAAAGCTACCACTACATTAACATAGAAAATAAGATTTTTGTTTTTCTTGAAACCCCTGACCCCGAAACCATGCGGATGCTATTTCCGATTTTAAGCCATGACAAAAGACGCATTGAATACCGCTTTGTGAATAAAACCCCAGCCGGATTGATAACGGAGAAGGTTGTTATCGAAGGCTTTCCTTGTGCAATATTCCTAACGACTGACCGCAAGTATGTGGAAGAGTTAGCCACACGTGCCTTTACGGTCTCTCCAGAGGAATCGCCTGAAAAAATCGAGGATGCAAACAAATTAACTAACCTTAAAGCTGCGGTTCCATGGGAATGTAAACTTGAAACTCCGCGTTTCTTGGCGACAAGAAAACTAATTCAGAATATCAAAGTGGCCCTGAAAAACGAGCAAGTCGATGTTATAATTCCTTTTCTTGGATTGCATGAGCTTTTCCCGAAGGATATAGCACGGGACATGCGTGATTTCAGTCATTTCGCACAATTTGTTAAGGCATTCACAATTTTACACCTGTATCAACGACCTGTTTTGGTTATGGGATCGAGAAAGTATGTTATCGCCAATAGTTATGATGTTCTATGTTGTTATCGAATTTTTAAGGAGCTGATAGAGTCAACGCGGACGGGTACAGAGAAGCGGATTCTTGACTTCTATCATGTCTATGTAAAAGAGCGTGAATCCTGTTATATCGCGGAATTGACTTCAGATTTCAACGCAGAGCATAATGTTAGCGTGAGTGACTATACAATCCGAAAATGGATTGATAGGTTAAATAGGATCGGCTATGTTGAAAAGCGAGAGGATGAGAAGGACAAACGCAAGATTGTAATTTATCCTTTGGTTAAGAAATCGGAGGAAAAACGTGAAAATACGTGCATTTCCGAAAATCACGAAAAACTGGTCTCTATTCTTGAAACGGGCTTCAATTCATGGTTAGACAGATATAAGAAAACAAACAGCGGAAAACTAAATGAAAATATATGCAACCAAAAGGAAATTCATAACACGAAGCTAACGGAATATGTCCTTCTAGAACAAAAAATTCTCTTTAGTTTTGTGGAAAACGTTTTCCAATATCTATCAGAAGACGTTTTAACCTCCACTTCGGAAAATAAGCCTAAAAATACGTGCATTAACCAAAATCACGTTTTTTCACATAAATCAAAGTGTAAAATATGCAATAAAAGTTTACAGTCAAACTATTTCAAAGTTGACAACAATCCAGTATGCTTCAACTGCTATTTTGACGCCAAAAGACAAACATGCCCTATTTGTGGCAACGATATGCCCCTCTCACAACTTTCTAACATAGACGGACAACCAGCATGTAAATCATGCGCTAAAAAACTGGAGGCAAAATCTTGAAGACAGTTCTTCTTGACGGAAAATACAAAGTTGGAATAGTCAAGGAGAAGGGCAACACAATTTATGTTTTGGCTTTAGAGGATGCCTTAGTTCCTCATGTTGACGATCGACTTCAGTTAATGCAAGCTGGAAAGGTTTACAGTTTTTGTAAATGCTGTTTCAAACGTCACGTTCAGGAGGTTAAGCCATGACTAGTCAAGTTTCTCTTTCAAAGTACTCGGCGCCGACGCCTGTAAGCCAAGAAGTGTGTAAACGATGCCGTCACCTAATCAGAAAAGAGGGTCTATTCTACTGCAAGTTGTTAGGTGCCTTTCTTGCGGACCCTACTTTATCGCAGCCATGTGACTTACTGGAGGTTCAGAAATGACCCAACAAAAACTAACAGAAAAAGTAGGGTAAACCCTGTCAAATATTGTCGTGATTGCGAAGAGTCTGCCGTCCATCAGACAGGATCGCAGCTCTGGATCAGCTGCAGGCTTCAAAGTGGATGGAGAAGCATAAATTCAACCTGTAATTTACCGAAACGGAGACCATAACATTATGCCAAGTTGCCCTGAATGCGGAAGCAAAAAAACATGGAAGGACGGCTTACGCCACGTTCAGGGCACACCAGTTCAAAGATATCTGTGTCGAAGCTGCGGCCTCAGATTCAGCGACCCAAGTTTAAACGACTCCAAAGACCCTAAACAAATTCAAAATATCCATAGATTGGCATTAAATAGGTCCTCCAGCCTACGTTCTAATCGCCAAATCTGCGTCACCCAACCCATGGGGGCGAAAAACTTGGTCAAAGTGGAAACCCGAACAGAAACAGCTCTGCGGGAGAGCACACAAGACGTCAAAGGACAAATCATTTCATTCGCCTGGCACCTGAAGAAGCTTGGAAGAAGCGAGGCAACAATCAAAACATACACCAAATACGTCCAAAACATCGGCAAGTATGGAAACCTCAACGATCCAGAATCCATTAAATTAGCTATCGCAACTCACTTCAAAGACCGCAACACTAAACGCTTAGCCTGCTGCGCTTATGACGCATTCCTAAAATATCTGGGAATTTCATGGGAAAAGCCAAACTACAAAACGGAGCACAAAAGGGCATTCATTCCAACCGATGAAGAGATGCATCTTGCTATAAACACTGGTCGCAAAAGAAGCGTTATTTTTTCGATGTTTCTCTATGAAACTGGTGCAAGAGCAAACGAAGCTCAAAGACTCGAATGGACAGACCTTGATCAGGAAAGAAACAAAGTTACAATCAAAGCGTCAAAGAATGGAAACGCCCGAATAATCACCATTTCAAAACAGTTAATGAACATGCTCTTCAGTTTGCCAAAAAAAGCTAAAACAGTATTTCCTAAAGCTTCACCTAACACAAGACAAGTGAGCTTTCGCTTACGCATGAAAAACTTAGCAAGAGTTCACCAAAACCCAAGATTCCTAAAAATCCACTGTCACACCTTTCGATACTCCAAAGCCCTACGGGAATATGACAAAACAAAGAGCATCCTGCACGTCAAGAAAATCTTAGGTCACAAGTCAATAATGACAACTCAGATATACGTTGAACTTTACGAAGAAATCTATGGCGACATGAAACCTGAAAACTACATCTGCGAAACAGCATCAACAGTCAAAGAAGCAAAGAAACTTGTTGAAGCTGGATTCGATTATGTCTGCGAGATTGAAGGCGAGCAGCTCTTCAGAAAATATAAGTAAACACATAAAGTTTATAGGGAATAGCTGGTCCCCATTCAGTTAACGTCACGAGAAATGCGTTAGGAGAGTAAAAAGCGCTTATGGCTAAATTCAAGATAATAGTTTCAGACCCGGAAACTGGGAAGTCACAGTCCGTGGAAGTGGAGGAAAGTCAGGCGGTTCCCTTGATTGGTAGGAAATTGGGAGAAGTTATTGATGGAGCAGCTGTTAAGTTGTCCGGCAGTAAGTTGAAGATAACTGGCGGGTCCGACAAGGATGGGTTCCCCATGAGACCAAACATCCACGGAGGAGTTCGTGTGGGTGCCATCTTAAGTGAGGGTGTGGGCTTTCATTCATCTAGAAAGGGTGATAGAAAACGAAAAACCGTTCGCGGCAATGTTATAACAGAATCGATTGTTCAAATCAACATGAAGATTGTTGAGAAGCCAAAGAAGAGCAAAAAAGCGGGAAAGCCGAAATCAGAGGAAGCGAAAGTAGAGAGCGCGCCGACCGAAGAAGCTGCCAAATAAACCTGAAGTCAATACATGATTTTGGTCAATTATCGATTTGGCTGCTCTACAGCCCAACAGGATATGAAGAACTGGCGGTGGAGAAAGCAACACTGCCTTTATGGAATGGTTGAATGTCTAGAATGGATAGCTTTTTAAAATACGTGAATTGCCTCTTTTTAGAAGGAGTGTTTAATCCTTGTTGACTGAAATCGTTACTGATGAGCAACTGATTAAATTGTACACCACACCTGGCTATCTGGTGGCTGTAGATTACCCGAAAAAAGAGGTAACGTTGCATACTGTTGATTGCATGCTGGCTGACCCAATTAGCACAATAGGTGTTAAGCCGTCAAAGGCGAGGGAGAACAAAACTGGAGAGTTCTGGTTTTCTGAAAGCCGTGATGAAGCTAATTCAAAGGCAGAAGAAATAGCCCAAAAGAAAGGGATTAATTATTCAATCTGTGCCATCTGCAGGCCATAATACCTGTTTGTTCTGGTTGTTCATGAAAGTCAGTTTGACGATGCAGATGCGAGTTTCTTTTTTGTGTATTCCTTGTGCAGTTTCTCCACTTTTTTCTTGCTGATGTATCCTTTGTGAGGGCGAAATCCTCCCTTAAACCCTTTAGGAATATGCAGCAATTCATGAATCACCGTTTTTTCTTTGTCTTCTTGACTTAACCTGTCGTACCGTTCAGAAAGCACCTCGATAACGTACGCGGGTGATAGCCCAAGCGCCTTTTGCCATATCTTTCCAAATCCATGAATCCGCGCAATTATTCTTTTAGATTTTGAACCCTTGCTTCGGTAGCAATGAACAGATTCAGGAACAACATAAAACAAATCCAGTCTGTCGATAATCTCATCAACCAACTTTTTGACGTCTGGAGCTTTTGAATACTGCAAAGACACTTCTAACATTCCCGAAACTAACTGATGTCTTAAGGAGAATGCTTAATATAAACTGTTTAGACTAGTTGCATAGCATTACACCTACTCTAGGAGATCATCATGTCGAGACGACTAAAGAAATCTGTAACTCTTCCTCATCAACCTGAAGTCAACATAGGAACCATAGGTCATGTAGACCACGGAAAAACAACATTAGTTGAAGCAATAACTGGAGTTTGGGCAGCAAAACACAGCGAGGAACTGAGACGAGGCATAACCATAAAACTCGGTTACGCTGACGTCCCAATATTCAAGTGCCCAAACTGTGACGCTCCTAAATGCTACTCGTCAGACCCTACATGTCCTAACTGCGGCTCTGAATGCGAGTTTGTCAGAGCTATCAGTTTCGTTGATGCTCCTGGTCACGAAGCCCTCATGGCCACTATGCTTTCTGGCGCAGCAGTCATGGATGGAGCTATGCTGATAATTGCTGCCAACGAAAAGTGTCCGCAGCCCCAAACGCGGGAACATCTGGCAGCCATCGAACTGGCTGGAGTAACGAACATCATCATTGTACAGAACAAAATCGACATAGTTGATGAAAAAAGAGCCTTAGAGAACTACAAGGAAATAGAAGCTTTTGTGAAAGGAACCGTGGCAGAAGGAAAACCAATTATTCCTGTCTCAGCCCAGCACTCTGTGAACGTCGACGCGGTTCTTCAAGCCCTAGAGGAGAACATTCCCACTCCCCATCGGGACCCAAACAAGCCACCTAGAATGTTTGTTCTTCGCTCTTTTGACGTGAACAAGCCCGGCGCTTCGATTGATGAACTGATGGGAGGAGTCATCGGAGGAAGCATCTCGCAGGGAAGATTCAAAGTTGGAGATGAAATCGAGATTCGCCCTGGAATCAAAGTTGAAAAACAGGGAAGAACATTTTACGAATCCATCTTCACAGAGATTACAAGTCTAAGTGCAGGGGGAAGAAATGTTAAAGAAGTCCAGAGCGGAGGCTTGGTTGGAATAGGAACTTATTTGGACCCGTCGTTAACCAAGGCGGATGGTCTCACAGGAAATCTGGTGGGAAAACCGGATTTGCTTCCTCCAACCCGATCTGAACTTGTCTTGGGCACTAAGCTTTTGAAACGGGCTATCGGAACCAAAGAGCTGGTGCAAGTTGACCAGATAATAAAGGGGGAACGTCTCCTCCTTGATGTTGGAACAACTATAACCCTCGGAAATGTTGTGTCCACAAAGAAAGATGTTGTCACCCTCCAGTTGGTTAGACCCGTTTGTGCCGAAGAAGGCGCCAGAGCGGCTATAAGCAGAAAGATAGCGAACCGGTGGCGTCTCATAGGATACGGAATAATCCCAAGTTAGCTTTCCTATGAGCTTGAATGGAATAGCTTCTTTTTGAGGACCATAGTGAATAGTGTGATAGTTAGGAACAACGGCAGAATTATCTATTCTGGAGATTCTTTGACTAAAAAGATGCTGTAATCTCCAGCAGAGCCTCTGTCTCTTTTCAAGAGTTTTTGACAACAAAAAGCGGAGGCTTTCAAGGGGACAAAAAGCTTACGTACTATCGTAGATTATAAAGATACTAGGTGTCAAGAAGTGTCCGATTCAGGAGAAGAAACCTACTCTATTATGTTCACATCTTTGAAGCATCCAGCCCGCCGCAAAATCCTGCGAATGCTCGCAGAAAAACCAAAAACCTTCTCTCGAATACTGGAGGAGTTGGGAATCTCCAGTTCCCACCTAACGTATCACCTTGAAAACCTCGGAGAACTCGTAACGAAAATGGATGATGGAAGGTACAAGCTTTCAACTTTCGGAGCTGCAGCAGTGTTAACAATGAAGGGCGTGGAAGAGACACCTGACATTAAGCCAAGACATGGTTTATCGCTGTCCATGAAGTGGCAGTCCTTTTTTGCGGTCCTCATGATTGGGCTTATCGTTTTAGCGGGTGTATCTTATGTGCAATATGCGTCTTTGAATCAGTTATCTTCGGAGCATGATCAACTTGTAGCTGAGTTTGAACAAATCTCCACGGAGCATGAGCGATTGCTATCGTGGGGCGTATCCACAGACCGGGTGCTAAACTTTCTAGAAGATGTGATCCAACTTGACATGACAAAATATCATGCAAGACTAGAACGTAACAGCGTGGAGTATCGCGCTGATTTAGGCGGCATGACCGAGGAGGTTCTAACTTACACACTCACATCTGACGAAAGCGAGTTAGATGTAGATTTCAGGTTTAGAAACCAAACCTTGTCTCGGTACCTTCTAAATGTGATTGAAGGCTCACCTCTTTATGTTCATCCACAACCAACTAACATTATTGACATCGCTGATGGTCTTCTCCAAAGATACCAAAAATATGCTGGAGCTTCCTACTTAAGTAGAATGAGAAACATGCTGAAAACGGTTAATGAAACTGAAGATGTGGAAATAACAGTAGGCGACATGAAGCTTATGATATCAACTGAAGGAAACGATGTTGTAATGCACTGGTTCCACAGAACCAGTGGTATTGATTATCAAGCCAAAGGAGTAAGATTAAGTTTTGATAATGGAATCTTGGAGACGTTTACTGATGGGTTCTTCCTCTTTAATGTGGGCAGCACCGAAATTGATGTCTCAGAAGAAGAAGTCATAAACATTGCAATAAGCGGTGCAAAAGATTTCTCATGGACTGCAGGTGGCGTAAAAGTATCAGATTTCACTATACTAGAAGTTGTGTCCGTGGAGCTATGGCCACACATGAGAGATGAACCTGTAGCGTTGATTCCTTACTGGTACGTAACTCTTCAACTCGACAAAATTTACCCCGGCAATATTGACCGCATTGGAGTTGGAATATGGGCGGACACAGGAGAAATCAGTGCCTACACAACAATAAGCGCGGGATAAAACAATCTGTTGTTTGGAGAAATCAAATCTGACAGTTTCAAAAGAAGAGCCAGTTAAAGTTGTTCTGGACGCAAACTTCTTTTTCGTTCCTTCACAGTTTAATCTTGATATCTTCGAAGAACTGGCAAACCTATTAAATCAACGGTTCGAACCCATTCTCCTTTCCTCGACGCAAAAAGAACTTCAAGCACTCGCCGAATCAAGTTCTCCAAAGAAGCGGAAACAAGCCCAGTTAGCTCTTAGATTGACTGAAAAATGTCGTGCTGTTCGCGCTGAAAAACGTTTAAGCGAGACATATGACGACGTAATTGTTAGAGTCGCAGCAGAGTGGAAGTCCCCTGTTGCCACAAACGACCGAGAGCTCAGAAGAAGACTAAGAACCCTTGGAGTACCCGTTATTTTCTTGAGGCAGAAACATCGTTTAGAGTTAGAAGGCGCAGTATAGCCTTATAAATGGGAGTTGTCTCTTATCTCGAGGCGAAAGTTGCACGTATGGAATAGGAGATACTTTCGCATAAAATCGTCAATTTAAAACAGGTGAGCTAAGTGTTCAAACTTGTAACTCTAGAGGATACAATTCGGATACCACCGGAAAGATTTGGAGAAGACATCGATAATGTAGGTTATGAACAGTTAAAAATGAAGTACGATGGCATGGTAGACGAAGAGCTTGGCTATGTAATAGCCGTTACACAGATCAAAGTTAATCCCTTCGGAAAAATCATCCCTGGAGACGGTGCCACCTTCCACAAAGTAGACTTCTCGATACTCACGTTCATCCCAAAGATCCAAGAAGTCATCGAGGGGGAAGTTGTAGAAATAGCGGAATTCGGGGCATTCATCCGTATAGGACCCGTTGACGCCCTTCTTCACGTATCTCAGCTAATGGACGACTACATTTCCTATGACGAACGGCAAGGAGTTCTAATGGGTAAAGAAACAAAAAGGAAACTCAAGACCGGAGACCGCGTGCGAGTTCGCATAACAGCTGTTTCTTTAGGTCGTAGCGGAGGTTCCGGAAAGATAGGGGTAACTGCTAGGCAGCCTTTCCTTGGGAAGATTGAGTGGATCCGGAAGGATGTGGAAAAGATAGAGGGAGACGATGCGGAAGGGTCAGCGGATGCCGAGACAGCAGGAGAATCAGCGAAATGACAGATAAAGCGTGTCGAGAGTGCCACGTCATATCTTATGGTTCTATATGTCCTAACTGTAAGGCCAGCAACCTAAGCGATGACTTCTCTGGTGTAGTGGTAATCATTGATCCTGAGGGCTCGGCTATAGCTCGTGCCATGAAGATTAAAAAGAAAGGACACTACGCGCTTCGAGTAAGGTAGGTAACCAGAATTCGTCTCTTAACCAGTGAACTACGCAAGGAATTGAAGCAGCCTCAGGGACTGTTGATTGAAGGTCCCTTCGAAAAAACCATGAAGAGGCTGAAAGAGCTTATCGAGAAGGAAAAACCCTCAATGGTCATTTCTGTGGGCGACATAGTGTCCCGCAACATGATTGAATATGGTGTCTCACTGAATGTGTTAATAGTCGACAACAAAGTTATGAGAAAACCCATCCAACCGATAACGGTGGACGCGGACCAAACGTTGTATGCAAAGAATCCTCCGGGAGCCATAACTGACGAGGCTTGGACGGTAATAAGAAGCGCTATTGAGCAAAAGGGACAAACAAGGGTGATGGTTGACGGGGAGGAAGATTTGCTTACCCTCGTGGTGGTGCTGTCTGCGCCCGAGGATGCCCTCGTGGTTTATGGGCAACCTCACAGGGGAATTGTTGTAGTCAAGGTTACAGAAGAAACAAGAGAAAAGATGTGGCGTATCGTGGATGCCATGGAGGAATCTTCGAAAAGCTAAAGTAAGGGGGATGTGTCAAATCAACAACAACCTGCGGAAGTGTAGTAATGAAGCTTAAGATAATCTCGAAAGAGCAAAATCCTCTAATGAAAAGAAAGGAAGTAACCTTTAGCGTCGAACATGCCCAGACTGGGGGTACTCCAACCCGCGTTGAAGTTAGGAAACAGCTTGCAACCTTGCTGAAAACAAAGCTTGAATTGGTTTACGTTAAACAGTTAGAAACGAAAACAGGCACAATGGTTGCCGTTGGCGAAGCTAACGCTTACGACTCCATTGAACAAGCTAAGCTCATGGAACCCAAACATATAATCGCCAGAAATGCAACCCCAGAAAAGCCTGAGGAGGCACAAGCCCCAGAAGAGGCAACAGAGAAAGAGGAGGAAGATTAGATGTCGAAAAAAGAAGCTGGAGAGAAAAAGGCCAAAAAGAAACGAAGTGGAATAGCTTCATACTACAAAATTGAGGAAGATGGACTCAAAAGATTGCGTCCCAATTGTGAACGGTGCGGATCCGGATACTTCATGGCTGATCATGGCGATCGTTACACATGTGGACATTGCGGTTTAACTCGATACAAACAACAAGGCTAAACTAGCCAAGTTTTAATAGTAAAGCTTGGAATACACAGGTTGGATGTGCGATCTGAAAATGGTTAATGTAAGAGTTTTTGTGAAAAATATTTCCGCTGAGAGTTTCTGGGATATCGGAAAGCCCATCCCGCCTGTTCAGATAGCCACCAATCTTAACGTGGTTGGAATCAGCGAGAAAGGTGAAGACCTGCTGGAGGTTCCTTTTGTTTTCACCATAAATTACACTCCGGGAGTGGCTCAAATCAGCTTGAAGGGAAAGAGTCAGGTGACAGGGTCAAAGGATGAACTTCAGCAGATTCTTAAGGAGCATAAGGAAAAGAAGCCTCCTCCAGCTGTTGTCCTCCAATCTATATCTAATGTTGTTTTCTTAGAGTCAGTGCTCATCTGTCGAAGCCTAAACATTCCCCCGCCTATTCCACTCCCAAAAATTTCTCCAGTACCAAAAAAGAAACGGTCTGAACCAACATACAGAGCCTAAACTAGCTGACTTTGATTTTTTGGAAAAAATTGCGGAGCGTTGACCCCAGCTACTAAGGGTCATGCTTCGGTAATAGCTATTTAATTGGGTGTGTTTTTTGCCCTGTTATGTTCCTATTTCAGTGGCACATACATTGATGATCTTGATGCGCCGATACCTGGAGATCCATGTCTCACGGGTTTGTTGGTGATGGCGAACTCTCCCAAGTAGCATCCAATCATTTCTGGCACTATTTCCACTGCTGTGAACTCTTTTCCGTTGTGAACTAGAAGGGTGGCGCCTACCATTTCTGGGAGGATTATCATGTCGCGGGAGTGGGTTTTGGTGACTGCCTTTTCTCCTTCACTTTGACCTTTTTGGGCTCTTCTGATGTTTTCTAGGAGGGTCCTCTGTCCCGGATTGAGTCCCCTTTGTAGGCTTCGACGTTGCCGCGAGGGGAGCAACTTGATGAACTCGTCCATGGACATGCCTTGCAGTTCGTCAATTGTATGTCCGCGATATGTGAATTCTTTTTTGGGCATTTTCTGCTCACTCATCCCCTCTTGCGTAACTGGATTTATTAAACATTTCTAACGCGGATTCAGTTAGAACATGACAACGAAAATAGGCGCTGATGAAATTTTCCTATTTGGAGTCTAGTAACGGTCGGTATGTTAAAAACAATATTTAGCAGGCATCGTTCAGACTCGACAAGAAAGCTGAGTAAAAAGTTAGTCAAGAAACTTTGACTAAGACAGTGCAGAGTGAATCGTTTATTTGGTCAAGAAAACTTTACAAAAATATTTTTACGTCCTAGTTACAATAAAATGAATCATTATGCTGTTTAACACCAAGAAAGCTGCAACATTTGCGCTGATACTGATTCTTTCAGTTTCTCTATCAACTTTTTCTATTCCACTCATTAGTGCAACTGAAGATTCTTGGGCAACAAAAGCGGCTATGCAAGTGGAAAGAAGCCGCCTTGGAGTTGCCGTTGTTAATGGGAAAATATATGCCATCGGAGGCGACGACGTTTATTTAAGCGGAAATTGTCTCACAGCTTATGGGTATTACGGCAAGGTTCTTAACACTACAGAAGAGTACGATCCACTATCGGACACGTGGACTTTCAAGGCGTTCATGCCGACTCCAAGATGCAGTTTTGGCGTAGCAGTTTACCAGAACAAAATCTACTGTATAGGCGGAAAAGCAAGTGATGGAGTTACAGGAGTAAACGAAGTCTATGACCCAGCCACCGACACGTGGGAAACCAAAACGCCTATGCCAACCCCACGAATGACGTTACAGGCAAACGTGGTAGATGGAAAAATCTACCTTATAGGCGGAAAAGCAGGATATACAACCAGTCTGAACATGACTGAAGTTTATGACCCAGAAACAGACACTTGGACCACAAAAACATCAGCTCCATATCGTATTACAAGCGGCGCTTCAGCTGTTGCAGATAACAAGATATACTTTTTGGCTACTGCCTCCAGCTGTTCTATCTAAAAAATGGGTAACACTCTCTATCCTGCAAGAGAGTGTTATGGTTTGGAGAGGGATTGGGAGAAGCTTAGAAAGTGGATTGTTAGACGGCG
>Ga0315537_1000297_pt1 | contig 37645 bp, 28 predicted proteins | sample SalMarSW160270MG_FD_203091 | JGI IMG/M metagenome (GOLD analysis project Ga0315537, IMG submission 203091) | Salt marsh sediment microbial communities from the Plum Island Ecosystem LTER, Massachusetts, United States - Salt Marsh Sediment SW1602-70 ... | reverse complement strand
GTGGTCGCCGTGGTGCTGGCGTGGCACGTCATTGCCCGCCCCTGGGAGGCGGCGGCCGCCCCCCGCACCCTGGTTCCCGCCGGCACCCATCCCGTCCCCGGCGAGCTCGGCGGAGCGACTTCGTGACCGCCGATCCCGGGACGGAGCCGGGGCGCCGCCTCACGCCACGCAGCCCGCTCACCGGCGGGCCAGCCGGCAGCGTCGCAGTCACCGAGCCGTGGGAGGTCGAAGCGGTGGTGGCGCGGGGCCGAGAGGCGTTCGTGGAATGGGCCGGCATCACCCACGCGGCCCGCCGCCCGCATCTGCGGGCCCTCACCCGCCGAGTGATGCGCAGCATGGATCACATCGCCGATGTGATGGTGGCCGAAACGGGACGCAACCGCGGCGACGCCATGGTGGAGCTGGTCGCCGCGCTCACCGTGATGGACTACTTCACGCGCAACGCCGCCCGCCTGCTTCGCCCCAAGCCGGGTGCGTCGTGGCCGTTCGTCACCACCCGTGGCTGGACCGAGTATCAGCCCATCGGCGTCGCCGGCATCATCAGCCCCTGGAACTACCCGTTCTACCTGCCGATGGCGGCGACCTTCCAGGCCATCGCCGCCGGCTGTTGCGTGGTGCTGAAACCTTCCGAGCTGACACCGCTGACCGGCGCCCTCGTCGCTGAGCTGGCTGCCGAGGCCGGGATCCCCGACGGAGTGGTCCAGGTGGTCCAGGGCTTCGGCGACACCGGGACGGCACTGGTGGCCTCCGGCACCGACATCGTCTCCTTCACCGGCTCGACCACGGTCGGCAGGGAGATCCAGATCGAAGCGGCGAAGCAATTGAAACCCGTCCTCCTCGAGCTGGGCGGCAAGGACGCGCAGGTGGTGCTGGACGACGCCAACCTCTCCGACGCGGCCCGAGCCGCGGTGACTTTCGGTCTCTTCAACGCCGGGCAGTCCTGTACCGCGGTGGAGCGGGTCTACGTGCTGTCGGCGGTCTACGACGAGTTCCTGGAGGAGATACGCAAGGCGATCGCCGCCACCGACGCCGGGTCGGGAGGCCGGGGCGACATCGGCCCAATGGCGGCCCGGGCCCAGGTGGAGACGGTGGAGGCCCACCTCGCCGATGCGGTCGCCAAGGGGGCCCGGATCATCCATGGTGGCGTGCGGCGGGAAACGGAGCACGGTGTCTACTTCGAGCCAACGCTGGTGGTGGATGTCGACCACTCGATGGTCCTCATGCAGGAGGAGACGTTCGGCCCGGTGGTGCCGGTGATGAAGGTCGCCGACGAGAACGAGGCGATCCGGCTCGCCAACGATTGCGACTACGGGCTGCACGGCTCGGTGTGGACGAGCGACCCGCGGCGGGGACGCTACGTCGCCTCCCGGATGGTGACCGGCACGGTGGCCATCAACGACCACCTCATCAACTTCTTCTTCCCGTCGATCCGCTTCGGGGGCATCCGCCGGTCGGGGAGCGGCGCCCACCTCGGGGAGGAGGGCCTCAAGAGCTACTGCGTCCATCACTCCGTCACCCAGTCCCGGTTCCGTCCCACCACCAAGCTGCTCGGCGCCTGGCTGCCGCGCCGAGCCGGGCCACGCTTCTGGAAGCTGCTCGCTCGGGTGCTCTTCGGGTGGCGGCGGTGAGGATCGGGACGCGGCGACTTCCCCTCGACGCCCGGAAGCGAGCCCTCCGGTCCCGAGCGCCGTCCCGTGCGTGATGTCGACTACCTGACCGCGATCCGGCGGGAATCCGAGGCGCTGCTCGCGGCAGCCGCCCACGGCTTGGAGGCAGCGGTGCCGAGCTGTCCCGGCTGGACCGTGGGCGACGTGGTGGCCCACACCGGCGTGGTGCACCGCCACAAGGAGCAGATCGTCCGCGAGCAGTGGACCGAAGGCTCACCGGAGCGAGTCGAGCCACCGTCCGATGGTCTGCTCGGATGGTTCCGCCGCGGCGTCGACCGGCTCATCCACACCCTCGCCGCCCACGACCCTGCGGAACCGGCCTCCACCTGGCATCCGCCCGACCAGACGGTGGGCTTCTGGTACCGCCGGATGGCACACGAGACGGCCATCCACCGGGTCGACGCCGAACTGGGCCACCACGAGGCAGGACGGGTGGAGCGGCGCCTCGCCGGCGACGGGATCGACGAGCTGCTCGGGGTGATGCTCACCGGCTGTCCGGAGTGGGCCACGGTCACCCCGACCGACCACGTGCTCCGCCTCGAGTGCACCGACACCGACGGGACCTGGACCTTGCGGCAGGTGACGTTCTCGGGCACATCGCCCTCGGAGGGAACGCGCCACGCCGGCGAGCCGGCGTTCGTGTTCGATGAGGCGGCACCGGTGAGCGTGGTGCGGGGAACGGCGTCGGACCTGCTCCTCTACGGCTGGGGCCGTGGCCCGGCCGATCGCCTGCAGGTGGAGGGGGACGTGGACGTCGTGCGGATGCTGCGCACCGTGGCGGCCCGGGAGACCCGGTAGCGACGACCCCGGGCGCGTAAGTAGGACGACGCTCCCCTACCGTGACGGAACGGGCGGCCCCCCAGCCTCACGTCGTCCTACTTACATTCTGGGTGGATACTCCAACCCGCTGTTCCGACGTTCAGTCGGAAAGCTGAGCATAGTGGCTAGTCCGCCACTCGTGGTTGCATTCCGGGGAATTCCGCGCCGGTCGCGAAATCATTCCTCCCTGGGATTCAATCCCAGGGCCGCTTCGGCCACCTCGAGACGCTGGCCTCCGGAGAGCACCGGGGTGAACAGGTCCCCGTAGCGGCGAAGGCGCTCCCAGATCGTCTCGATGGTGTGGTCGCCGGGCCGGATCGACTCCAGCTCCTCCCACAGGAAGGGGGTCGACACCGGCGCCCCGGGACGAGGACGCACCGAGTACACCGAGGCGATCGTCTTCCCGGCAACATTCTGGTTGTGGTCGATGAAGACCCGGGCGCCGCGGCGGGCGATGTCCCACTCCATGGTGGCGGCACCGGGGTCGGCCTCGACGACCATCCGCCCCAGGGTCTCCACGAAGCGGCGGACCCGAAGATAGGGGTACTCCGGATCGAAGGGGACGTAGATGTGAAGCCCGGTGGCTCCCGACGTCTTCGGGTAGGCGGCAAGCCCGAGCCGTTCCAGCAGGACGTTGACGAGGCCGGCGACGTAGGTGACCTGCTCCCAGGTGACGCCCTCCCGGGGATCGAGGTCGAAGACGGCGAAGTCGGGTCGGTCGGGCCGCTCCACCCGGCTCAGCCACGGGTGCATCTCGATGCAGCCGAGGTTGGCGACCCACAGCAGCGACGACGGGTCGGGGGCGGTGCAGAACTCGATCGCCTCTCCCCGATGGTCGGAGTGGATCGGGGCCCGCACCATCCATTCCGGGCCATGGGAAGGGCACTGTTTCTCGTAGAACGAGTCGCCGGCCGCCCCGTCCGGGTAGCGCGACATCGAGAGCGCCCGGCCGGCGAGGTGGGGCAGCAGCACCGGGGCGACGGCGGCGTAATACCCGACGAGGTCGCCCTTGGTGAAGCCGTCGTCGGGGAAGAAGACCTTGTCGGGGTTGGTGAGGCGCACCGGCGGGTCGAGGTCGATCGTGGTATACGCCCCGCCACCGTCGGGCTCGGCGGCGAGGGTGTCGGGAAAGGCGACGCGTCCCGACCCCACGGGCCGTCCCGCCGACGGCGGTGCGGGGGCGGCGCCCTTCTCCCCGGCCCGCAGGTCGGCGAGGATGGCGTCGTGGCTGGTCTCCTCCTTCGCCTCGGAGATCACGATGGCGTTGAGCCCGGCGGCCACGATCGCCTCCGCCAGCGGACCGGCCCGCAACGTGCCGTCCCCGTACGGGAGGTGACGGATCTCGCCGGCGGGACCGAAGGCGTTGTCGGTGAATTGGGTGTGGAGCGGGTCGAGGGCCCAGCCGGGGAACTCGGACCGCAGGAACTCGATGACCGACAGGAACGCCTCGGTAGTGGTGAGCCCGCCGCCCGACTTGGCGTGCACGTGGGCCCAGTCGATCACGGGACGCACGTAGGAGCGCCCGGCGGCGATGAGGGCGATGTCGCCGAGCGAGCCGAAGGCACGATCGGTGCCGGTGGTCTCCAGGCCGAGGGCAACGCCAAGGTGGCGGATCTTCGCCTCGATCCGGTCGAGCCCGTCGGCGACGAGGGTGTGGAGCTGCTCGGGGCTACGGTCCTTCACGTAGCCGGTGTGGGCGACGACGGTATGGGCGCCGAGCGCCTTGCCGAGCTTCATGGTGTGCTCCAGCGCCGAGAGGGTCTGGGGGCGGGTGTCGGGGTCGTCGACGGTGAGCACCGCGAAATAGGGGGCGTGCACCGACACCGCCAGATCCCGGGCGGCGGCCAGCTCCCCGAAGGCGGCACAGCGGCGCTCCTTCCAGGGGAACCCGTGCACGAACGGCAGCTCAACGGCGCCGTGGCCGCGGGCGACGAGGGAGTCGAGCCAGGCGGCGTCGTCGATGTCCTCGGGCGGCAGGGCGGAGATCCCGAAGCGAATCATGGGGGAAGGCTATCGGACCCGGCGGCGCCGATCCGGCGAGGTCGAACAGGCCGGACGCGCTGGTACTGTTGCTCCGGGCCAGTGATCACCCCTGGGGGAAATATGGCCGAGTCCGAATCGTCCAGCATGATGCAGGATCAGGCCGTTCAGGAAGAGGTCGCGCCGGTGCCCTGTGACGAGCAGGTTGCTCAGGCCGACCGCCTCATCGAACTCATGGGGTCGGTCGTTCGACGAACACAACCGCGGCGGGACAAGCGAGATGTGTACCTAATCGCGTATCTTGCTCGGGTTCGATCGCTCCTCGCGTCGATGCGCACGCTCTGCGTAGGAGGAAACCACGATGGGATGTGGACCCTCTATCGCACCCTGTTCGAGACATGGCTCCATGGGGCCTATCTCGCGACAGGAGAAAAGAAGGCGTTCGACGCCCTCGAAGCACAGAAGGACTACGAGTGGACACGGATGGACAAGGCTTTCGGACGCAACGGTGCCCCTTCGGAAGGCGAAAGGCTGTCAGTCGTGACTGTTGCCAAGCGTCTGGGCGACATCCTGAAGACGCGCGAACCGGGCTCTGAAGCCTGGCCTGAGGACGCCTACAAGAACCACTACCGCGTGACGTCGTTTCACGACACACACGGGCACCTGGGTTCCGTGGCCCTCTACATAGACGACTCTGGAGATGTGTCACTCAACCGCGATCCTCGTCCCGCGCATCACATCTTCGCGGTCGCCATATCGTTGGCGATCGGCCTGACGAACCTCGTGGCAGAAGAACTGGGACTCGATGTCTCGGCCAACTTGCGGAGTATCCAGAACTGGCGGTTCGGATCCCCGAGATAGCGCAACGGACAGCCCTGCGACACATCACAGTTAGGGAGCTAGGTACAACTGCCAGAGCAGTACGGAAGCACAGCCGCCAACGCGGTCCTGGCCTTGCCGTTTCGCCCGCGTGGCGGTTTCGCGATATGGCACTGGTGCTGTTGCTCTGGGCCTGTAGCTCAATTGGTAGAGCAGCGGACTTCCAATCCGAAGGTCGTGGGTTCGATTCCCACCGGGCCAACCTCCCGAATCCATTGTCAGAATGCGGGCTTCGACCTCTCGGTAGGTAGCTCCACGATCTCCGGAAGAACCGCTCCTCGCCCGCACCGCCTCATCTCGCTGACAACCCGAAGGTCGGCGATCCGTGTCAGGTGACCCGAGTGCGGATCCATCGGAAGCAGAGCCCGATCAGGACGAAGGCGAGGCAGGTGAAGATGGCCGTCTCGTAGCCTTGGAAGGCCCAGTATCGGTTGGCGGGTTGGTAGGTCAGGATTTGGTGGTATTGGCTCATGCACGCTTGGGCATCGGGACCGCAGTGGATGCTGTTGACGAGGTGGCCGGCCCGGTCGAAGAAGTTGTCCGAGATCACCCAGGCGCCGGGCTTCGCCTCGAGGGGGTGTCCGTTCTGTCCGGATAGCGCGCTGACAAGCTTGATCGCCGTAGCGAAATGTGGTCGCGCGAAGGTCTGGACGCCAATGCGCACGGCCATGAAGGCGACCAGAGTTGTGGCCATGGCCGGCAGCGTTCGACGAATGAGCAGCCCGGCCGTGACGCCGAGCGCGAACCCGAATGCGGCGTAGGCCATCGGCGCTATGCCGCGTTCGGCGAACATGGCGGTGCCGAACCGATCCTGGTTGACCGCCGCGCTCGACCAGGCACTCAGCATGAAGCTGAGCAGTCCCGCGACTGCCACGCCGGTCAAGCCGATCAGGGTGACCTTCACCGCGAGCCACCGGGCGCGGGTGACGCTTTGTGTCCACACCAAGCGATAGGTGCCCGATTCCAGCTCGGTCGTCACGAGCGGCGCACCCCAAAACGCGCCGATGAGAGCAGGCGCTGCGACGAGGAAGGTGCTGAAGAACTCCACGAGGTGGTCATGGGACAGGTAGCCACTGCCACCCGCGTGACTGGCCGCGAGCGCGATCCCGATCGCCGTCACGATGCCCACGACGACGATCGCGGAGGCTCGGAACTGCCGCCACGTCAGCCAGATCATCGACGGACACTCGACACGGGACGACCAGCGGATGCTGTGTCGGCAGATTGGCGCATGTAGGCGAGCACGAGGTCTTCGAGGTTGATCTGCTCGACGGCCCAGGCCGGGTCGCGGATCGGAGCGTCGGTGCGGATCAACAGGGTGCTCTGCCGTTCGGTGTGGCTCGCTTCGATGACGTGTTGGTCGGACGAGAGGCTGGCGGGATCGCGGCGGGGTCCGATCAGGCGGTGATGGGTGGCGAGGAGTTCCTCGACATCGCCGGCGAGTCGCACGCGAGACTTGATGATCAGGATCAGGTAGTCGCATACCCGTTCCAGATCGCCCAGCAGGTGGGAGGAGAGCACGACGCTCACGTCGTGTTCAGCGACGAACTCCATCAAGGACTGCAGGAACTCTCTTCGAGCGAGCGGGTCGAGGCGGGCTACGGGCTCGTCCAACAGCAGCAGCTCCGGCCGCTTCGCTATCGCCAGCGTGAGGGCGAGCTGGGCGCGTTGGCCGCCGGACAGCTTCCCGGCTGGCTGGGTTGGATCGAGGCCGAGTTGCTCGATCCGGTCCTCGGCGAGCTGACGGTCCCAGCCGGGGTTGAGCCGCGCACCCAGGCGAAGGTGGTCGGCGACTGACAGACCCGAATATGTGGGGGCGTCCTGGGCGACAAACCCGACGCGGGCCATCACGCGCGGGTCGGCCAGCGGGCGCTCGCCGAGGACCTCGATCGTGCCCGAGGTCGGCGGCAGGAGCCCGACGGCAAGATGCAGCAGGGTCGTCTTTCCCGCCCCGTTCGGCCCGACCAGGGCGGCGACCCGCCCCGCAGGGACGTCGAGCGAGCACTCTGACAGGCCCCAGCGCCGCCCATAGCGCCTGCCCAGCGCCTGCGTCGAAACGACAGCGCTCACGCTACGTCCTCCCCAGCGCCGGACCGAAAGGTGTCTCGGAACAGCGCCTCGATGCTCTCGTCGTCGAGCCCGGCCCGCCGGGCCTTCGCGAACCAGCGCAGCAGGTCCCGGCGCAGCGGTCCGAACACGGCAAACGGCGGGCCATCCGGTGTCTTGGTCACGAAGGTGCCGACTCCCGGGCGGGCAGAGACCACCCCGTCGTGTTCGAGCTGGCGATACGCCTTGAGGACAGTGTTCGGGTTCATCGCCAATCCGGCCGCCACGTCCTTCACCGTCGGGAGCTGGTCGCCCTCCCGCAGAAGTCCCAGGCGGAGCGCCTGGTGAACCTGGTGGACCACCTGCAGATACGGCGACACGCCGGATCGGCTGTCCAGATGGAACTCGATCATGTTTCCTCTATTTATCTAGGATCCTAGATAAAATAACCTTTGATGATGCCGGTGTCAATGCGAAGCCACTCGACGGTGCGCGCACAGTCGGCGGAACCCGTGCACGAACGGCAGCTCAACGGCGCCGTGGCCGCGGGCGACGAGGGAGTCGAGCCAGGCGGCGTCGTCGATGTCCTCGGGCGGCAGGGCGGAGATCCCGAGGCGAATCATGGGGGAAGGCTATCGGAGCCGAAGGGGTCGTTCCGGCGAGGTCGAGCAGGCCGGGACCGCTGGTACTGTTGCTCCGGGCCTGTAGCTCAATTGGTAGAGCAGCGGACTTTTAATCCGAAGGTCGTGGGTTCGATTCCCACCGGGCCCACGCCGCCGTTCCTCGCTTCGCTCGTCACTAACTGAGTTTCCTCCGGAAACTCCCGCAGCCACGCTCATCCGGCTTCATACGAGGTGCGACCGGACCCACGCCGCCGTTCCTCGCTTCGCTCGTCACGAACTGAGTTTCCTCCGGAAACTCCCGCAGCCACGCTCATCCGGCTTCATACGAGGTGCGACCGGACCCACGCCGCCGTTCCTCTCTTCGCTCGTCACGAACTGAGTTTCCTCCGGAAACTCTCGCGCGGGAAGCTCCGGGATGTCAGCCGGTGCCGACCGTGCTCTCTCGAACCCTCAGCTCGGCCTGGAGGGGGATGGTGGTGGGCCCCGCCGACCCATCCCGAACCTCGGCGAGCAGCGTGCGCACTGCCAGCCTTCCCATCTCCGTCAACGGCTGGCGCACGGAAGTGAGCGGAGGGGCGAACCAGGCGGCATCCTCGATGTCGTCGAAGCCCGTGATCGCCACGTCGTCTGGGATGGTGAGACCACGGCTCCTGATCACATGCAGCGCGCCCAGCGCCATGCGGTCGTTGGCAGCCACCACCGAATCGAGATCGGGGACTCGATCGAGCAGGGCCTTCATCGCATCCGAGCCGCTTGCCGGCGACCAGGTCCCTTCCTCGCAGAGGGCGGGGTCCGGTATCAGACCGTTCTTCTCGAGCCCGCGCCGCCAACCTTCACGGCGGTCTCTGGCTTCGTGCCAGGTGTCGGGGCCCGAGATATGAGCAATACGGGTCCGCCCGAGCGAAACCAAATGGTCGATGACCTCCTCGATGGCACCTACGTTGTCGACGAGCACACTCGAGTACCTGTCGGAGACTCCCGCTTTGACGAACACCACGGGCTCAGATCGCTCGGGAAGCCGGGCCTTGATACGATCGACGGCATGACCGATGGCGGGGACCGACATGATGATGCCGTCGACGTGATGCTCGATCAACGCCGAAATCGCGGGACCCGGATCATCCAGGCTGTCACCCTCGGGAAGCTCGGCGATCAACACCGTGAGACCGAGGTTGGCCGATTCGTCGACGATGCCTCGCAGGGTGAGCGCGGTCCCGGTGTATCCCATACCGGCGAGAAGCACCCCGATGGCGTCGCTACGCCTGGCGGCCAGAGTCCGCGCCACCGCGCTCGGCGTGTAACCCAGCCGCTCGATCGCCTCCTCAACGCGGCGCCTCGTGGCCGGGGCGACGTCGGGTCGCTCGTTGAGAACGCGGGAGACGGTCTGCGTCGAGACACGACAGAGCGCGGCGACGTCCTTCATGGTGATTCTCTGACCCAGCATCTCCACTCCTCGACATCGAGCCTGAACCCGCTCGATTTGCTACTATATCAGTCTCTCCCTGCTGTGTTATCGCTAACGGGAGCGCTAACACAGCGTGCGAGGTATACACGCCGTCGGAGGTATAGCGGAAGAGACATCGCCAATGAGTGGGGTGGCCCTGACCCGACCTGCGATCATTGGAGTTGATCACGGTGGTAAAGCGAAGCGGCCTATCGGCTGCTGCCACCGGAGGACCGACTCAGGGCTGACACGGAATGGGAGGTTAGGCCAGCTCGACAGGGTATTACCAGGATGTTAGCGTTCCCGGTAGCGGTAACGGTCCGGAGGAGCGAGACATGGGCTCGAGAGCCGTGTCGCAGATCGCACTGGATCGTGTTTGGAGGAGAGTTCGCGAGGGATACGGGAGGAAACATGACAACACCGAGAAGACGGAGTTCGTTGGCATTGCTGATCATGGCTGTTGTGATGGCGATGCTGGTGGCTTCGTGCAGCAGCTCATCCGACGAGACGACCACGACCACGAGCGGTCAAACCGACGAGACGACGACCACCACGGCGGCTCCGGACAGCGGTCAATCGACCGAGGCCGGGTTCTGCGCCGACACTGACATCATCTTCTTCCCCGGTGGCCCTACGGGCGGTCCGTTCGCCACCGTTGTCTACAACGGCGCCGTTCTCGCCGAGAAGACGCTCGGAGCCAACGTCGAGTACGTGTGGTCCGACTGGGATCCCGAGAAGATGCTCTCCCAGTTCCGGGAGGCCGTCGCCACCCACCCCGACGGCATCGCCATCATGGGTCACCCTGGTGACGACGCCTTCGCCCCGCTCGTCGACGAGGCCGAAGCAGCCGGCATCATCGTGACGAGCCAGAACACCACGCTCCCCACCATCGAGGCGAAGTACGCGAGTAACGGCTTCGGCTATGTGGGCGCAGAGCTGTATTCGGCGGGGCACGCGCTCGGCGCCGAGGCGGTCGCCCGCTTCGGTCTGGCCGCCGGCGACCGGGCGATGGTCTGGGGCCTGCTATCTCAGGCTGGGCGCGGTGAACGCACCAAGGGCGTCATCGACGCACTCGAGGAGGCCGGCTTGACCGTCGACTACCTCGAGATCGACGCTGCGACCAACGCGGACGCCGCGGCAGGCACCTCGACGTTCGTCGGGTATGCCTCGTCGCATCCCGACGTCAAGCTCGTCGTCACCGACCACGGTGCACTCACCGCGGCGCAGCAGACCTACTTCGAGGCTGCGAGCCTTGGCCCCGATGATGTCATCGGTGCGGGCTTCGACCTGAGCGCATCAACCGTCGAGTCGATCCGGGCTGGCTGGACCGACCTGGTCATCGATCAGCAGCAGTACCTGCAGGGGTTCTACCCGATCCTCCAGATCTGCATGACGCACAAGTACGCGTTCACCGGTTTGCACATCGACACCGGTGCAGGCTTTGCTTACAAGGAGAACATCGATCTCCTCGCAGACCTGGTGACCGACCAGATCCGCTAGCAGGTAATCCTCGGCCGTGTTGCGGCCGGGACGAGAAGGGACAGAGGTCAATGCCCAGTCCGGAAGACCAGCAGCGGGCTCCTCGCCTCGAGCTGCGGGGCGTCACCAAGCAGTTCGCTGGTGTCAAGGCGCTGTCAGATGTCAACTTCCGTCTCGGCCGCAACGAGATCGTCGGACTGATCGGCGACAACGGAGCAGGCAAGTCAACACTCATCAAGATCGTCTGTGGCTATCACGAACAAACCAAGGGGGAGCTCCTCTTCGATGGCGTCCCCGTGACCAATCTGACCGTCGAGAAGGCTCGGGAACTCGGCGTGGCTGCGGTCTATCAGGAACGTGCGCTCGCCGATCTGCAGACGCTGTGGCGCAACATCTTCATCGGACAGGAAATCGTGACCCGCTTCGGCTTCCTCAACGTACGGGAGATGCGCAGAGCCACCCAGAAGCTGATGCTCGGGTCGATGGGATTCACCTCGACCGCGGTCACCCCCGAATCCGTGGTGAAGAACTTCTCCGGCGGCGAGAAGCAGGGCATCGCCATCACGCGAGCCCTCTACTTCGATGCGGAGATACTGATTCTCGACGAGCCGGCGGTGGGCTTGTCGATCTCGGAGATCGACAAGCTGCTCCTTTTCATCCAGTCGATCCGGGATGCGGGCAAGTCGGCCATCCTGATCGACCACAACATCTTCCACGTCTACGAGGTCGCAGACCGGGTGGTCGTGCTCGACCGTGGCACGATCGCCGGTCGCTTCCGCCCTAAGCATCGAAGTGTCATCGAGCTGACCGAGATCATGCGTGAGATCGCCGAAACCGGCACGTCCTCGGTGCCCGACGATCCCTTCGAAGAAGGCGGGAAGGGCGAAGAGGTGGCGTCATGACCGACACGGCGGAAGACCCGAAGGGATCCGTCACCGACAGTCGGCCAGACGGACGGGGCATCTCCTTCCGGAAAGACCCAAAACGGTTTCTCAGCGCGTACGCCGGCCAGGTCGGTATCACCGGTGCGTTCATCGCGCTGTGGCTCACCTTCGTGTTCGCAGCACCCGACACATTCCTCAAGCTCGACATCTATCGCGCCTTCGCCGCGACGATCCCGATGTTCGGCATCGTTGCCCTGCCGCTCACCCTGGTGATTGTCGCCGGCGAGATCGACCTCTCCTTCCCGTCGGTCATGGCGCTGGGCATGGTCGGCTTCGTTCTCGTCTGGGAGGCGACGGGCAACGTAGGCCTTGCGGTGCTCACCGCATTGCTGATCGGGGCCGCGGCCGGGCTGCTGAATGCCTTCATCGTCGTCAAGATCGGGGTGCCCGCGCTCGTCGCCACCATCGGCACCATGTTCTTCTTCCGCGGGCTGGCAACGGTTCTGATCGGCGGCAGGAACATAACCCTGGCTCCAACGCGTGACTCGATCCTGTTCCGAGTGTTCGTCGGCAAGTTCCACGGCTTTCCGTTGCAGTCCTTCTGGCTGCTCCTCGTCGCGGTCGCGGTCTGGATCCTGCTCAACCGCCACAAGTTCGGTGCTGCCGTCTACGTGATCGGGGACAACATTCAGACCGCGGAACTGCAGGGCATCAAGACGGGCAGGGTACGAATGATCCTCTTCGTCCTCGTCGGTGTCGCCGCGGCGTTCGCCGGCATCCTGTCGAGCCTCTTCATCGTTTCGTTCTTCCCGTCGGTCGGCGAGGGGCAGTTGCTGCCGGCGCTGGCTGCGGTGTTCGTCGGGGGCACCTCGGTGTTCGGCGGCAAGGGCACCATCCTCGGCACGGTTCTCGGTGCATTCATGATCGGGACGATCCAGGCCGGGATCGTTGCGGTCGGGCTCACCGGGTTCTACACCGAGCTGATCTACGGTGCCGTCATCGTGGTGTCGGTCTCGATCCACGCCGTCGTGCAGCGACGCTTCGGCTAGCCACCATGCCCCTGTACCCTGCCGGACGGCACCCCACCGGGCAGGTGCGGTGCAGGGCATCGCGGCCGACCGCCGCGGCCCCCGGACTTCCGTCCGAGGAACCATGAAGAAGACCGTGACAACGCTGGCCGATGGCCGCGATCTCATCTACTACGACTCGGACGAGTCGGTTGTCCGGGCGACGAACGACGCTCGGGTTCTCCCGGATCTGCAGATCTCGTCCGAGATGCGGCACGATCCGATTCTCGATGAGTGGGTTGTCATGGCCTCCCACCGGCAAGGGCGCACCTTCATGCCGCCGACCAACCGGTGCCCGTTGTGCCCCACGACCGCGGCCAACGCCACCGAGGTCCCCGACCGTGACTACGACATCGTCGTCTTCGAGAACCGCTTCCCCAGCCTGGTCCGGCATTCGGACGATCTCGACACGTCGGTGACGATTCCCGCCACCGTCGGGCGCGAGCCCGCGCAGGGGCGGTGTGAGGTGGTGGTGTTCACGTCCGATCACGATCGCTCCTTCTCTGAGCTGAGCCTGAGCCGGGTGCGCCGGGTGGTCGACGTGTGGGCCGATCGCACCGCAACACTCGCCGCGCTGCCCGGTATCGAGCAGGTGTTCCCCTTCGAGAACCGAGGCATCGAGATCGGCGTGACCCTGACCCATCCGCATGGGCAGATCTACGCCTTCCCCTTCGTCACCCCGAGGACCGACCGGATGCTGACGAGTGCGAGACGGTATCGCAATCAGCACGGCGAGAACCTCTTCGCCGAACTGCTCGCCGCGGAGCAGCGGATCGGTGATCGCGTCGTGGCGGCCAACGACACGTGGACCGCGTTCGTCCCCCCGGCGGCGCGCTGGCCGATCGAGGTCCACTTCTACCCGCACCGGCGGGTCGAAGACCTCACCGGGCTCACCGACGCTGAGCGCGACGACTTCTCGAGCCTCTATCTCAGCGTTCTGAAACGTCTCGATGCGCTCTACGAGACCCCCCTTCCCTACATCGCCGCCTGGCATCAGGCACCGGTACGACGCGATCGCGACCTCGCCTATCTCCATCTCGAAGTGTTCTCGGTACGGCGGGCGGCCGACAAGATCAAGTACCTCGCCGGCACCGAATCGGGCATGGGCGTCTGGATCAACGACTCCACCCCGGAGCAGATCGCAGCGCTGATCCGGCAGGGACCACGATGACGCAGGCCGCCGCCCTGGCGCAGCGGACGCTCGGGACCGCCCCCGCCGGCGTCTGGGCCGCCCCCGGCCGGGTCAATCTGATCGGGGAGCACACCGACTACAACGGCGGCTTGGTGTTGCCGTTCGCCCTCGCGGAACGGACCCAGGCGGCGATCCGGCCCCGGGATGACGGGCACATCCGGATCTGCTCCGAACAGGAGCCCGGCATCGTCGAACTCCCGGTCGCCCAGCTGACCCCGGGAGTGCCGGACGGCTGGGGCGCCTACGTGGCAGGCGTGCTGTGGGCACTCGGCGTCGATTCCGGGTTCGACATCGCGATCAGCAGCGACGTCCCCGTCGGATCGGGCCTGTCGTCGTCGGCTGCGCTCACCTGTTCCGTCGCGCTCGGAATCAACGACGTGCTGGGGATGGACCTCGACCGGAGGGAACTGGCGCGCCTCACCAGACGCGCCGAGAACGCATATGTCGGCGCGCCGACGGGCGGCATGGATCAGATGGCTTCGTTGCTGTGCACCGCCGGGCATGCCCTGCTCTACGACACTTCGGAGGAGCGCACCGAGCAGATCCCGTTCGATCCTGCCGGCGCCGGCTTGACGGTGCTGGTCGTCGACACCCGCGTCCGGCACGCTCACGCCGGGGGCGAATACGCCGCCCGGCGCCGCGACTGCGAATCGGCCGCCCGCCAGCTCGGTGTCTCCCTGCTCGGCGAGATCGCATACGACGACCTCGACGCGGCACTAGATCGCCTCGACGACGATCGGATCCGTAGCCGGGCCAAGCACGTCATCACGGAGAATCACCGTGTCGTCGAGACGGCGAAGGCACTCGCCGCCGAAGACTGGGGGCGGGCCGGCGCGCTCCTGACCGAAGCACACGCTTCGATCCGCGACGATTTTGAAGCGAGCTGTCCAGAGCTCGACCTCGCAGTGGAAACGTTGCTCGAGGCGGGAGCCGTCGGAGCGCGGATGACCGGCGGCGGGTTCGGCGGTTCCGCGCTGGGTCTGGTCCCGACCACGCTGCTCGAACCGGCCCGAGCCGGGGTCGAGGCTGCCTTCGCCCGGGCCGCATTCGCCGCGCCCAACACCTTCACGGTCACCCCGTCGGATGGGGCACGGCGGATCACCTGAGGGAGATGGGGCCTCGACATCATCGAACGACCATCGACGAGGAGACGCTCCACGGCGTCCACGGCTCTCTCTCAGCTCACTCTCGTGTGCCCCATCCACGCCTTGATCCGCCGCGCCGCTTCGGTGACGTCTTCGGTCGATTCCGAGTAGGAGAACCGCACGTACCGGTTCCCCCGCACCCGGTCGAAGTCGATGCCGGGGGTGGTCGCCACCCCGAGTTCGTCGAGCCAGGTGCGGCACAGCACCGGGCTGTCGTCGGTCAGGTGGGAGACGTCGACGTAGAGGTAGAAGGCGCCGTCGGGTGGCGCCAGCCGGGCGAGCCCGGCTCGCGCGAAGGCTTCCAGCAGCACGGCCCGGTTGGCGGCGTAGCGGGCAACGTTCCCGTCCAGCTCTTCCCCACAGTCGAAGGCCGCGACCCCGGCATGCTGCGACAGCGTCGGCGCCGAGATGAACAGGTTCTGAGCGAGCCGCTCCACGGGACGGACCAGCTCGTCGGGAACCACCAGCCACCCGAGGCGCCACCCGGTCATCGAGTAGTACTTCGAGAAGCTCTGGACCACGACCGCCGACTCCGAGAACGCCAGCGCGGTGGGCGCCGGATCGCGGTAGGTGATGCCGTGGTAGATCTCGTCGGCGACGAGCCGGATCCCGGCCGAGGTGCAGTGATCGGCGAGCGCCTTCAACTCGGACGGGGTGAGGGTGGTGCCGGTGGGGTTGGAAGGGCTGGCGAGCACGAGGCCGTGGAGCGGGCCGGCGGCGTCGAGCTGGTCAGTGGTGGGCACGAAGCGGGTCTCGGGTCCGACCGGGAGCCCCACCACCTCGATCCCGAGCGCTTCCAGCATGTTGCGGTAGCAGGGGTAGCCGGGCTCGGTGACCGCCACCCGGTCGCCCTCGTCGAAGGCGGCGAGGAAGGCGAGCACGCACCCCCCGGAGGCCCCGACCGTGACCACCACCCGTTCCGGATCGACCTCGAGGTCGTGCCGTTCCCGGTAGTGCCGGGCGATGCGGCGCCGCAGCGCGGGGATGCCGGTGGCGTCGGTGTAGCCGAGCCGGTCCTCGTCGAGGATCCGCCGAGCCGCTTCGATCACGCCCCGCGGCGCCGGCGTGCTCGGCTGCCCCACCTCGAGGTGGAGTACCTCGCCGGTGGCCTCGGCCCGCTCCGCCGCCGCCTTCATCACCTCCATCACATAGAAGGGGGCGATCTCCGAACGAGTCGCGATCTTCATGACCACCGAGGATAGGGCTCGGCTCTCCTCTCACCCCTTTGGCGATGAGGGGAGGGGTGACGTCACGGGACGGCACACCCCCCTCGGCTCGTTCGGCTCCTACGGAGCCGCCTCGCCGGTCCCCCCTTTTCACAAGGGGGGACGACAGGAAGACCCAGGGGGGACGATGGGAAGACCAAGGGAGAGACGACACGATGACCCGGGGGGATGACAGGAAGACCCAGGGGGGGACGGCAGGAAGACCAAAGGGGGGACGACAGGCAGGAAACCGCTCAGCGGTCGAGGAAGCGGGCGACGAGCACCCGGGCCGAGGGGGGCCGTGTCCCGTCACCCGCCGTCCCCACCACGAGCACCGCCGAGTCGTCACCCACCACCGGGGAGACCAAGGCCTTCCCGCCGCCGGTGTCGAGGTCGGCGACGCGGCCGATCCACTCCCACGACGTCCCGTCGGCCGAGAACCACAGCGACGACCCGCCCAACCCAGTCGTGGAGTCGCGGATGGCGAGCACCCCCGCCGGGCCGACGCCGATCCTGCTGCTGGTGACGGTCTCGCCACCGGTCCCGGTGGCTCGAGTCCAAAACCGCCCGTCGGGCGACACCCACACCTCGCCGTGGCGACCACCCCCGACCGACTCCCATCCGACGCCGATCGGATCGGCGATGGCGACGAAGCCGCTCGCAGTCGCCTCGATGTCGAGGAGGATGACGCCGTTGTCGCCTCCCGACCCGAGGTCGGCGGTCACCTCGTCCCAGTGCTCACCGTCGCTCGACCTCCAGATCGACGTGGTCGACGCCGTTGCCCCGGTGATAAGGAACAGGCCGTCCTCGGAGGCCAGGAGGCCGCGATCGGTGAAGTAGGCGTCCGGAACGGCAGCCGAGATGTCAAAAACCGTACACGAGCCGTCGGCGCCAATCCGCCAGATCTGGACCGTCGTGCTCCCGTCGGCGCCTTCCCACCCGAACGCCAGCACGTAGGCGTCGCCTCGATACGCCACGATCTGGCCGACCACCGGCTCCACCGACGGATCGTTCCACGTCAAATCGGGGATACCGTCGGCGAGAGACCATGCGCCGCCCGATTGCACCCACACCGCCGGTCCGGCACCTCGGCGACCCAGAGCGACGCGGCTCCCACCGATCTCCACCACGCCCTCGATCCAGCTCGCCCCTGCCGGGAGCGAGCCGGACGACCACTCCAGCCCGTCGGTGGATTCAAAGAGAGAGAGCGTGCCGGCGGCATCCTGGCCGGCGGTGACGTAGCGATCGCCGGCCCACATGAGTGGCCCGGACACGTCGGGGATCTCCGGCCAGCTGAACTCGACGGTTCCCGCCCCCGTCTCGGCCGCAACGGACGTGCCCGGTTCGATCGTGACGGCGGCGAAGCGCGCCGCGAGGGCGAGATGGCGTTGCGCCGCCGTCTGGGTGATGGTGGGGGCGAGCTGCCATCGGCCGTTGGCGCCGATGGAGCCCACGACGTCGAGGAACTCCGACCGGTCGAAGTCGGCCGCCCACTCGGCCAGGGAGAGCCAGGCGTCGGTCGACTCGGCCTCCCGGGTCGCCACCGACATGATCCCGTCGGCGCCCACCCGGGCCGTGACCGTCCCCTGCTCCTGCTCGACCCCGAGCAGAGACAGTAGGGCCGACGACGCCCGGTAGGTGCACGTCACCGGGACCACCTCGACGTCGCCCGGACCGAGCTGCACCGCGCAGCCCTCGACCACGACGTCGGTGTCGAGGGCAGCCAGGTAGGCGGCGCTGTCGGCCACCGCGGCCCGGTCGACGCCACCGGTGGTGTCGTCCCGCCAGTCGAGGGCGATGCCGCCCAGGGTGGGCAAGCTGAACTCCCCAGTCTCCGGGAGGTCGGCACCGAGCAGACCGGCGGCCGCGTCCCCGTCGCCCGAGGCGACGGCAGCGAGGAACCGTGGCAGGCGGTCGATGGTGGCCGCGGTGGAGACGTCGGTGACTCCGCTCGATCGTCGCCACACGCCGTGGGTGATCCGGCTGCCGCCGTCGACATCGCTCGACACTGCGACGACGTCGGAGCCCACCATCGCCACGGCGAAGGCGGTACCTCTGACACTCGATGCCGGATCGGGCTGTTCGACCGGGAGCGCCGACACCTGCCAGCTGGCTCCCCCGTCGGCCGACGACCACGCTGCCGGATCGCCACTTACGCTGCCGACCGCCACCAGCCGGTCGCCTGACACGGCGACCGCGGACAGGTAGCTGTTGCGCTCGAAGCTCGCCGTCGCGCCGACCGAGATACGCTCCGTCTCTCCCGACACGTCGAGGACGACGCGGTCGGAGAGGATGGCGGTCACCACGGCGTCGAGGCCGAGCCCGTGGATGCGGGTGTCGACCCCAACCTGCACCTCGTCGTGGCCGATCGCCAGGGTCGCGGTCGTTCCGTCACCGCCGATCGTCGTCGCTCGTACCTCGACCTCGATCGGCGCCAGATCGAAGGCGGCATCGTCGACTCCGACCCGGTACCAGGCCTCGCCATCGCTGGAGCGCCACACCGCGGGACGGAATCTGTTCCCCCCACCGGCGAGGCCGACCGCGATCGGCCCTTCCGGCGACCCGGCCACGTCGATGATGGCGCCCTCCATGTCGAAAGGAAGCAACGCCGACGAGCCCGCGCCCACCACGTCCCAGGTCACTCCGTCGCCCGACGTGAGCACGACGGGACGGTAGTGCCTCCCGTCGGGCTCCACCTCACTGACGAAGGAGCCGCCGATGACGTACCCGTCCTCGGTGGAGGTCACCGACCGGAGAACGAAGGCGGCGCGCGGATCCAGCGGGATCGGGACGGAGGACCAGGCGCCGTCGTGGCCCTGCAGCCAGATCCCCTGCTCGGTGGCCATCCCGTCGTCGCTGACCTGGTAGCCAAGGACGACGAGGCCGGCCGGACCCCACGCGGCGTCAGTCACCTGGACTCCTGGCAGGGCCTCTTCCTCGCCGAGGTACTCCCACTCGGTGGAGGACGCCGATTCCCACACGGCGACGTCGTTGCCCACCGCGCCGAGGGCCAGCGCCTCCCCGGAACCGATCGAAACCAGCACTTGCACCCGGGAACTCGCGATGCCCGGGTCGATGTCCGGAACGGTCTGCCAGCCGACGACCGGGTCCCAGGTCCAGATGGCTGCCGACCCCGTGAACGACCCGGCCGCGGTCACCGTCGACTCCACGACCGCGACCGTGTCAACCTGCCCGGGGGAAAGCCATGGAGTCCACTCGATGTCCGGGTCCCTCGGGACGTCGGTTTCCAGCACGACCACGTCACCCTCCGGTGGTGCCGCCTCATCGGGGATCGACGTCGTGGTGCTGCTGGTCGTCGGGGGTGCGGAGTCGCTGCTGACGGCGACCACGGCCACCGCGGCCACGGCCGCCAGCAGTACCGCCCCCGATGCCAGCCATGGGGGGCGAGATGCACGAGGCGGTCGGGCTCCTGCGTCCGGGGTGGGGGGCAGGGCGCGCACCGCACCCGTGTCGTTGCCTCCGCCACGCGGTCCCTCACGCCTGCCCATGGGCACATTGTGGGCCAGGAGGAAGGATACGACAACGAGCCCCCCGGTCCCGGGGGTGCTCTCTCAGCGGAACGACTTCAGAAACGCCTTCACCGGGTCGGCCAAGCCGCCGGCGACCGCCACGAACCCGGTCAGCTTCGGATTGGCCTGGTTGAAGAAGATCTCCTCGCCGTCGGGACCGAAGACGGCGCCGCCGCCGGCGAGCACCAGGGCCGCCCCGCCTGCCACGTCCCACTCGTGTTTCGGAACCAGCGTCCAGGTGGCGTCGCCCCAACCGGCTGCCACCGAAGCCAGCTTGAAGGCCGCCGACCCCATCGTCCGCACCGAGATCTCGGTGGCGAAGAATCGATCCCACTCCCCCCGCTTCACCTCGCTACGGGAGGCGAACACCACCGCCCCGCGTAGGTCGGTTCGCGCCGTCGTCCGTGCCGGCTCCCCGTTCACGATCACCCCGTCGTTGACCGAGCCCACGATGCGGAGACCCGCCGTCGGGTTGAGGATGCCGCCGGCCACCGGCTTCCCGCCGACGACCAGCCCGACCGACACGCCCCACTCCGGGATCCCGGCGACGAACTCGCGGGTGCCGTCCACCGGGTCGACCACCCACACCCGCTCGCAGGAGAGACGGGAGGCGTCGTCGGCGGTCTCCTCCGAGAGCCACCCTTCACCGGGACGCGGCAGCGACTCGCGGAGGGCGGCGTCGACCGCCAGGTCGGCGGCGGTGACCGGATCGTCACCCTGCTTCATGCGAGCCTCGATCGCTCCCGGGGTGAACGGCGCCAGCACCGCCTCCGCCACATCGAGGGCGGTGCGGATGCGGGACAGGTCGTCCGGGTCGGTGACCCGGTGCTCGGTGGTCACGACTCGGCGCCGTCCCCGGTGACGTAGCCGAGGTGCTCGAGGTGGAGGATCACGGCGTTGGCCGCCTCGTCCGGGCTCGTGTTGGTGGTGTCGATGACGAGGTCGGCGTCGTCCGGCTCCTCGTACGGGTCCGAGATGCCGGTGAACTCCTTGATGATCCCCGCCCGGGCCTTGGCGTACAGGCCCTTGCGGTCCCGCTGCTCGCACACCTCGAGCGGAGTGGCGACATGAACCAGGATGTAGCCGCCGAGCGGCTCGATGAGCGCCCGGTTCTGCTTGCGGACCGTGTCGTAGGGGGCGATCGGGGCGCAGATGGCGATGCCGCCGTTCTTGGTGATCTCGGACGCCACGAAGCCGATGCGCAGGATGTTGAGGTCCCGGTGCTCCTTGGAGAACCCCAGCTCGGAGGAGAGGTTCTTGCGGACAATGTCACCGTCGAGCAGGGTCACCGGCCGGCCTCCCATCTCCAGCAGCTTGACGAGCAGGGCGTTGGCGACGGTCGACTTGCCGGAGCCCGACAGCCCGGTGAAGAACACGGTGAGACCCTGCTTGGCGCGGGGTGGGTGGGTCCGGCGCAGCTCCTTGGCCACCTCGGGATAGGAGAACCACTCGGGGATCTCGGTGCCCGCCGCCAGCCGGTCGCGCAGGTCGGTGCCGGAGATGCTGAGCGTCCGCGCCCCGTCCGGGACTTCGTCCACCGGCAGGTAGCTGTCGCGGTCCTCGACGTACACCATCATCCTGAACGGCACCATGGTGACCCCGAGCTCCTCCTCGTACTCGGTGACGAGCTCCTGGGCCTCATATGGGCCGTAGAAGGGGTTGCCTTGCGAGTCGCTGCCGGGCCCGGCGTGGTCCCGACCCACGATGAGGTGGGTGCATCCGTGGTTCTTGCGGATGATGGCGTGCCATACCGCCTCCCGCGGCCCCCCCATGCGCATCGCCAGGTTGAGGAGGGCGATCTGGGCCGTGTTGTGGGGGTAGCGGTCGATGACTGCCTCGTAGGCCCGCACCCGGGTGTAGTGGTCGACGTCGCCCGGCTTGGTCAACCCGACCACCGGGTGGATGAGCAGGTTCGCCTCGGTCTCGGCGGCGGCCCGGCGGGTGAGTTCGACGTGAGCCCGGTGCATCGGGTTGCGGGTCTGGAAGGCGACCACTTGGCGCCATCCGAGCCGGGCGAACTCGGCGCGGGTCTCCGCCGGCGTTTTGCGCAGCAGACGGAAGTCGTAGTGCACCGGAAGTTGCACGCCCTCGACCCGCCCCCCGACGTAGTACGGGTGTGCCTGTTCCAGCAGGAACGCCACCCCGGGATGCTCCGGATTGCTGGTCCCGAACACCGCTTCGGCTTCGGCGCGGTGATCCGGCTGCCATAGGTCCTCGACGTGGATGGTGGCGAGCATCACCCCTTCGGGATCACGCAGGGCGAGGGTGTCACCGGTCGTGAGGCCCTCGGCCAGCTCCGCGGTGACGTCCAGCATCACCGGCATCGGCCACAGGGTCCCGCCGGTGAGCCGCATGTCGGCGCACACCGCCTCGTAGTCATCTCGGGTGAGGAAGCCGCGCAGTGGCGAAAAAGACCCGTTGAGTAGCAGCTCGAGATCGCAGAGCTGGCGTTCGGTCAGGTCCCACGATGGCCAGTCGCGAGATTCGATCCGGAGCTCCTCGCCGCGCTCGGCGCCGACGACGAGGTCGACGAGTTCGCCCCCATGGGGCTCGATGAGGCTGTCGGGCACGGCGCTGAACTCCTTGCTGGTCTCAGGGGAGAGCCACGGTCACGGCGCAGGCCCTACTCCCGCGCCCGTCCCGACATGGTATCGACCGGTCGGGAGCACCGCCAAACCCCGCAGATGCTCGGTAGGGGCCCGTCTCGCCGCGGGCGCCGGGATGAGTCGTCGGTACGGCCGGGCGCATCAACGCTTTCTGTCGCCACGCGACTTGCGGAGGCCGGAGAGGCTCGAGAACACCGATCCGCCGGATTCCTTGCCGATCCGGGGCAGCTTGGCGGAGCGGCGGGCGTACCGTGACCGCTTGCCGTCGTCGTCCTCACCGTTGGCGGACTCGAGTCGGTCCCCGGCTTCCTCGTCCTGTTCAGCTTCGGCCGCCAGCCGTTCGGACAGGCTCCGCTCCGGGGCCTGAGACTCCCCGTCTTCGTGGTGAGCGGCGGAACGCTCCGCCGCGACCCGGTCGGCGAGTGAATGCTCCGCGAGGATCCGCTCGGCGGCGGCTCGTTCGTCCGCCACCCGCTCGGCCAGGGTCTTCTCTTGCTCGTCCACCTCGGCCTGCAGCCCGGCCCGTTCCGCCGCCACCCGCTCCGCCAGCGTCCGCTCCTCGGCCTCCGGCTCGACCTCCCGCGCGGCCCGTTCCGCCGCCACCCGCTCCGCCAGCGTCCGCTCCTCGGCCTCCGGCTCGGCCTCCGGCTCGACCTCCCGCGCGGCCCGTTCCGCCGCCACCCGCTCCGCCAGGATCGTCTCTTCCTCGTCCACCTCGGCCTGTAGCGCGGCCCGCTCCGCCGCCACCCGCTCCGCCAGCGTCCGCTCCTCGGTCTCCGGCTCGGCGGGGTCCTCCGCCTCGGCGTCGTCTCCCCGGTTCTCCACGTGGCCCTTCTCCTGCTCAGCCTGCGCCAGGAGCCGCATCGCCTCCTCGCGCAGATCGGTGGCCATGGCATCGGCGGCGCGCAGGGCCCGCTCGGCGTCACCGCGCGCGGCGTCTTGAATCGCTTCGGCGGCGGTGCGAGCACTCTCAATCAGCTCGTTGGCCTCGACACGGGCCTGCTCGGTCACAGCCGCCTCGGTGGCGAGCCGGCGCTCCCGGTCGGCGAGTTCCTCGGCGCGGGCATCGATCGCCGCTGCTTCCGCCCGGGCGGCGTCGATCATCTCCTGGGCCTCCTGCTCGGCGACCCGCCGCACCTCCAGGGCCCGCTCCTCGGCTGCGGCCATGATGGAGCCGGCGTTGATACGAGCCTCCGAGACCTCCCGCTGATGCGCCTCGACCTCCGTCAGCCGGTGTTCCGCCTCCCGGCGCATCGACTCGATCTCTTCCGCGCTCACCGCCTTGCCCTCCGCCGCGGCGGACGCCTGCTGGACGATGGCGGCCGCTTCGGCCTTGGCTTCCTCGATGAGCTGGGCGGCCCGTTCCTCTGCCCCGGCGAGCAGCGCCTGATTGTCACGCGCCGCGGCCAGCTGCTGATCGGCCTCGGCGGTGACGGCCGCGGCCCGATGCTCGGCGTCTCGCCGCAGACCGGCCACTTCCTCCTGGGCCGCCTGGACGGCCAGGCGTTCCTGCTCGGCGGCTTCGACGACGGTTTCGGCCGATTCCTCGGCCTCGCGCAGGATCCTGGCTGCCTGCTCGCCGGCCTCGCGCCGTAGCGCCTCGGCCTCTTCGCGGGCTTCGGCCAGGGTCTTCTCGGCGGCCAGCTTCGCCCTCAGCGCCCCCGATCGGGCTTCCTCCGACTGGTTGGTGAGGGTGGTGGCGGCGTCCCGAATCCGGGTGGCTTCCTCGCGGGCGGCCTCGATCACCTGTGCGGCGCGGGCCTCGGCTTCGAGGTGGAGCTCCTCGATTTCCTCGTGTGCCCCCGACATGTCGGCCTCGGTCTGCGACCGCAGCGCCGCCACGTCGTCACGGAAGGACTCGGCCTCCGCCCGGATACGTTCGGCCTGCTCCTCAGCCCTTTCCCGGATGTTGTTGGCCCCTTCTCGGGCCTCCGACAGCGCCGTGCTCGCCTCGGCCCGCACGGAGTCCGCCTCGGTGCGCGCCTCCTCGAGGACCGATCTCGCCCTGGCCTCCCGCTTGGCCACCTTCGCCTCGGCCTCCTCCAGCGCCCGTTCGGCTTCGTCACGGGTCTGGGCCGCCTCGGCCCTGAGGTCTTCGGCGGCGACCCGAGCCGCCTCCCGGGTCGCGTTGGCAGCCTCCTGGCTCTCGGTTCTGGTCTTCTCGGCGTCGCGCTCGGCCTCTTCCCGGATCGCCGAGGCGGCGGACCTGATCTCGGCCGCCTCGGCCTCGGCGCCGGCCCGGGTCTTCTCCGACTCGGCCTGGGCGGCTGCGACGATTCGCTCCCGCTCCGCCTCGGCTCCCTGCCTGGCGTTCTCGACCAGCTCCTGCGCCTCGGCGGCGCGCTGCTTGCGCAGGGCATCGAGTTCGGCGAGCTCTCCCTGGCGCTTCTCGATCTCCTGGCGGGCCGTCTCGGCGTCTCCCTGGAGCCGGGCGACCTCCGCCTCCGCCTCGGCCTGGATCATCTGCGCCTCGATACGGCTGACGTTGAGTTCCCGCGCCGCCCGCGACGCCTTGGCCTCGATCTCCCATTGCAGCGCGTCCGCGTCGGCGCGGATCCTCGCGGCATCGGCCTCGGCGCGGGCCCTGATCGCGGCGGCCTCGGCGCGGGCCGTCTGGCCAAGGTCCTCCAGGTTCTTGGCTTCCGCCAGCCGGGCCTCGACGTCGGCGATGAGGACCTCGGCCTGCTGGTGCGCGCGGGCGACGATCTCGCCGGCCTCGCGACGGGCCTCCTCGGCGTAGCTGGACTCGTCCACCGGCTCCGGGGAGGTTCGGCGGCGTTCCTCCTCGAGTGACCGCTTCAGTTCTTCGGCTTCCCGGCGGGACGCTTCCATCTCCTGCTCGAGCAGCAACAAGCGCTCGAGATCGGGAGCGGGCACCTCCTCGGCACGGAGTCGCTCAACCTCCTGCCGTGCCTCCCGGAGCTGGCGCTCGGCGTCGACAGCTCGCTGCTCGGCAACGGCGACGGCCCGCCGTTGCTCGTCGGCCTCGGCCCGGGCTCGCTCCAGCTCCTCCGCCGGGAAACCCCCGGCCGCGGCCGCCTCCATGTCGGTGAGCCGGGCCTGAAGCTGGCCTACCCGCTCACTCAGAGCGCCGGCCTCGGTCTGGGAAGCTTCGAGCCGTGATTCGAGTTCGGCGATGCGTCCGGCGTCCTGGCCATCTCCCGCATTCGCCTCTGCAGCTTGCCGCCATTCCTCGACCCTGGCCTGTTCCTGAGTGAGCTGGTCCCGCAGCATCACCACCTGGGCGGTGGCCTGGGCGAGCTCTCGCTCGAGCTCGATCGACCGATCCGGCAGGGTCTCCCCACCCGACGCCTCTTCCCGGATCGTGACGACCTCGGCCCGAGCCTCGGCGATGATGCGGTCCGCCTCCGACCGGGCTTCGGCGAGATGTTCGACGGCCTGACGGGAGGCCTCGTCCATGGTGACCGGGACCTCGGTCGTGGCACGGATCCGGGCCGCTTCTCGCTTGGCGGCGGCTTCGATCTCCTCCGCCCGCCGGGTGGCCCGTTCGATGATGCGGTCCTTGGCGTCGAAGACCGCAATCATGGCGTTGTCGAGCGAGGCCTCCTCGTTCGACTTGGCCGCGTGCAGTTCGTTCTCCACCTCGGAGAGGCGCTGCTGGGTTCGTTGTGAGAAGCCTTCGAGCTCCCGGAACGCGGCCTCCAACTCGCTGAGGTAGGAGTCGACCTCGCGCCTCGTGTATCCCTTGCGGGCGAGCGAGAAGACCTTCTCGTCGATGCGATCGAGCGCGGCGCGTTCCTTACTCACCCGTCGCTTATCGGCCTTCGCAAGGTTCCTCTTGACAATCTCATCGCAGCCGGCGCCTGCAGCCGGTCCTGGGCCTTTGCGGGCATGGTTGCGCCCCGGCACGGGACGCTCGCCGCGAACCGTGAACGACCGAACTGTCCCGCGCCCGCGGCGCGGACGGATTCCGGGACCGCGTCGCCCTCTAGATGGCTTCGACGATCGAAGGATCGAGATCCGGGTAGCTCCGCAGGTAGGCGCGCCGGTCTTCGGTCAGAGTCGCCACGATCTGGGAGTACTCGTCGGCCCGCCCCTGGCGCTCGTAGAGCCGGCGAGGCTGCAGCAGCTCGTCGTCCTCGAAGCCGGGGAGGGCGGCCGCCACGTAGTACCCGAAATCGGGGTCCTCGACCCACTCGACGGTCCCGGCCACGATGCCCTGGACCACGGCCGCCGAGTGGCGGATCTTCACCTTCGTGGAGCGCTCGTCGCCGTCGGTGCCTCCGATCCGGCCGGTGTTCATGAGGAATACCTCGAGCTCCGGCATCGTCTCGAGCAGCTCGAGCATACGGTTCCCCTGCAGCGCGTCGTTGGCGAAGAAGAACGGGTTGGTGCCGGGAACCCGCAGGTTCTTGCCCATCTCGGCGGCGCCGCCGGCCGAGGTGCCCTTCGTCTCCCCCAGCATGAAGTAGGCGGCCGCCTGTTCCGGCTTCAGCTTGGCCACCGCCGGAATGATGTTCTCGTTCCGGTTGAGGAGCAGCAGGTAATCGGCGCGCGGCAGGTCCCGCGGGTCACGGTGCCGGATGTTCTCCAGCGGGAAGGTCGACCGCCCATTGGCGGTGTGCGAGTCGTTGAAGAAGTCGATGGTCCCGTCGGGATCGACGTGGGTGTTCTCCAGCCAGGCGTCCGGCCGGGTCGTTCCCCCGTAGATGGTGGGCTCGTCGTCGGGATCGAGTCCGAAGGTCTTGGCGAAGCAGCCGTTCTCGGTGGCGTGCACCTTGCCGCCCGGCATCAGGGCGTTGAAGTCGTCCTGGACCGGCAGCGATCCGAGCTGCCGCCGGAAGGTGGTGGTGGTCTTCCCGGTTCCGGAGAGGCCGAGGATGAGGGCGGCCTTCTCCTCGCCGTCGATGTCGGGGAACACCTTGAGCCCGGAGTGCAGCGCCAGTCCGCCCCGCTCGTACACGAGGTGGTTCCACATGCGGAGCCCCCCCATCTTCGACTCGCCGAAGTAGTCCGAGCCGAGTACCCGGGTCACGTAGTTCTCGAGATCGACCGCGATGAGCCGGTCGTCCGACTTTCCCGGCGCCTTGAGGCCCGGGGTGTAGACGACGGTGAATACCGGCTCCCAATCGTCGTCCTTGGGAAAGAAGAGCTGCTGCTGCATGGCGGGGATGTTCGCCTGGGTGCGCTCGATGAGGAGCTGGGCGCCGGTGCGGTACTCGGGATCGGGGCCGATGTAGCCCTCGATGAGGATCATGTCCTTGTCGGCGATGTAGGCATCCTGCTTGGCGGCCCACTCCTCGAACTCGGCGCGCGGCATACGGTTCTGGCGGATGTCGACGTCGGAGATGAAGAACGTGGACCGGGCGAGACGGGCTGTGATCTCCGCCTCGTAGTTGAGGTTGCCGAATGTGGTCTCTTGGATTCGGGGCATGTGCTCAAGAACCCAAGCCCGCATCTCTTCCTGAGTCGGATTGGCGGCGACGGACCTGGCATGGGGGAGCTTGAAGACCACCGACGAACCTCCTGACGGCCGATACGACACCGATTTTGCGCCAGAGCATACCCGGGGGGGAGGGCGGCCCGTACGGGCCGCCCTCCCCCGAAGTCCTCCCGTCGACGGGCTCCTGGCGGCTCAGGCGACCGTGATGGCGGAGTCCAGGTAGACGTCCTGGATGGCGTTGAGCAACTCGATCCCGTCCCCCGTCGGCCGCTGGAACGCCTTGCGGCCACTGATGAGGCCCATCCCGCCGGCACGCTTGTTGATGACCGCGGTGCGCACCGCTTGGGCGAGGTCACCGCTGCCGGAGGAAGAGCCACCGGAGTTGATGAGACCGGCCCGACCCATGTAGCAGTTGGCGACCTGCCAGCGGGTGAGATCGATCGGATGGTCGGTGGTCAGCTCCGAGTACACCTTCGGGTTGGTGCGGCCGAAACCGATGGCGCCAAAGCCGTTGTTCGACTCCGGCTGCTTCTGCTTGATGATGTCGGCCTCGATGGTGACGCCGAGGTGGTTCGCCTGACCGGTGAGGTCGGCGGACGCCTCGTAGTTGACCCCATCCTTGGAGAAGGCGTTGTTGCGCACGTAGCACCACAGCACGGTGAACATGCCGAGCTCGTGGGCGTAGGCGAAGGCCTCGGTGACCTCTTGGAGCTGCCGCATCGACTCGTCGGAGCCGAAGTAGATGGTGGCTCCGACAGCGGCGGCGCCGAGATCGAACGCCTGATCCACCGATCCGAACATGACCTGGTCATGCGTTGCCGGGTAGGTGAGCAGCTCGTTGTGGTTCATCTTGACGATGAAGGGGATCCTGTGGGCGTACCGGCGTGAGGTCATGGCGAGTACACCAAAAGTGCTGGCGACGGCGTTGCAGCCGGCCTCGACGGCGAGCTCGACGATGTTCTTCGGATCGAAGTACGCCGGATTCGGCGCGAACGACGCCGCCGCCGAATGCTCGATGCCCTGATCGACGGGGAGAATCGAGACGTAGCCGGAGCCTCCGAGACGTCCGTGGTCGAACAGGGCCTGCAGGTTGCGTAACACCTGGGGCGAGCGGTCGCTCTGGAGGAACACCCGATCCACGAAATCGGGCCCGGGCAGGGAGAGATTCTCCTTGGCGATCCCCGTCGATTCGTGTTCGAGCAGGTCTTGGGCTTCGTCCCCGAGCAGGCTTACGAGATCCATGTCAGCTCCTCGCCTCGTCGTCCGGCTCCGGGCCGGCTGGTCTTGCGTTCTCCCGCGCATTATGGCGGGTTGGCTCCGGGAGGGGTAGTTCAGAGCCCGAGGGCGGCCACCGTAGCGGCAGCGAGACGGTCGGCGGTGCCTGCCAACTCGGGCTCCATCTCACGAGGGGCCTCAGCCGGATCGACCGGTGACGTCAGGTCGACGTAGATCTTCAGCTTCGGCTCGGTGCCGCTGGGGCGCGCCAGCACCCGTCCCCGCTCCCCCAGATCGAGCTCGACCAGGCTGGCGGCGGGCAGGTACCGGGGACGTTTCTCGGCGCCCGACCGGAAGTCGGTGGTGGCGACGACGGGGAAGCCGTCGAGTGACGTGGGGGGAGCGGCTGCCAGCCGCTCCATGGCGGCGGCGATCTCGGCCGCCCCGTCGGTTCCCGGCCGCACCACGCTGCGCTGGGTGGACACCCACAGCCCATGACGGCGGGAGAGGTCGTCGAGCCGGTCCAGCACCGTGCCCCCTACGGCACGGCAGGCCGCGGCGAGGTCGGCGAAGAGCACCGCGGCGCTGATGCCGTCCTTGTCACGCACGATCTGGCCGACCGAGTACCCGAGCGCTTCCTCGTAGCCGAACACGAACCGTCCCTCCCCCGCCTCCTGGAGGTCGAGGGCGGCGTTCCAGATCCACTTGAAACCGGTGAGCGTCTGGGCGAACCGGGCTCCCCGGGCGGCGGCGATCAGGGCCAGCATCGGAGACGACACGATGCTGTTGATGACGATGGGCCGCGCCGTCGTGGTGTGTTCCAGGATGAAGTCGGCGAGCAGCAGCCCGATCTGGTTCCCGGTGAGGGGACGCCAGCCGTCGGGGTGCTCCACGCTCACCGCGAGGCGGTCGGTGTCGGGGTCGTTGGCGATGATGAGGTCCGCCCCGACCTGACGTGCCAGTTCGGTGGCGAGGTCGAGGGCACCCGGTTCCTCCGGGTTGGGGAAGGCAACGGTCGGGAAATTGCCGTCCGGCTCGTATTGCTGCGGCACCGGGTGGAGCCGGGTGTGCCCGAACCGCCGCAACGCCTCGGTGGTGAAGGCCCCTCCGACGCCGTGCATCGGGGTGTAGACGATGACGAGGTCGGAGCCTCCGGCCCCTGCCGGTCGGGCGGCGGCGACGTCGTCGAGGTAGCGGTCGAAGGTGTCCGACGGCACCGGGGAGACGAGGGCGTCCCCGCCTCGGGTGGCGCCCCGCACCCGGGGAACCTCGACGGCGAGGCCGACCCGGTCGACGGCGGCTGCGATCTCACGGTCGACCGGGGGGATGATCTGGGCGCCGTTGCGGTCGTACACCTTGTACCCGTTGTCGTACGAGGGGTTGTGGCTGGCGGTGATGACGACGGCGGCCCGTGCCCCCAGCGACTTGGCGGCGTAGGCGACGAGGGGTGTCGGCGTCGGGTCGGGGAAGAACCGCACCGGGAGCCCGGCCGCGGCGAGCACCCCGACGGTGTCCCTCATGAAGCGCTCGCTGGAGAGACGGGCGTCGCGGCCGACCACGACCGGCTGCTCGGAGCCGTCGTCACCGGCCAGGAGGTAGCGGGCGAGGCCTCGGGTGGTGCGGATGACGACGGCGCGGTTCATCCGGTTGGAGCCGGCCTCGACCCGACCTCGCAACCCGGCGGTCCCGAAGACGAGGGAACCGGCCATGCGGTCCTCCAGCGCCGCGGTGTCACCTCGCTCCAGCAGCTCCTCGAGCTCGGTGCGGGTCTCCGGGTCGGGGTCGCCCTCGATCCAGCGGAGGGTGGCGTTCATCAGGCCGGTCGGGAGTTCCATGGTTCCATTATCGAGAACCGGCGCGGCCACTGCACGCGGGTTCCGCCTCCACCCGATTCGACCCGCGCCTCATCCGTCCCCGACCCGCAGCCGGGGGATGATCTCCCCGGCAACCTCCTCGAGGATCTGCTCGTGGTCCGCGATGGTCGGATAGGAGAAGATCAGCTCGTCCATGCCGGCTTCCCGATACCGCTCCACCGCCTCCTCGAACGCCGCGGCCGACGCGAAGCAGGCCTCTGCATCGGGCCCCACCAGGAGGAGGGAGCGGCGGACGGCGGCGGGATCCCGATCGATCTCGCGGCAACGCTCGTCGAGCTGCTCGTTGCGCTGCGCCAGACGATCCTGCAGTTCCCCGGGCGACTCACCCTCCCCGCCGGCGTAGGTGTTCCAGGTGTCGGCGTAGCGGGCCGCCACCCCCAGCATCACCGGCCCGTCGGCCGCGATCGTGAGCGGGGGCCGGGGCTGCTGCACCGGCCGGGGCACGAAGATGGCGTCCTCGAGCTGGTAGTGGCGCCCGTCGTAGCTGACAACCTCCTCGCGCAGGCACCGGTCGACGATCTCGACGACCTCGAGGAAGCGGGTGACACGCTCCCGGGACGACCAGTTCTCGATCCCGATCATGTTGTACACGGGATCCCGGGGGACCCCGGCGCCGAGGCCCAACTCCAGCCTGCCGTTCGAGACGTGGTCGACGGTCAGGGCCTGGCGGGCGAGCATGGCCGGATTGCGGAGCGGGATCGACGTCACCAGCGTCCCGATCCGGATCTCCCGGGTCACGGTCGCCAGGGCGCTCAGCAGCGTCCACGCCTCGAACCACGGCGCATCGGGCCGGTAGGGATCGATGAAGTGGTCGGCGACCCAGACGCTGTCGAATCCCAACGCCTCGACGTGGCGCCACCGCTCGACCTGATCGGCCCAGGCGACGTTCTGGATCGCCAGGATTCCGAACCGGAGGGAGCGGCGGCGCCTCGGGCTCAAGGTCGCCTCACCCCTGCCGGGTCACTGAAGGTGGGCGCGCAGCATCCACAGCTGTTCTTCGAGGCCTTCGATGATCTCCTGGAGCAGCCCGTCGGTGACGACGTCGAGGTCGGCGACGGCCGCTTGGTGGTCACGCGCCCGGGACGCCACCAGCGCCACCCGGTCCGCCAGCGCGGTGATGGCGTCACGGTCGGCGACCCAACCGAGCGGGTAGGTCCCTTGCTCGGTGAGGTCCTCGGCCCGGCCCTTCGGGAGCTGGCCGAGGATGACGATCCGCTCGGCGACCCGGTCGGTCCAGAGTCGCCAGGCGTCGACCAGCACGTCGATGCGCTCGTGGGCGGCCTGGAAGCCGGGGCCCACCACGGTCCAGTGGGCCTGCTTCCCAATGAGGTGCAGATCGACCAGATCTGCCAGCGTCGGCTGTAACTCGGCGGCGACTTTGGCGGCGGTTTCTTCGGGCAATACGGTCCAGCCCACGGGGGCACCTCCTGCATTCGTGTGCTCACGGTCGAGCCTACCGTCGCGCCGGATCGTTCGCGGCTCGCTCGGGCGGAGTCGGGCGTCGTGGCGCCGGGGCCTCCCGACGCGTCCGATTCCCCCCGATTACGGGGGGAATCGGCCGGCTGGGGGTCCTCAGTCGTCGGTGGTCTGGGACGCCTGGCTGGCGATCTCCGCCACCACGTCGGCGTTGGCCAGGGTGGTGACGTCACCGAGATGGCGTTGCTCCGAGATGTCGCGCAGCAGGCGTCGCATGATCTTGCCGGAACGGGTCTTGGGGAGATCGTCGGTGAACACGATGCTCTTCGGCTTGGCGATCGGCCCGATCGTCGCCGCCACCGTGTTCCGCAGCTCCTGGAGCAGCGCTTCGTCCCCGACCACGCCGCTCCGCAGCGTCACGAAGGCGGCGATCGCCTGGCCGGTGACCGGGTCGGTCCGCCCCACCACCGCCGCCTCGGCCACGGCGGCGTGGCCGACCAGCGCCGACTCGACTTCGGTGGTGGAGATGTTGTGACCCGCCACCAGCATGATGTCGTCGACCCGGCCCAGGAGCCAGAAGTACCCGTCGGCGTCGCGCTTGGCGCCGTCACCGGCGAAGTAGAGGCCCGGGAACCGCGACCAGTACGTGTCGACGTAGCGCTGGTCGTCCCCGTAGATGGTGCGCAGCATCGCAGGCCAGGGACGCCGGATCGCCAGGTACCCGCCGCCACCCAACGGCACCGAGTTTCCGTCGTCGTCGACCACGTCGGCGGCGATGCCGGGGAAGGGCCGGGTGGCCGATCCGGGTTTGGTGGCGACCGCGCCCGGGAGCGGCGTGATCATGATGGCCCCGGTCTCGGTCTGCCACCAGGTGTCGACGATCGGGCACCGCTCGTGGCCGATGTGCTCGTGGTACCACATCCAGGCCTCGGGGTTGATCGGCTCGCCGACCGTGCCCAGCAGCCGCAGCGACGACAGATCGTGGCCGCCGGGGTACTGGTCTCCCCACTTCATGAACGCCCGGATGGCGGTCGGGGCGGTGTAGAAGATCGTCACCTTGTAGTCGTCGATGATCTGCCACAGCCGGTCGTTGCCGGGGAAGTTGGGGGCCCCTTCGTACATCACCTGAGTCGCCCCGTTGGCGAGCGGCCCGTAGACGATGTAGGAGTGCCCGGTCACCCAGCCGATGTCGGCGCCGCACCAGAACACGTCGTCGGGCTTGAGGTCGAACACCAACGAGTGGGTGGTCATCACCTCCGTGAGGTAGCCGCCCTGGGTGTGCACGATGCCCTTCGGCTTCCCGGTGGTGCCGGAGGTGTAGAGGATGTAGAGGAGGTCCTCGGCATTCATCACCTCGGGATCACAGTCGGTCGACTGGTCGGCCACGACGTCGTGGTACCAGACGTCACGCCCGGCCTGCATCTCGATCTCGTTCTCGGTGCGCTTGACGACGACGACCTTCTCGATCGAGTGGGTCCGGTCCAGGGCGACGTCGGCGGCGCCTTTGAGGGAGACCACCGTGCCACGCCGCCACGAGCCGTCGGCGGTGATGAGCACCTTGGCCTCGGCGTCGTTGATGCGATCGGCGAGGGAATCGGATGAGAAGCCCCCGAAGACGACCGAGTGGATGGCGCCGATGCGGGCGCATGCCAGCATCGCCACCGGCAGCTCCGGGATCATGCCGAGGTAGACCGCCACCCGGTCACCCCGTTGCACGCCGAGCGATCTGAGGGCGTTGGCGAACTTCGTGACCTCCTCGTAGAGGCCGCGATAGGTGACGTCACGGGTGTCGCCGGGCTCACCGACCCAGTGGTAGGCGACCTTGTCACCGATCGTGTCGAGGTGCCGATCGAGGCAGTTGTAGGAGATGTTGAGCTCCCCGTCGGCGAACCACTTGAAGAAGGGAGGGTTGGAGTCGTCCAGCACCTCCGCCGGTTCCCGGTACCAGGTGATGCGGCTGAGGGCCTGTTCCTTCCAGAAGCCGAGCCAGTCCTCCTCGGCTCTTTCGTAGATCTCGGCGCCGACGTTGGCCTGCGCCACGAACTGCTCCGAGGGCGGGAACAGCCGCTCCTCGGACATGAGATTCTCGATCGCCTGGGTGCTTTCAGCCACATTTCCTCCTGATGGCTAGCGCTCCGTTGTCGGATGGTAGGGGTCAGGTACCGAGGTAGACATGAGGCGAATGGCCCTTCGCAGGTGCCGAACGATCTCCCCCGTGAGGATCTCGAGGTCCCGACCGAGCACCGCCAAATGGGCGGAATGGTCGAGCCGGAGTACCTGCACGTCGGACGAGCCGATACCGGCGCGCACGATACCGGCGCTCTCGGGACGGACGGTCTCGTCGAGCAGGGACTGCACGATCAAGGCCGGACAGGTGACGCGGGGAAGGGCGGTGCGGGTGACCCGGATCAGGTCCAGCAGCTCGGCGGCGCTCCCCTCCGGCGTGCCCCGATAGTCCTGCCGGTAGACCTCCATGTCCGGGGGCAGTGTCACCGGCGGGCCGGCGTCGGGCCTGACCCGCCGGCTGCGGCGTGCCAGCCAGGCCAGTGGAGCGAGCCGGTCCCACACCACCATGGGGGCATTGACGGCCGTCACCGAGGCGGCGTCGAACACCGCGGCGAGCAGCAGGGAGAGCACCGCGCCCATGGACAGCCCGGCGAGATGGAGCCGGTAGCCTTCGTCGCGCAGCTCCTGGGCGGCGGTGGCGGCGTCGCGTACCCAGTCCCGCCAGGTGACGCCGACGAGGTCACCGACCCGGGTGCCGTGGCCGGCGAGTCGCGGGCAGGCGACGGTGAAACCCGCCTGCTGCAGGGCGAGCCCAAGCGGGCGCATCTGGGCCGGTGAGGCGGTCCAGGCGTGGAGCAGCAGCACCCCGTCGGGTCCGCCTGCCAACCGGAAGCCCTCGGCGTGCGGGTGCATGACGGGATGTTCAGGTACGCGATTCACCACGGGGAACGGGGTGCGCTCCCTCCAAACGAGCCTGCGGGCGGTGCGAACCCGGGCGCGATTACTCCTCGCTGGTTCCGATGAGCCCCATGGCTCCACCGAAGATCACCAGCGCGCAGCCGACGAACAACACGACGAAACCGACGCCTCGGCCGACCGAGTAGGCCTCCGGTAGGGCCCCTGCCGCGTTGAGCTGGCCGAACACGCCAGCCAGCTCGTCGGCCTTGTCGCCGGCATCGAGGAACTTGATGACGGAAGAGGCGAGCAGCGCCAGGCCGATCAGTGCGGTGAGCAGGGCGCTCATCCGGTTGAACTTCGCCCGAATCGGGGGAAGCAGGGCCAGAACGACCGCGCCGACCAACAGGACGACGGCGACAACCTGCTCCCAGACGTCGAGGCCACCCCAGAGTGTGGGAATGCCCCCTGGGATGTCCGGGTTCGCGTCATGCAGTCCTGCCAGATAGGACTCACCATCGGTGGCGAGCGATATCAGGAACAGGCTGATGGTCACGACGATCACACCGACTAGGGACAGCAGACGGGTACTGTGCATAAGCCCTCCCTCGCTTCGTAGAGCGGTCCTCTGAGCCGGCAGGCTAGGAATTCGCGACGCCTCGCCGCAAACGGTCGGGAAGAGCGGCGGCCTCCCCGTGGTTCACGAGGTATCGAGCGACGGGAGAGTGCAGTGGGTCAACCCCGGGCATCGCTGGTCGCCGGCCTCGTCGTGGCACTGGCGTCGTGCAGCTTCGGATCGCCTTCCGAGGGGGTCGACCGGCTCGTCGTCGTCGGCGACGACGGCAACGTCGCCACCGTCGCCCCGGACGGGACGGACCGGGTCGCCGTCACCACCGACGCCACTCCGGGACGGCCCTACTTCCAGCCGACGTGGTCGCCGAGCGCCGATCGCCTCGCCTTCTCCCGACCCGGGGACAGCACCCTGCTGGTGAGCCCGGTCGACGGGCCGCCGGAGGCGCTCCCCGTCGCCGCTCCCCCCTTCTACCTGGCATGGTCGCCCGACGAGAGCGGCCTCACCCTGCTCCGCAACGCCGGCCCCGACGGCCTCGCCCTCGACTACGTCACGGTCGAGGGAACCGGCATCGGCGCTCCCGCGGAGCTCGGTCGCGGTCAGCCCTTCTACTTCTCGTGGAGCCCCGAGGGTGACCGGCTGGTGAGCCACGCCGGATCAGAGCGCCTCGAGATCCAGACGCTCGGGGGTGGCCCGGCTCCGCTGGGCCCAGCGCCGGGGTCGTCGCAGGCGCCACAGTGGATCGGGAGCGGCATCGTGACCGTGATCCGGGAGGGCGACCAGCAGCAGATCGCCCTCGTCGGCACCGACGGTGGCATCGAGCCGTTGGCGGTCGCCCCCGGCACCGTCGTGTTCACCGCCGATCCCACCGGGTCGCGCCTCGCCGTCGAGCCGGTGGGCCGGCAGCCGGCAACGATCGAGGCCCTCTACCGGCCGGTACCGGAGCTGGCACTCAACCGGCTCAGCGTGCTCGACATCGCCTCCGGCGAGGTGCAGTCGGTCACGTCGCAACCGGTGGTCGCGTTCTTCTGGTCCCCCGGCGGCGACCGCCTGCTCGTCCTCGGCGGGACCAACCGGCCCGGCGAGCTGGTATGGAGTGTCTGGGAGGACGGCACGACCACCGAGCTGACACGATTCGTGGCGCCGACCACCTTCGCCGCCGACCTGGTGCCGTTCTTCGACCAGTACGCCCAGAGCATGACGCTGTGGTCCCCCGACGGCGCCGCCTTCGCCTTCCCCGGCGACATCGAAGGCGAGCGGGGGATCTGGGTTCAGCACGTGACAGGCGACCGCGAGCTGCGCCGGGTGAGCGACGGGTCGTGGGTGGCCTGGTCGCCGCGTTGAGGCCGCCGGTGCCCCCCCCAACCGGCAGGTTCTATACTCCGCGGGCCCAGTCGGTGACCGACGGCTATGGGGTACAATCCCGGTCCCTCGGGCCCCCATCGTCCAGCGGTCCAGGACTCCGCCCTTTCAAGGCGGCAACGGGGATTCGAATTCCCCTGGGGGCACGTCCGTGGGGGCGTGGTGAAGTCTGGAGTTCACGCCGGCCTGTCAAGCCGGAGGTCGCGGGTTCAAATCCCGTCGCTCCCGCCAGGTACCCGGACCGATGGTCCGGGTGCTGTGGTCAGGTAGCTCAGTTGGTAGAGCGCCGGTCTGAAAAACCGGAGGTCGCCGGATCGATGCCGGCCCTGACCACCA